>VAPM010160294.1_pt1 | contig 19086 bp, 14 predicted proteins | sample 3395091 | NCBI WGS metagenome assembly VAPM01 (sample SAMN08290445, study PRJNA428436) | hydrothermal vent metagenome | isolation source: Deep-sea hydrothermal vent chimney 3 | place: Pacific Ocean: Juan De Fuca Ridge | reverse complement strand
GATACATATGTGGCATCGGTGATAATATCAGAAGCATTGGGATTTGCAGATAATTGACTCCCGGTTGCCGGACTTACAGTATTGAATGTAGGACTGACGGAGCTACAATTATATTCATAAATAGCATAGTGATAAGTCGTGTTTGGAATTAATCCGGTAACGGTTACAGCGTTTCCATTACCTTTATAGACCACAAACGAACTACCAAACGCAGCCGCAGGAGTTCCATATGCAGCATCTGCAGTATAATTGGTGCCATCAACAGGTATTTCTGTAACGGCAGATCCCAGCCTGGCAATTACTATTCTTCCCGTACCATTGCCATTGTCCCAGATAAGATCCATGTTATTAATCATGACATTAGAAAATGTCAGACTTGATGCCTGCGTTGCCGGAGTTGCGCATCCGGTTTCAGTAATAGAAACGTTGTCAATTCTCCATTCGGTGGCTGCCCCTGCTGTTGTCCCGCTGGAAGTGTACCTGAATGCAACATATGCTGCAGATGGAATACTTGATAAATCAACCAAGCCTGAAGAAACCCATACTTGCGAATCCTCTACTGGAGGGCCGTAATCTACGCTGGTCCAACTAGCTACATTTGGATTTCCTGTACCTAAATAATCTACAGAATACAGCACTTCCAATCTTGGATGAGTAATGTCTGTACCGCTTGTCCAGGAATCAAAGGTTAATACTTCATTGGATAATGTGCTGAAATCGATAGAAGGCATTATATACCATGCCTCTGAAGCTCCTGATCCGCCCAGGCCATTTACCGAAGCATATCCCAACCCGCACGACCAGTCATTTCCGTTGATTAAAACCGATAACCATCCTGCCGGCGGGCAAGTGGAAAAGTCCTGGAAAAAAGTGCCAATATGAATGTTGGCAGATGTTGCAGTTGTCATAAAAACCTCACCGGAGGCTAATATGGTATAGTCACCATCTGCATCAATCGTGATATCATCGAATGTCGCTACACCCCCAACCGCTACTTTAGTTAAAGTTCCGGAAATGATTCCGGGACCGCTATTTTTACTAATCGAAAGGGTTCCAGTGTAATTGGTGTCTAAGGATAAATCAGGCAAAAGAGCCCTCACTACTATACTGCCAATCACTTGGTTGGTTTGACCTTGGGTAGGCTGACTGGCGATTTCTACACGATCTGCTCCTTGAATTATATCAAATGTATTGGATGTGGCATCTGTCAATATGCCAGAACTTGCTGTAAGCATTCGTCCTGTAGCAGCGACAGTATGCGTTATTGGATCAGTTGACTCAAGCCATGTTGCCAAACCCGCAACAGCCGAAACTCCAATGGGATCTCCTGTCATTGTACCATCAGACGATACATCGACATTGTCGACAAAATCCAGATCTCTGCTTCCATTCACATCCGTAGCCTCAACTGAAATATCTGTGGCCATGGGTGTGTTTGTATTTGCGTCTATGGGTTGCTGGACAAATCTTAATTCTGTAGCATCTACTGTGATGGTGTGTGTGTTTGAGGTAATTACACTAGGAAAACTTGAAGCAAACTCTGAACTATTAGAATAGGTTGAAAATCCAATAGCATCTGTGTCAATTTGAAATTCTAACAGGCCGCCATCAACTATTCCTGTTGTGTTTAAATAAGTCCAAACTCTGAAATTTAACGTTCCACCATCAGGCACGTTCATTTCGTTTGCGGCAAAAGTCAAATCAATGTAGGTATCTGTAATATCAGTACTCAGAATTGTATAAAAACTTCCAATAAAGTCATCAATCCTCATGTTTTGAATTTGAGATGACCAACTCACATTATTATTAGCACCGGGAACAAATCTTATAGTTTGAATTCTTGTATCGAGTCCATCGGCAGTTCCCATATCCGTAATTGTAAACCAAAAGACTTCTGAAGCATCAACTTCAGTAGTATTAAGGGAAGATATATCTATGGCGCCTGACTGAAATCCAATTGAAAGTGCTTCTGTATCAGTATCTGGAACAGGAGGTTCATTCATAGTTATAGATATATCATCAAGAGCTATTTCATCTCTACTTCCACTTCCTGTGTTATCATCCGTTGACCACTTTAAGTAAAAGTCGTTACCGTTTGTAAGAGGAGACCCACTAATGTCAATTGAATAACTTCTTGTGACCATTTGCCATTGTGGTCCAGGGAAAAAAGGTGGAAAGGGAGCAGTTGCAGCTTGAACAGAAGCAAAATCTAAGGATCCAACACTGGTATAAGCTGTATTATCAGGTGAATGAGAAAAATTTAATGAAGTAGATATATTTTGATCATTAAATTCCCAAATTTCATAACTGATATCAATAGTTACAATATCAACCCCAGTATTATTAGTCATCCTTAAAATAATTTCTCCCGGAGTTAAATCAGCTATTGATGCCTGAAAACCAAGTGTAAAATCAGAACTTGCCACTTCAAAACCATAGATTCCTCCATCAGTCTCCCCTCCGGTACTTGTTCCTCTGGCATAGTCACCAGTTGTTCCTGTACCTCCAAATCCTAAATCACCATCAGAAAGACCTGTGGTGGAAAATGCATCAGAATCGAGCATGCCTGAGGAAGGGCTTGGTTGGAAACCTGAGCCTGCAAACTGTCCATTATTTACTCCGGAAACTGTACCGTCAAAGTCTATGGTGAAAGGTGTACCCTCAGTAGTAATTGACAACTGACCATAGGCTTCATTATTGGATAACACCAAAAAAGAAAACACAAAAATCAACAATGAAAAAAAACTATTCCGGGAATGTAAAAATCTATTCATATTTTTTGTTGCTAGATTATTAATCATGGTCATGTGGTAATATTTTAACTTGCATAAAAAAGTACCGTAAAAGTAACTTTTTTATTTAATTTTTCTATCAAAAATAGCTAATCGTTTATAATCAGGTAGGAATTTTGTAAACAAATGTTCTGTACCCAACTTGCATTTCAAGCCAAAAACCAAGAACTTTTTCATTTGTCAAATTAGCATTGTGCATTAGTTATTAAGGCATACTGCAACCATTATTTCATGGCATTTTTATTTCCATAGAAAAATCACTTGAGAAATCATTATTATTTACAGGCATGCTAAACATATTATCCAAAGGCATATTCTATAAGATTATACAGTTTTCAAATGATTTTCATATTAATCGAATTCTAAATTTTTACAGCTAAATAAAAATACTTAGTATTGATGATTGTGCCATAAAATAAAAAGCTGGAGTGATTATAGATTTTTTAAATCAACCCTTTCATTTGCTCGACCGAAAAGACAATCGCTTGCTATTGTCCATAGTGACAGGGATTTATGTCATGCTATTTATGAATTTGTATATCCCTTTCAATGTTGATCAATGGTACAAAAATCCTACGCTTCCATTACCTGTCATTTTATCCAGCTTCGGACTAATCGGTATGGCTGTGCTCATGATAAGCCAATTGTTTATAAAGAAAATATTAAAAATCCGAACAGTTAAAATGTATGGAGTGATACTCTGGTTTTTAGTTGAGTTAATCCTGCTCACAGTTACCATGTATCTTATTTATGGAACCGTCGCCCTGGGAACTGAAGGAGTTTTGAACGAAATTTTCCTCTCATTCAAATACACAGCCCTTGTGATAATAATTCCATATGCAGGCGTACTATTTTATTTGCATGCAACTCAAAAAGGAGAAAATATTGATGGATTGCTTGTGGCAAGTGATCACTTGGTAAACATCCTTGATGAGCATGGGGAATTGCATATGGCTGTTGATCTCGAACAAATATTATTTATGAGATCTGCTGACAATTATGTGAAAGTTTACTTTTTGAAAAATGAAAAAATTCATAAAGAGCTTGTGCGTACATCGCTCAAAAGATTGGAGACGGAACTCAATGAATCTCCCATAAGAAGATGCCATAGATCTTATATGGTTAATATCAATAATATCTCTGTGTCCATGAAAAACAATCAAGGATTGGCGTTGGCGATAAAAAACCTTCCTGACGAGACAATTCCTGTATCGAAGAAGTATAAGCATTTTTTCAATAGGCTATTAAAGAAAAAAGATCAGCAAACCACCTGACAATTTTGCGCATCTTTTATCCCTCATGATGATTTTTCATCCCAATTGACAGATAATTATTATTTGAATTAAATCTTTTCCCGACTATTGTCACATGCAAAATTTTGAAAATGAAGTTTGTTTTAAATATTTATACAATCAATATAATTAAAAAAATATGAGAGGTTTAGTAATCAAAAATGGAATTGCTTTGGCATTAATCTTTGGGTTATTTATTGGAAATGCCTTTACAACTGCAAAAGTCAAGGAAGTTATTGGCACCTGGAACTATGAAGCCCCCGAAGCACCATATGAGTATTCTGTTGGACAATTGATCTTTACATTGAATGGAAGTGCAATTGAAGGCGTAATCAAAATTGGTGATTATGAAATTGATATGAAAAATATAAAAGTTGAAGGTGGCGAAGTTTCATTTGGAGCATATATTGATGGTGAATATGTTTCTACTAAAACTACTATCAAAAAAGGCGTAATGACTGGAAAGACATCCACTTCTGAAGGCACAATAAAAGTTACTGCAGAAAAGGAAAAATAATAAATACACTATTTACATTTTTGTAGATACACCTGTCTGAGCAATTGGGTAGGTTTTTTACCTTTTTTCTAATATGTATTGTGAGGGTTATTGCAAATCGCAGATAGGTGCCGGAATAAATCCGGCAATGCCTTCCCTTGATAATCAATCCCCCGCACTTGCGCCTCGACAATCCCCGCACCTGTTGCGGGGTCTGTCTACAATTATCACAAACCCAGATAACCCAAGCCAAACCAGCGAAAATAACAGCCTTATTCTTCGTACTCATGGATATTTAAGGCCTTTTCTCTTGTAGAGTGCAGGTAGCTGACAGATCCTTAAACAAGTTCAGGGTGACTGTAACAAGCCGGCAATGCCAGCGAACATATTTAAAAATCATTTCAGATCGCAGACAAATCTCTGCCAAATCAACCGTTCGCACAGAATACTCGCATTAACATCTTTACATAGTTTGTTGGCAAGTATGCGCCAAATGGAATTGCCCGGATAGAAATATCTCCACCACTTTCACCCACGCCTTTCAAGTCAACTCAACCGCAACTAATGTCTGTTTATAGTATCTATTGTCTTACAATTTACTTTGACTCCATGCAGTGCCGTTGGGTAATTTGTAATAAATTGAAAAAAAATGTAAAAATGTGTTATAAAGTGGGATAAAGTGGTTGGTATTGTGGCTATAATTAATATCTTTGTTCATATAGAAATGAAAAATTCTTTCGACCAATGTCTCTCTTCACCGGTGAATATGAATGTAAAATAGATGCTAAAGGCCGATTGACCTTGCCGTCTAAGGTGAAGGCAAAACTCCCTGAAGTATCTGGCAACCAGCTTGTATTAAGTCTGGGCTTAGAGCCATGTCTGGTTTTGTACCCTTTAGTTGAATACAGAAAAATTTATTCTCGTATTGCTTCAATGAATGAGTTCAACGAAGAATTCCGGAGGCTACAGCGCAATTTTTTCAGAAGAATATCTGAAGTAGAATTAGACGGTGCGGGCAGGTTGCTCATCCCAAAAACAATGTTGAAATATGCCAAACTGGAAAAAGAGATTATCCTGGTAGGCATGGGAAACAGGATAGAACTATGGGATACTGTCGTCTATGACAAATTCATTATTAATGACAGCTCAGAATTTTCAAAGCTAGCGCAAAAACATTTAACAGAGTGATGTTGACAACCATGACCTACCATAAACCAGTTTTGTTAAAGCAAAGTATTGAGGGATTGCAAATCAATCCTGATGGCATTTATGTCGATCTTACTTTTGGAGGTGGTGGGCATTCCATGGCTATTCTTGAGCATATCAAAGAAGGGCGGCTATTTGCTTTTGATCAGGATGCGGATGCCGCAGAAAATGCAGCACGATTCACCAGTAAGTCATTTAAATTCATAAAGAACAATTTCAGGTTTGCCAATAAATTTTTAAAAATCCATGGAGTAGATCAAGTAGATGGAATTCTGGCAGATTTGGGTGTTTCTTCCTATCAAATAGATACTCCTGAGCGTGGGTTTTCAACAAGGTTTGATGGCGATCTTGATATGCGGATGGACAAAGATTCGTCAAAGAGTGCCAAGCACGTGATCAATAAATACTCACAAGAAGATTTGCATAAAATATTTGGCATGTATGGCGAAGTGCGTAATGCCAAAAGTCTCGCTACCGCCATTGTAAATTTTAGAAATGAAACCCCTATAAAGACCAACGAGGCATTGAAGAAGATACTTGCCAGTTTTGCACCACGAGGCAGGGAATTCAAATATTTTGCCCAGGTATTTCAGGCTTTACGCATTGAGGTTAATAATGAGCTGGAAGTGCTAAAAGAAATGCTTGTCAATTGTACCAAAATACTAAAGCCCGGAGGTCGGTTTGTGGTCCTTTCCTACCACTCATTGGAAGACCGCCTTGTCAAGAATTATTTCAATAAGGGAAAATTTTATGGCGATGTCGATAAAGATGTTTTCGGTAACGAACTAAAGCCATTGCAATCTGTCACCAGGAAACCAATTGTAGCAGATGAATTGGAAATTACCGAAAACAACAGATCAAGAAGCGCAAAAATGAGAATAGCTAAAAAATTGTAAGATGGCGCTAAATACATACAAAATAAAAAAGAGTAAAGGAGAAAAGGCAAGCTTGTTTTCTATGATAGGAAACAAATTCAATCTCAATGCCTTGTTTGCTGGTGGCTTGCCTGCAAAATATATTCCTCATATACTTTTTTTGACAGCTATTGGCATATTCTATATCGGGAATAATCACTGGGCAGAAAAGACAATAAGGAAAATTGACAAAATGCAGGTCGAGGTCGAGGAGTTTCGAACAGATTATACTTCGCTAAAAGCAGACTATATGTTTGCCAGCAAGCAGTCGGAAGTTGCAAGGAAGGTTAAAAAAATCGGATTAGAAGAAAGTTATACACCACCTCATAAAATAGTAATAAAAAAAGGTGAATATTAGGAAGTCCATTATTCTTAGGGTTAGAATTGCATTTCTAATCATCATGGTATTTGCAGTTGCGGTACTAGCCAGAATCTTTATGCTCCAAAATGCCGATGATCGCAAGTGGGCAAAATTGGCTGAAGAGATTGACTTGCAGTACAGGTCAGTTTCTGCTACCCGTGGCAATATCTACAGTGACAATGGCAGCCTTTTGGCAACCTCATTACCATCCTACCGCATTGCATTTGATCCTACTATTGCCAAAAGCGATATTTACAAATCAGGCATTGACTCCCTTGCCAATAAACTGTCCTGGCATTTCAACGATCACAACAAGTCCTATTATAAAAGAAAGATTAATAATGCGAGGCTTGCCGGCAGACAATACCTTATACTAAATAGAAAACTGGTAAAATACCAGGACAAAAAAACCATGGCTAAGTGGCCGATATTTCGGGAAGGAAGATTAAAGGGCGGCGTTATTTTTGAAAAGATTGACAGAAGAGTAAGGCCTTTTTCTTACTTGGGATACAGAACGGTTGGTTTTGTAAATGACAACAATCAAGGCGCAGGAATTGAATATAGTTTCAATAAATACCTGGCTGGTAAAGATGGCAAAGCACTTTACCAGAAAATGGCCGGCGGTAAGTGGAGGCCTCTTCATGATGGATCTGAAATTCATCCTGTAGAAGGTTATGATATCCATACCACCATAAACGTAAATCTTCAGGACGTCACAGAATCGGCACTGCTAAAGGCGTTGGAAGACCATGATGCAGATTATGGATGTGTGGTAGTGATGGAAGTATCTACTGGAGAAATTAAGGCTATTTCCAATCTCACAAAAAACGATAAAAACAATGATTACAGAGAGGTGTTTAACTACGCCGTGCAAGGACTCACAGAACCGGGTTCTACCTTTAAGCTGGCCTCGATGATTGCATTATTGGAAGATTCAAAATTGAAATTGACAGATAGCATTGATACTGGAAAAGGAGCATACAAATTTTATAACCAAACGATGCGAGATCACAAACCTGGCGGTTATGGCATGATTTCCGTAAGTCAGGCATTTGAGTTTTCTTCCAACATTGCTGTTTCAAAAATGATATACAGTCAGTTCGGAAGCGACCCACAGCGGTATGTTGATTATATCAGTTCCTTCGGACTCTCGCAGCCACTGGGTTTTCAAATGATCGGCGAGGGGATTCCAAAAATTAAAAATCCTTCTGACAAATCGTGGAGTGGAATTACGCTGCCCTGGATGTCCATAGGGTATGAAGTAGAAATTACCCCTCTGCAAGTTCTGGCCTTTTACAATGCCATTGCCAATGATGGCAGATTGATACGACCAATCATTGTAAAATCAATCACACAGGCCGACAAGAATATTAATAGTTACGGAAGCCAGACAATAAAGAGAAAAATTTGCTCTACCGAAACGCTGGAGGAAGTGAGGTCCTTGCTGGAAGGTGTTGTAGAAAGGGGTACGGCCCGAAACATAAAAAATAGTTATTATAAAATTGCAGGTAAAACCGGAACTGCACAAAAAATTGTCAATGGAAGATATATCAAAAAATACAATACTTCATTTGTAGGGTATTTTCCGGCAAAGGATCCCCAGTATAGTTGTATAGTAATAATTGATAAACCAAAAGGATTCAGACAATACGGATCAAACGTGGCCGCTCCTGTTTTTAAGGAAATAGCGGATAAGATATATGCACGTGACCTGAAAATGCACACACCATATATTGCCAATAAAAATTCCGATGAGCATGTTTTTCCTGTCATCAGAGCAGGATATAGAGAAGATCTACAAAATATTTGCAATGAGTTTTCGATTCCAAACCAAACTGAAACCGGCGAAGAATGGGTAAAAGCTCAAATCAAAGATAATGCTGTGTTATGGACGACCGATGAAATAGCCCCGGAAGTTATGCCCAATGTTTTGGGTATGACTCTCCGGGATGCTATTTTTCTTCTTGAAAACCAGGGTCTGCGCGTTTCCTACAAAGGCAACGGACGCATCACCGCACAGTCAATTCTGCCTGGGCAGAAATTGCAAAATAAAAGTAGTATCTCACTCACGCTTGGATGATATTACTGACCGACATATTATACAAAGTATCATTGCAGGCCACCTCTGGAGAAATGAATATCTCTATTGGTCATGTGCAATTTGATTCCAGAAAAGTAAAAAAGGGTGATTTATTTGTAGCCGTAAAAGGCACACAGGTAGATGGCCACAAATACATTCAAAAGGCCATAGCAAATGGAGCTTCTGCCATTGTTTGTGAGGAAGAATTTGCGCTGGCGCCAAATATCACTATCGTCAAAACAGAAAATAGTGCAAGGGCGCTTGGTATTATTGCATCCAATTATTATGGAAATCCATCATCAAAGCTAAAGCTTGTTGGTGTTACAGGTACCAATGGAAAAACGACCACAGTCTTTTTGCTTTTCAGCCTGTTCAGAGAATTGGGATATAATGTCGGTTTGCTATCGACCATTCACAATAAAATCAATGACAATATCCTGCCTTCCACTCACACTACCGGAGATGCCTTGCAAATAAATCGGTTGTTGAAAAAAATGGCCGATTCCGGATGCACGCATTGTTTTATGGAAGCAAGCAGCCATGCGATTGACCAAGAGAGAATCTCCGGGCTCAACTACGATGTGGCCGTGTTTACAAATATTAGTCATGATCACCTCGATTATCACCTGACTTTTGATAATTATATCAAGGCGAAAAAGAAACTTTTTGATGACTTAAACCCCGATGCTTTTGCCCTCATCAATGCAGATGATAAAAGAGGTCGCATAATGCTTCAAAACACCAGGGCAATAAAGAATACTTTTGGTGTCAGGTCAATGAGTGACTATAAAGCAAGAATCCTCACCAACTCATTGTTGGGTTTGGAATTGGAAATTGACAGTTTCAAAATTTGGTTTAGTCTGATCGGGGAATTCAACGCCTATAATTTAATTACAGCCTATGGAGTAGCAGTGCTTTTGGGTGAAGATCAGGAACAGGTGTTGGTTACATTATCTTCAATGAAAGCTGTATCTGGCAGATTTGAACGCATCCCTTTAAAAAGCAAAATAATTGCCATTCTGGATTATGCGCATACTCCCGATGCCTTGAATAATGTATTAAAAACCATTGCCGGAATCAGAACAAACAACGAACAAGTGATTACAGTAATTGGGTGTGGGGGAAACAGAGATAAAGAAAAAAGGCCAATTATGGCAGACATTGCCTGTCAATTGAGCAACAGGGTAATTTTCACATCCGACAATCCGAGGGATGAAGAGCCGGAAGCAATAATCAAAGAAATGCAAAAAGGTGTGCGTGCTTCTGATTTTAAAAAGACACTCTCAATTATTGATAGAAAGGAAGCGATAAAGACAGCCCTGGCACTTTCGGAAGGTGAGGATATCATCCTAATTGCAGGGAAAGGCCATGAAACATACCAGGAGATAAAAGGTATCAAAAGCGAATTTAGTGATAAAAAGATACTTCTCGAATTGGAGAAATTAATGTCGAATGATAAATCTGATCAGGAATAAATGTTTTACTACTTATTCACATATCTAAAAGAGGAATTTGACCTTTTCGGCGCTGGAGTATTTCAATATATCTCCTTTCGTGCAGGTATGGCAGCACTATTATCCTTGATTATCACCATCATGTTTGGTAAAAAGCTTATCAATTATTTGTTGAAAAAGCAAGTTGGTGAAAGCATTAGAGATCTGGGACTGGAAGGTCAAATGGAAAAGAAGGGTACCCCGACTATGGGAGGAATTATCATCATTTTGGCCATTATTTTACCTACCATACTCTTTTCTAAAGTAGCCAATATTTATGTGATTCTTATTCTCGTGGCTACCTGTTGGATGGGCATCATTGGCTTTATTGATGATTATATCAAAGTTTTCAAAAAGAATAAAAAAGGGCTAAGAGGTATATTCAAAATAATAGGGCAAGTTGGCCTGGGACTAATTGTTGGGCTTACCCTCTTTTATCATCAGGAAGTAATGGTCAGAGAATTTGATCCGGGTCAGGTTATCGAGAATGGTGTGGCAATGAGCGAACTGACTTATCAGGATGTGAAATCGACCAAGACGACCATTCCATTCATGAAAAATAACGAACTGGATTACAACATATTTACACTTGGATTGGGCGATTGGCTCACCATGCCAATTTATGTGGGATTTGTAATTCTCATCATCATGGCGGTATCAAATGGCGCAAATATTACTGACGGAATTGATGGCCTTGCTGCTGGTACTTCTGCAATCATCGGGCTCACCCTGGCTATGTTGGCATATGTTTCGGGTAACGTCATCTTTTCTGATTACCTCGATATAATGTACATCCCGGGTTCGGGAGAGTTGGTGATATTCTGCGCAGCCTTTGTTGGAGCTTGTGTTGGGTTTTTATGGTATAATGCCTACCCCGCCCAGGTATTTATGGGCGATACAGGAAGCTTGTCACTGGGTGCAGTCATTGCCGTACTTGCGCTCTCCATTCGAAAAGAACTACTTATCCCCATATTATGTGGGATATTCTTGATAGAAAATATATCTGTAATACTACAAGTTTCATATTTCAAATACACAAGAAAAAAATATGGTGAAGGGCGCAGGATTTTTCTGATGGCGCCATTGCATCATCATTATCAGAAAAAGAATTTGCATGAAGCGAAGATCGTTTCACGTTTTTGGACAGTTGGAATTTTACTGGCCATTATCACATTGGCAACATTGAAACTTAGATAGCAGGGACTGAAAATTTTATGAAAAAGAAGATCGTCATATTGGGAGGAGGAGAAAGTGGGGTTGGCGCTGCTGTGTTGGCCAAAGTCAATGGCATGGATGTCTTTCTTTCAGATAATGGCCTTATTGCATCAAAATATAAGCGCGTACTTACGGAGTATAAAATTGATTTCGAAGAAGGACAACATGATACAAACACCGTCTTGTCGGCAGATGAAATTATCAAAAGCCCAGGTATTCCGGATAATGTACTGCTGGTTGAAAAAGCAAAGGAGATTAATATACCTGTAATTTCTGAAATAGAATTTGCACTCAGATATTCTAAAGCCAAAATAATTGGTGTCACCGGAACCAATGGAAAAACAACAACCTCGCTTCTCATATATCATTTATTGAATGAAAGTGGTTTAGATGTTGGCCTTGCAGGCAATATTGGGCACAGCCTTGCCAGACAAGTCGCCGAGGGGGATAGGGCATATTTTGTCGTTGAGTTGAGCAGCTTTCAATTGGATGGCATGTCAAAATCAAAATTGCATGTAGCCATCCTTTTAAATATTTCTCCCGATCATTTGAATAGATACGATGATGATTTTGAAAAATATGTAAGCTCAAAATTTAGAATTGTCAGAAACATGAGAAAGGAAGATTTTTTCATTTATAATGAAAATGATCTGAAAATTTGCGAGCAAATCGACCATTCTAAATCTCATGTTAGTCAACAACCAATTGCATTGAATAAGTCTGATAAATCAATTGCGTATCTGGCTGAGAAAAATTTGATGTTTAAGGGAAAAGAGCATTTGCATAAAATTGCCATTGAGCACCTTCCACTATTTGGCAAGCACAACATGATTAATATTCTTGCCGCAGTCCAGGCAGCAAGTAATATAGGAATCGAATGGACTAAAATATTGTCTGCCCTGAAAACATTCGAAAATGCTCCTCACCGACTTGAGTTCGTAGGAGAAATCAAAGGAGTGAATTTTTTCAACGACTCTAAAGCTACAAATGTCGATGCTGTTTGGTATGCTCTTGAAAGCTTTAACTCCCCCATTGTGCTTATTATTGGCGGCTTAGATAAGGGAAATGACTACTCGAAAATAGACGATCTTGTTTCAAAAAAGGTAAAAGCAATAGTGGCTCTGGGCATTGACAATCAAAAGATAGAATCTCATTTCAAAAATTACAATGATGATGTATCATCGACAGATAGTGTTTTCAATGCTATAGAAATTGCCCTGTCAAAGACATCACCTGGAGACGTGGTATTGCTTTCTCCGGCATGTGCGAGCTTCGATTTATTTAAAAATTATAAGGAGAGAGGCGAGCGTTTTAAGGAAGCATTTTATGCATTGAAAGATAAAACCGAAAGCAACCAATTGATGATATGATAAAAGAATGGGTTGATCGAAATTTGAAAGGAGATCCTGTAATCTGGGTCATTGTACTTGCATTATCAATATTGAGCATATTGGTGGTATATAGTGCAACCGGTACACTGGCCTATAAAAATATGGGTGGAAATACCGAGCACTATCTATTGCGTCATAGCTTTTTGGTAGTCCTGAGCTTGTTTGGCATGTGGGCAGCGCACAAAGTCGATTACCGATATTATGCCAAAATATCCAAGCTGGCACTAATCATATCTGTGCCCTTGCTTATTTTTTCCTGGCAATTTGGAACAAACCTAAATGAAGCATCGAGATGGATAACCATACCGTTAATCAATAAAACCTTTCAGCCATCTGATCTGGCAAAATTGGCACTTATCACACAATTGGCAAGTATGCTGGCACTGAGACAGCAAAATATTGATGATTTTAAGAAATCACTTATTTCTATTTTGCTTTGGTGCGGGCTCATCTGTGGCCTTATCGCCATGACAGATTTATCTTCAGCCGGGTTGTTGCTATTCACGTGCATGATTTTACTTTTTATCGGTCGGGTGCCAATAAAGTATTTGGCAATGTTATCTGTTGTAGGACTTATTGCGGGAACAATAGCATTTTCTTTTGGCCAACGTCGCGAAACAGCAATCAGCAGAATCCAGGATTTTGTCAATCCTGAAGAGATTCCTTTCCAGGCCAGGCAATCTTATATCGCCATTGCCACGGGTGGAATATCAGGAAAAGGACCAGGTAATAGCATTAGAAGAAACTTCCTTCCCCATTCTTATTCAGATTTCATCTTTGCCATCATTGTCGAAGAGTATGGCATTATAGGAGCCTTTATTGTAATTGCATTATATCTGGGTTTGTTATATAGAGGTTTGCTCACGGCAACAAAAAGCGAGCGTGCATTTGGCGGTCTTCTCTCTGCGGGCCTTAGTCTGGCGCTGGTGCTGCAGGCAATGGTAAATATTGGCGTGGCGGTCGGACTTTTACCGATCACAGGATTGCCATTGCCTCTGGTCAGCATGGGAGGAACATCATTGCTTTTTACAGGGATTTCACTAGGAATTATACTCAGTGTGAGTCGAGGTGAGATTGATGAATTCAGCGCCAAGAAATCAAATAATTTTAGAAATGTAGCTAAGGCGGCAATATAAATTTTGATCGAAAGAAAAAAACCATATCGAGTGATAATTAGTGGCGGAGGCACCGGAGGACATATTTATCCTGCTATCGCCATTGCCAATAAAATGAAGGAGTTGCTTCCGGAAACCAAATTTCTATTTGTTGGAGCCCGAGGTAAAATGGAAATGAAAAAAGTGCCTGAGGCAGGATATGAGATTGTTGGACTTTGGATAAGCGGACTTCAAAGAAAGCTTACGCTAAAAAATCTATTGTTCCCCATCAAATTGCTGAGTAGCATGATTAAAACCAGGAAAATTATTCGAGAGTTCCGCCCGGATGTGGTGATTGGTGTAGGTGGATATGCAAGTGGGCCTACATTACAAACAGCAAATAAAAAGGGGATTCCTACTTTATTGCAAGAGCAAAATTCCTACGCAGGACTCACCAATAAAATGTTGGCGCGTAAGGCTAAAAAAATCTGTGTTGCTTACGAAAAAATGGACAAATTTTTTCCGAAAGAGAAAATTGTACTCACTGGAAATCCTGTAAGAAATGACATCATAGATATTGATCACAAAAGAGATAAGGCAATAAAATTTTTCGGACTTGATCCTGAAAAGCATACGCTGTTTGCTTTTGGAGGAAGCCTGGGTGCGAGAACACTAAATGAAAGTTTGTATTCCAAACTGCAGGAATTGATGGATGCAGATGTGCAGGTAATTTGGCAAATCGGATCTTTTTATATCAATGAGTTTACCGAAAAATTGAAGGGAATTAAATTAAAAAACATAAAATATTTTGAATTTCTGAAAGAGATGGACCTGGCTTATGCGGCTGCAGATGTAGTGATCTCCAGAGCAGGGGCGCTTTCTATTTCAGAGATTTGTCTTGCTGGAAAGCCAGCCATTTTTGTGCCTTCGCCAAATGTGTCAGAAGATCATCAGACAAAAAATGCCATGGCTTTGGTCAATGCAAAAGCTGCATTAATTGTAAGCAACAAAGACGCTGTGATCAACCTGATTCCGGAAGCACTTAAGTTATTGTTTAACGAAAACCAGAGAAAAATACTTTCAACAAATATCAGGCATTTGGCAAAGCCACATGCAGCAGAAAATATTGTAAAAGAAATAATTGGTATAGCAAGTTGAGCATCGAGGACAAACATATCGTTTATTTTTTGGGGATTGGCGGCATAGGCATGAGCGCCATGGCAAGGTGGTTTTTGCACATTGGCAAGCAGGTTTATGGCTATGATAAAACAGAAACTTCCCTTACAAGAGCACTTTCTTCTGAAGGCGCACATATTCATTATGATGATAGCATTTCATCAATTCCCGATGAGATACTCAAGTCCGGCGAAGATGTACTTGTTGTGTTTACTCCAGCAATTCCAAAAAACCATATAGTATATAATTATTTAATAGAACAAAATTTCACAATCCTAAAACGATCGGAAGTTTTGGGCTTAATTACTCAAGAACAATATGCTGTGGCTGTGGCAGGAACTCATGGAAAAACAACGACTTCTTCCATGATCGCGCATATCCTGAAAACAGCTGCCAAATCGAGCGTAGCATTAATTGGTGGAATTCTCCAGGGGTATGAATCAAATTTGATTTTGGAAGGTGAATATAATTCTAAAACCATTGCAGTATTGGAGGCCGATGAATTTGACAGGTCATTCTTGAGGTTGTCGCCAGATATCGCAGTTGTCACTTCTGCAGATGCCGACCACCTTGATGTCTATGGAGCACACGATGAAATGAAATCTTCATTCAAACAATTCATTAGCAAAGTCAAACCAAATGGTCATGTTTTTATAAATGAAATGTTAAGCTCCTGGTTGATTAATGAACAGCCGGAAGTAAGCAGTCACTCTTATGGACTGAAAAATGGTGAGAGCAAAGCTGCAAATATTCACATTTCGGGGACCGATTTTATTTTTGACTTTCTTGGGGAGGCGGGTACAATTGAAAATATAATATTACCTACTCCGGGATATCATAATGTAGAAAATGCTGTTGCAGCTATTTCAGTTGCCCTACAGTTGGGTATTGACCAGGATAGTATTAAAGTTGCGTTGAGCTCATTTCAGGGAATAAAAAGGCGGTTTGAATACCACATCAAAGAAGACAGATTAGTATATATTGATGATTATGCTCACCATCCCACAGAATTACAAGCTTTTTTAGGATCGGTAAAAAGTATATATCCCAACAAAAAAATTACGGCCATCTTCCAGCCTCACTTATTTACGCGAACACGAGATTTCACTGATGAATTTGCAGCAAGTCTCGATATGGCTGACGAGGTTGTACTTATGGATATCTATCCTGCTCGTGAATTGCCAATTGAAGGAGTTACATCAAAAATCATATTGGATAAAATGAACAATATGAATAAAAGCATAGTGGATGATGATGCACTATTGGATAAAATATCTAAGATGGAAGTTGAGGTGTTAGTGACTATTGGTGCAGGTAATATCGATAGGTTTGTTGAACCCATTAAAGAAATATTGAAATCGAGATCATGAATTTGAGATTAAATAAAATATGGAACATTAGCCAGGTAGTATTCATTGTCGTACTGATTTTTGGGTCGATTGGGTTTGTAGAAAAGCAATACAATCAAAGGATATGTACTGCCATTAAGGTGGATATAAATAATCAATTTGAAAATTACTTTATTAATGAAGTAGATGTGATTGACCTGATTACAGATGGCGGATCTCAGCGCATTATTGGAGCATCTTTTGAAGACCTGGATCTGAAGGCAATGGAATATGAATTGTTGAAAACAAAATTTATCAGGGAGGTAGAAGTTTATAAAGATCTTGAAGGTAATCTCATGATCAGTATTGATCAAAGCAGGCCCATTGCCCGCATGATGAGTCGAAAAATGGCCGACAGATACATAAGCAGCAAAGGGGAGGTTTTGCCACTTTCTAAAAGATATACAGCGCGGGTAGTTTTGATTGATGGCGCTTTTGCAAATGATACAAATCTGTATGATTTGAATGCATCTGAAACCGGAAGAAATTTATTGGGTTTGCTAAGATTTATAGAAAATGAAAAATTCTGGAAAGCACAAATCGCCCAGATGAATATAGACAAGAAAGGCAATATAAAGATGTACACTCAGGTGAGCAAACAGGTAATTGAGTTTGGCAAGCCGGTTGACATTGAGGAAAAATTCAGAAAGCTGAAGATTTTCTACAAAGATATATTACCGGCCAAAGGCTGGAATAGTTATGAAAAAGTAAGTGTAAAATTTAAAGATCAAATAGTTTGCGAATAACTTATAATTATGGAAAATGATAAAATAGTCGTCGGCCTGGACATTGGAACCACAAAAATTTGCGCTATCGTAGGACGCAAAAATGAGTATGGCAAACTTGAAGTACTGGGAATGGGAATGGCGGTATCTGACGGAGTGATCCGGGGTATCGTATCAAACATTGATAAGACCATTTTCGCTATCGAAAAAGCCGTTGAAGAAGCAGAAGCTCAATCGGGAATCAACATCAGGGTTACAAATGTTGGCATAGCTGGTCAACATATCAGGAGCTCGATTCAGCATGGAAGTATCATGCGAAATTCATCGGAAGATGAAATCACCATTGAGGACATCAATCGGATAACAAACGACATGTACAAAATCGTAATTCCTCCGGGAAGTGAGATTATACATGTGATGCCACAAGATTATTATGTTGATTATGAAGACGGAATCAAAGATCCGGTTGGCATGTCGGGGGTAAGGCTCGAAGCCGATTTTCATGTGATTACCGCACAAACAAATGCCATCAACAACATTAACAAATGTGTGAAAAGAGCAGGATTGGAGATTGACAATCTAATTCTTGAACCACTGGCATCAAGTCTTTCGGTGCTCAGCGATGAAGAAAAAGAAGCTGGTGTGTGCCTAGTTGATATTGGCGGCGGCACAACAGATATTGCAATTTTTCATGAAAATATAATTAGGCATACAGCGGTGATACCGCTTGGTGGAAATATTATCACGCAAGATATCAAGCAAGGTTGCCTTGTGATGTCACATCAGGCAGAACGATTAAAAACCAAATTTGGAAAAGCCATTGCCGAAGAGGCAAGCCCCAACGAGATTGTTTCTATTCCCGGGCTCAGAGACAGGGCGCCAAAAGAAATTTCCCTTAAAAATCTTTCTCACATTATTGAAGCAAGAATGGAGGAAATTATCGAGCTGATTCATACAGAAATAATTACTTCCGGATTTCAAAACAAGCTTGCGGGAGGTATAGTGATTACTGGTGGAGGATCGCAACTACAGGGCTTAAAACAACTATTTGAATATATGACCGGGATGGATGCCAGAATTGGCTACCCCAATGAACACCTTGGAAGGAGCAAGGTAGAAGCTGTAAAAACTCCAATGTATGCTACTGCAGTTGGTCTTGTGCTTTCAGGATTCAGGGCACTTGACGAAAGAGAAAATCGGTATATGGAAAAAACAGAAGTTTTCAATAATAAAAAAACACAACGCGATGGAGGGGGAGACTTTTTCAGGAAAATTATCGACAAGACCAAGGGCTTGTTGATAGATGATATTGACAATAAAGAAGATTATTAACAAAAATTGAATTACAGGAACTAAACATTTTAGTCATGACTGATAACACATATTCATTCGACATCCCAAAGCACCTAAGGTCCATTATTAAGGTAATTGGAGTAGGTGGCGGAGGAAGTAATGCCGTCAAT
>VAPM010870627.1_pt1 | contig 19188 bp, 18 predicted proteins | sample 3395091 | NCBI WGS metagenome assembly VAPM01 (sample SAMN08290445, study PRJNA428436) | hydrothermal vent metagenome | isolation source: Deep-sea hydrothermal vent chimney 3 | place: Pacific Ocean: Juan De Fuca Ridge | reverse complement strand
TGGCAAGAGGGGTTTTCATGTGGGAACGTGGAGGTTTTATTTCAAGAAGTATATGCTCCTGATCCACAATGTATGCTGATTGCCTGTAATCAACCCACACACGAAACGCCGCGTATATAAGAATGAATGGAAATACAACCGGAACAAGTAATACAAAAAAGAAAAAAGACGCGCGTAACAGCGCTGGGAATAAGAAAACCGCAACCAAAAAAGATACAAGACCAGCCACCAACAAAGGCACCGGCGATGTGTCAATCCCCGGAGACCCCAGAACTTTACCTAAATTCTTAAAAAATGCCACAGTCTATAGTATACCGTATGATATGGATACGTCATAGAAAAAAATTCCGGGAACATGTGTATTATTCCAACCCATCAAGCACCAAGGAATTCGTAACCTTTGAGTATTATTTTTATTTTTGCACCAATTCGTATCGCCCGTCTTTCCTACAAGTAAAAAAGTGATTATCGCTGAGATTTACTATAACCGTATTTGTTTTCACAAAACGTATTTTTTGTACGCGCTCCAATATCTCTTCTTTGCTCAATGGGCCTTCTTTTTTTAAAATATCCGCAATGACATCACGAACAACTCCTGGACGATATCCCCACTCCGCAAGGGCATACAAACCACGCCCAACCAATACAAAGCGTTTGTCTTTGATGAGCTCATTATGAGTAGTGGCAACATGTGCCTTTTTTGAAAATAGTTTTACAATCTCACTGGTCACCTCGCTGAAATGCATAGGCTTGTTTGCCCGCTTTACAACCATGTAAGCATAATCACGAATTCCTTTCACCCTAATCAGTGAAGACGTGGCTCGCGCCCACTCATTGAGCGGGTTTTTGGAAATTCGCTTTGACATTGAAATCCATCGCTTCAGAATCTCTTCATCTCTGTATGCATCATTGACATCGGCTAGCTCTTTAAGAAAGCGGTTGAGGATATCGTGCTCAGAAAGCACTTCCTCTTCCGGGAGTGATTCATATAAATTAGCAAGTGCATTATGTACCGCCTTTGCAGTACGCTCATCAACATGCCAGCGTGCATAGAAATCATCACTTTCTCTCTCGCGGAAAAATGCACTTCCAACAACCAAAAGAAAACGAAAATTATTACGCCCTTTTTGCGTGCTTGAAAGTATGCCGAGCAGATGATCTTCTCTCATGATGCCACCCTCTTTGAGAACGCGCGTGCGCAATTCCTCAAATGAGGATTTTGCATTTGTAAATGTATCTGATTCGCGTATGGTTTCAATTCCGGCATATTCAATTTGGCGCACGCGCTCTCTTGTAATACCCATGCTGGAACCAATGGATTCAAGCGTCTCACTTGCGGTTCGCGCATCAAGCCAAAAGCGTCTTGAAAGTACTTCGCGGGTGCGCTCCGGAACAGTGCTAAGAAGTGAGTCCACAAGTACCGCCTCATCAAATGAAATTGGTCGTCCTGTCTTTTTAGATTTTGGATTGGTTTTAGTCTTTTTTATCATATAACGATATAACTGTTATACACGATATCCATAATTTAGTCAAAGGTACCGATTTATCAAATCGTATTCCCTGTTCTTGAATTGAATATCCTACTAATATAACACATAAGTCAATAGAAAGCCAGTTGCGCGCCCATCTTTAAGATGGGCGCGCTTACACACCACACGCTAATAAACCTGCGTACAATAAAATTAGATGAGCGCTTATAAAATAATTATGGCAGATATTAAAAAGGGCTCCGTAGCAAGCTACGAAGCCCTTAACCCTTGACGTACTAGCAAGGTTTGTGAGGTTACCGGGACAACCTATAGTTGCCCCGGCAACCTCGGGCGCCGTGTCAGCTAGTGCCACCGAAAGCGGTGTCGGCGGTGGCGCCGACGATCTTTCCCACCACAGCTTTCTCCTTTTTATGCTCCTTTTTATGCCACTCAAGCAAACCCCACACACAACTACAGGAGTTCACCGCAGCAGAGAATTGCACAAAATAATATAAAATTGAGCAACTTTCTGCTGAGGTGAACATCCACATCACAAATCTGACAACTCCCTCTTCAAAGTTCTTCTAAAAAAGAAAGTATCACACAGGGACGTCAATGTCAAGCGTTTGTACGCGTCCACCACATCCGGTGCAGGAATAGTCTACCTCTTGAGAATTGTGCACTTACACGTTACAGTATTTGAAGTGTTGTGTGAATATCGGTGTCGTAAAGCGATACACATCAATATGCACACGCAATATATATAATACAGCACTAAATTGAAAGGGCCCTTAGCTCATCTGGTAGAGCGCGTCCATGGCATGGATGAGGCGAGCGGTTCAAGTCCGCTAGGGTCCACAATAGCGAAAGACAACACAATACGACGGAGCGCCGTCGTATTGTGTTGTCTGCGAACGAAGTTCGCTATTGTGGTGAAATACTAAACATTCGCGCGAATGTTTAGTATTTCACCACAAAATATCGTAACGTAAAACAAGATAGCAACGTGAGCCATCTATTGAGAGCCGTTTATTTTTTCTATAACACCGCTTGAATTTCTTTTATTATTTCTTTTACCGCATCCGCCGGGGTTCCTATTTCCGGTGGCGGATTCGTAATCGGACGACCAATGACTAAAAATGTCGCCCCGGCTTTGATTGCTTCTGCGGGTGTCATTATTCGTTTTTGGTCTCCGGTGTTCGCCCATTTTGGGCGAACACCCGGTGTAACTTTAATTAAATCATCTAACTCTTTCTGTTTTCCCAAAAACTCAAGCTCTTGTGGTGAGCAGATGACGCCGTTACAACCGGCAATCTTCGCACTGCGCGCCAATTGCAAAACTTTGAGTTTGCTTGATTCTCCAAATATCAAACGTATGTCGCTCTCTTTAAGTGAGGTGAGAACCGTGACAGCAAGAACAAGTGATCGCTCACTGTTGGCGACCGCCATCGTCATCGCCTCAACACCTGAGGTGGCATGAATATCAAACATTTCAACATTCATTTTTGCAACCGCTTTGCCGGCTCCGGCAATCGTGTTTGGGATGTCGTTAAACTTACCATCATAAAAAACTTTGCCACCAAGCGCATGAATAAGCTCAACGACCTGCGGGGCTCCAACTGCAGTAAGCAGTTGGAGCCCCGCCTTGAAATATCCCACATACGAAACAAGACTTTCAACAAGGGCTTTAACTTTACCCAAACTATCAACATCAAGAGCAACAATAATTCTGTCTTTTGCTTCCATGGTGAGGATAAGAAATTTCAAATGATCACTCTTTTTTGCCGAGCATTCTCTTCCACGCGCCAGTATTTCTAACCCATGGGCACGCTGTTATCGCCACAGTACTTACAACAGTCAACACGAGCGCGCTCACATACAAATTGGAGGGATTTTTGATTGCAAAAAGCAGATAATAGAAAAATATGTACCACAATATAATCTCTACTATTGACCAAAACCAATCTATTAATTTCATAATTTTGTTTATTTAAATATGGATAAATACAACCACAACCTGTGTTACATTTTGTAACACAGGTTGTGGTTGTTAAATCAATCCTAAGAAATGCCCCAGTGAGCCATTTGTCTTATGAATACAATTTACTGTGCGTACCGATTTCTAAAAACAAGGCTATGCCTTTTTCTAAAAATTTGTAAATAATGCGTATGTTCCCAGTAACATTGATACTTCTGTAGCCATTGTATGTTCCGGAGAGAGAATGATTGTTGAGAATTGGACTAAATGGGTCATCTAAAAACAACATATTATTTTCTTTTATCTTTATCTTGATTTTGTTTGGAAGTTTTTTGTAGCGCTTTTCAAAATTTTTATGAAATACCATCTTCATAATGCGTCAAGATAATCATTTGCGTCTTTTGCAGAAAATGCACGAGACATATTTTTATTTTTCTTGATATCCTCCTCAATACGACCCACAATGCTTTCAAGAGCCGGCGTCATGCGAGGAATTGAAGAAAAAGCGATACTTCTATTTCTGATAAATTCTTTAAGAAAAGCATTCATAATGCTGCTTAAAGGAAGCCCGAGATCTTTTGCAATCTTCTGCGCATTTTCTTTTACCTCTTTATCCGCTTTTATATTTATCATTGTTTTCATATATCCATATCATATACAACAGACTTTGGCTGTCAAGCGGAAATCCTCTACACACGAAGCCACAGGATTCGTGTGTAGAGGCAGGATGTTTTGTTGTGGACTCAAGGAGAATCGAACTCCTGACCTCGTCAATGCGAATGACGCGCTCTACCAACTGAGCTATGAGCCCGAATAAATACACATTGAGCACTGTATAGTTAAAGCATAATACATAACTCGCTCTTATTCAATACTGGCATTCATTCGTGTACAAAATGTCGCACTGCCTGTGTTACCAATCAAGAGTGGCGAGCTTCTTGGTGAGCGAGCGCATGGCGAAAAGAAATAAAATCGGTATGGCAACGGCAATGGCAATTTTGAATTCTCTTGGAACATATATCAATACATTGCCGAAAAAATATCCAATACCCATAAGAAAGAAAACCCAAATAAAACCTCCAATAAGATTGATTAGAAAATAGCGGATGAAAGGGACACGCAACATTCCGGCAACAGAAAGTATGACAGTCGCAAGACCAAGCCCCATTGTTAATTTTGAGATTATCAAAATACGTGTATGGTATTTATGAAAACGTCTTTCAACTTTTGTAAAAATTTCCGGCGTAACTCCCATAAGGTGTCCCCACCGCGCAAAGAATGGGCGCCCACCGAAAAAACCGATGAAGTACCACATCATGTCGGATAATATGTCGCCGGCAAGAAGCATGGCATATGCAAACCAAAAACTTACAACGCTTGTGTGCCATAACAATCCAGTCGCCATCATTACCGCAGACCCCTCAAAAAAAGAACCCAAAAATATGAGCACATATTTTGAACTCTCCAGGAAAGCGATAAATGCTACGAAAATATGCATGGTGTATTGTATGAAATTATACTATAGCGAGATATTGTTTTCCACGTATGGACTCGCCCCGTGCGGACGGTGCCGTCCGCACGGGGCGAGGCACCTGAAGTTTTGCGCTACTCCATTTTGGGCTTATCCAATGCATCAGTTTCAATCCCTACACGCACATCGGTAATGCGATACACATCTTTATCTATTTTCCCAAGCTCTTTATAACCGGAATTATAGTGCGATACCGTTGTGCTGAGCGTGGATCCCAGTTTGCGATAATATTCTTCATATGCACCGATGTGCTTCCCCAGCTCTCCCACTCTTTTTTTAATTTCCTCCGCCTTTTTTTCTATTTGCAAAGCCTTCAACCCCTGCATCACCGTTTGCAAATACGCATGAAATGACGTTGGCGATACGATGATAACTTTTTTATCAAACGCATATTGAATTAAATCGCGCGTGGAAGATTTCAAAGAGCCAACTTGGTTTACCAGCAAATCATAATACACTCCTTCCGATGGTATAAACATAAACGCAAACTCCATCGTTCCCTCTTCCGGGCGCACATATTTTGCGGTTTCATCAATGCGGGTTTTGAGGTCTTGCTTGAATGCTTTTGCAAAATGCTCACGGTCGGCATCATTGCGAGCTTCAATCTCACGATTATAATTTTCAAGCGAAAATTTTGAATCTATGGGAACGATGCGTTCATCAATAAAAACCACCGCATCTACAATTTCTCCGTTTGAAAATGCATATTGCATTTTGTAATTATCCGGTGCTAAGGTATTTTTTAGCATGGTCTCAAGATAATACTCGCCCAAAATACCTCGCTGTTTTGGATTTTTCAAAATGTCTTGCAAATTTTTTAATTGATCGGCGAAAGAAACCACCTGGCGGTTGGTCTCATCAAGTTTTGTAAGCCCTTGAGTCACCTCGCGAATAATTCGCGTAGACTCAGAAAGTTGATGATGAACACTTTCTTGCATTTGCTTTGATGAGTTTTCAACACGCTTATCAATTGTGCGCGATAAATCTTGCAATTGTTGCTGTATCATCATCAATCCGTTTTCTTTTTCCTCTTCCGGAGCCTCCTGCAAATCTTTCGCCGAGAAATTACGCTTCGCGATAAACCAAAACGCAACAATCTGCACCGTCACAAGAAGTACTATGAGAAAAATGATAGTTGAGGTATCCATGCAATCATTATACCCGAACTCGCATTTTTATGCTCTCCCTCTCGGGACGTATGTACAAAAAATACTTAAATAGCTCCACAATGAAAAGTGTTGCAACAACCGCGCCGGAAATAAGCCACATGTCCGCAAAAGGAATGGATGTAAAGCCCATGACAGAAGCGAGCGGAGGTACCTCAAGCGCAACTAATAACAACAATATATTTCCGGCAAGAGCCCAAAGCAATATACGATTTGAACGGAAAGAGATTTTCCATAGCGGAGTACCGAAGCTCTTGAAAGAAAAAGCTGTTAACAACGTGGCAAGAGATGTTGCGACAAACAATACTGTGCGAATTTCATTTTCCGGGATACCACTGCGCAACAACATTATGAAAATAATAGTAAACAAAAGCCCAGTTGAAATACTTATCCCCGCAATAAATTTCAACACTTTTGGAGAAAGCGCATGTGCGTTTTCAATATCTTTCGGTTTGCGCCTCATAGCGGATGGATAGAGGGGTTCAAAAGTAAACGCCATGTTCATCGGACCGCCCTCCACGAGATTAATCCACAAAATCTGCAATGGCAAAAGTGGCAACGGCATCCTTCCTGCAAGTGATGCCATAATTAAAAATACTTCTATGAAGTTTGTCGCGATGAGATAGGTAAATATCTTTTTTATGTTGTCGCGCAGACGCCTCCCTTCGCGAATGGCAAGCGTTATGGTGGAAAAATCATCTTTAAGAAGAATGAGGTCCGATGCTTCTTTGGCAACATCTGTCCCGCTCCCAAGTGCAATGCCAATTGCAGAGGCGCGAAGCGCCGGAGCATCGTTTACTCCGTCACCAGTCATTGCCACAACTTCCCCGCCGTTTTGCAAAACTTCCGCGATGCGTAATTTATCTGCGGGTGTTACTCGCGCAAAAACAGTGTGCTCCATGAGCGTTTTATATAACTCATCATCAGACATAGAAGCGAGGTCGGAACCTATATATACTTCTTCGGAAACCGGAGCTATACGCGCGGCGCATGCTATAGACAGCGCAGTCTCCGGGTTATCTCCGGTTGCCATAAGCACGCGGATACCCGCATCGTGCATGGCTGAAACCGCAGGCGGAACATTCAAACGCAAGGAATCGGAAAAAGTGATGAGCCCGACTATTGTTGCGCGTGATGCAATCTCCGATATGCCTTTATCATCGGCCGGGAATACTTCTTCAGACATCTTGTGACGTGCAACTGCTATAACTCTTTTGCCACTGTACATGGCACGATGAAGTGCAAGCGACAACACTGAATTTGAATCTTCTTTTTCCATAAAAATCTCCGGCGCACCGGAGAGGTATGCCACATATCCGCCACCCTCTTTCACTAACATCCCGCCAAACCGCCGAGTCGCACTAAAAGGAAGAGCATCATGTCGCGGAAATTCTTTTCGTACCATCGGCTCTGACACTTCGGCGGTAAATGCAGCCAATATAATCGCCTGCTCTATCGGTCTTCCGCGTGCCACCAATTTCCCGGGTGCAGGAGACGGATCCTCAGCCGGCTCCGCGTATCCGTCCGAAGCGATAATCGCAGATTTTAAAACTTTTTTGGCAACGACTGACGATAAATCAGCGGTCTCACCTGCATGAGTTACAACCTCAACCACGCTCATACGCCCCTCGGTAAGTGTCCCGGTTTTATCCACCACGATGACACTTGTCACTCCAAGTGTTTCTGCAGACAAAAGACCTTTTACAAGACCGTTGCCGGCAAGAATGCGACGCATACCCACAGCAAGCACAACGGTTATTGCGGCAGGCAACCCTTCCGGGACCGCGGCAATGGCAACCGCGATAGACACAATTGCTGCCTGCGTAAAAGACAGTCCGTCAAAAATAGAGAGCCCGAAAATGATGGCGATGGCGATGGAAACAATTCCCAAAAGAATCCATGCGGCATGCGAAATATCACGCGAGAGCGGTGTGCGCGTGTTCATGTTGTCTGCGATACTTCCGGCGATTTCTCCTAATTCAGTATCATCACCCGTTGCGACAACAATTCCACGACCGCTACCGCTCACTATAAACGTACCCGAATATGCCATGTTGCTTCGGTCCGCAAGAATAGCATCAGCATCAATCGGTTGCGAATTTTTAATTACCGGAGCCCATTCACCGGTGAGCGCCATTTCACTTACCGAAAGACTGTGTGATTCAAAGATACGCACATCGGCGGGGACCGCCATGCCGGTTAAAAGCAATACGACATCCCCAATAACAACATTGCCGGTTGGTATTTCCTTTTTTTGACCATCGCGCACGACACTTGCTTTTTTTGCTTCTTTTTTCTTTAGCGCTTCAAATGTGCGCGTCGCGCGATATCCCTGAAATACTCCTATAATGACATTAATTAGGAATGCTGGAGCAATAACAGCCGCATCAATAAACGCGCCCACAAATAATGCGGCAACGGTGGCAAAGATGAGTACCAATGAAATTGGGCTTACCGCCTCGCGGATTATGTGTTTAAGAAGGGTGTCAGATGGCGGAGCGGTAATAGCGTTAATGCCGTTTTCTACAAGACGTTTCTGTGCTTCTTTCACAGACAACCCTTGCTGTGTATCGATGAAAAGACGTGCGCGCACCTGAGGTATTGAAAGCGCGTGCCAGTGTATAGAGTTCATTCATTTTAGTATACCAATATGATACACTTATGCGCATATGAATATCCACGAATCAATCAAGGCAAAGATTGGTGATGCGATGCGTGCGCACGATACCGCGCGATTAACCACATTGCGTTCCCTGCTTACCGCCATGACAAATGAATTGATTACAAAGAAGAGAAAGCCGACCGAATTTCTCGCAGACGATGAGGCGCTTGCGGTTATAAAACGCTCCGCAAACCAAAGAAAAGAATCAGCGCGACAATTTGAAGAGGGCGGACGCCCGGAACTTGCCGTGACCGAAAACGAGGAATTGAAAATTATCTCCGCATTTCTTCCGGAGCCAATTGCAAAAGAAAAAATAAAAAAAGTGGCGGAAGAGAAGATGCGAGAGATGGGGATAACCGACAGCGCATCTGCCGGGAAACTTATTGGCATGTTAATGAAAGAATTCAAAGGCCACGCAGACGGAAACGAGGTGAAAGAGGTGGTAACATCACTGCTTCCATGAAAGAGGGACGCGATGATACACACAAGATAGATAAAGATTCTGCTTCAGCAGATGGTGAAAAAATGGTTTATGGGATACCGGAAAATGATATTGTCGCTGTGGCGGAGCGCGTATCCAAGGGGAAAGAATCACCCGTCAGAAAAGAGGTTCTTATTGCAATCATAAAAGATATGGGAGAATGGCACGATGAGAAAAAATCTTTTTCGGAAGCTCTCAGGCTTTCTGTGAGACGATGGACTGGGAATAATGGTGATGAATACTATAGGTCTGTTTTATCAGCCATAGGAATTCTCTATGCAAATAAAAGGAGGGGAAAAGCGGAAATACCGGACAAGGAGGAAGATGTCCCGAGCAAGGGATATAAAGATTTCTATTGATAGCCCCCCCCCTCGCCACGCGAAGCGTGGCGAGGGGGGGGCGAACCAGAGGTGGGTTGGCACATATTACTTTAATACTGTATTATAATTGGCATTACTTTCAATAAATAACCTTATGCAAAACAAATCAAAGACAATGTGGTGGGTTATCGGCGTAGTACTTGTGATAGTATTTCTTCTCGTGCTTGGTCATTTCACTTCCGCAAAACCAGCAGTAACAATCGCAAACCCGAACGCGCTTCCCGGCATTATAAAAGGAAATGTTCCGTGGAGCGCGAACAATGACACTCTTCGTGCACGCTTAAAAGACATTGGGCTCCCTCCACTCACTCACGAGGGCTCGGCACTTCATATTCATGAACACATTGATATCTCCATCAATGGGAAATCCGTGTCCGTACCGGCGGGCATAGGTATAGACCAAATAGCCGGATTTATATCTCCAATTCATACTCACCGTGCAAACGGCGTTATCCACGTAGAGTCACCAACCGTGCAGACATTTACGCTTGGGCAATTTTTTGATGTGTGGGGTGTACGATTTACTTCGCAGTGCATAGGTGACTATTGCGCCACCGCGACCACCAGTCTTAAAGTTTACGCAAACGGCAAACGATATAAAAACAACCCACGACTGCTACCACTGAAAGAACATGAGGAAATCTTCGTTACGTATGGTAGCGATAAAACAGCAACAACGACAATTCCTTCAACATATGCGTTCCCGCAAGGTGAATAATTGAGATATCCGTAACATAAGTTTGAGCATCGTTTACAAAACACCCCCGCGTGCCTTCGGCACGCGGGGGTGTTTAACTCATACCTAAAACCTGCAAACCCTACGCTGTCGCGTTGTCCACCGCGCGAGTCAATTTCTCCTCTACATTTTGCGCAATTTCAGACAAACCATCAACATCCGCAACGCTCATGGCAACGGTTGGCATAATGGTTGACACAAACACCTCTCCAGACTCTTCATACACAAGCACATTACATGGGAGGAGCAATCCTATTTCTTTTGAAATCTGCAATGCAGGGTGCGCAAAGTTCGGATTACAAGCTCCCAGAATAATATAGTTCTCATAATCCGCATTTATCTTTTTCTTCATAACCGCCTTCACATCAACCTCTGTTAAGATACCAAACCCCTCTTTCGCAAGCTCTTCTTTTGTTTTTGTAACCGCATCGGCAAATGACAACGATGTTTTCTTTGTATGATGATAGTCCATAGTAAATATTTTTTATTTATTAATCTAATGCTGAACAAATCTATAGTGGAATAATTATAACCAATGTGGCAGTAGGAACAAAGCCCTTGACTTCCATACCCCATGGGGGTATCATACAGGAGTATGCAATCAAAAGTCAAGAAAAATCTGCTTCACCGACTAAAAATCGCCGAGGGACAAATACGCGGGGTTCAAAAAATGCTCACCGACGAAGAATACTGCATTGATATTATTACCCAGACATCTGCAATACGGCATGCACTTTCCGCGCTTGAGGATATTATTTTGGAACAGCATCTTTCAACATGCGTAGTAGACCAAATAAAAAGCGGTGACCACAAAAAAGCGATTCAAGAAATTTTATCCGTATATTATCAAAAAACCAAAAAATAAATACCATCTATGAATACTCACCAACATGATCACAACGGGCATTCTGAACATACCGAAGTAGCGGGAGGGCATTGTGAAGGAGGGAATAACGGTCACACCGGCGGACACGGCATGGGGCACGGGTCGGCAGAAATGTATCTTCGTCGTTTTTGGATAGTCACATTTTTACTCATTCCACTTGTACTAATTAATAAAACAATATCAGGATTTATCGGACTTAACACATTCGGATTTGGCACTTGGATAGGATTCGGTATTGCCACCATCATCTTTGGTTTTTCTTTGGTATTCTTTCAGCACGCATGGCACGAAATAAAAGCGCGCGAGTATGGAATGATGACGCTCGTGTCACTTGCAGTTGGTTCCGGATACCTCTTTTCTGTTGTATCCACATTCGTTGTGTCATTGCACGTGCAATTTTATCTTGAAATCTCAACCTTGGTGTGGGTGCTTCTTTTCGGACACTACCTTGAGGCAAAATCAGGCGCAGCCGCAGGAGACGCGCTTGCGGAAATGGCAAAACTACTCCCGAAAAAAGCACACAAATTGGTGGGGAAAAATGAGGTGGAAGTTGATATTGAAACACTTACGGAAGGAGATACAGTCATAGTGAAATCCGGTGAAAAAATTCCGGCAGACGGAACCATTGAAAACGGAACCTCGCACGTGGACGAGGCACTCATAAGTGGCGAGTCAAAACCGATTGAGAAAAAGAAAGGTGAAGAAGTTGTTGCGGGCTCTATCGTAACTGACGGAACACTCACCATAAAACTATCTCGTGTCGGAGAGAATTCAACCATCGGTCAAATTCAAAAACTCATCGCCACAGCACAAGGCACCAAGCCCCGCGCCCAGAGAATTGCGGATAAAGCCGCGGCGGTTCTTACCTTTGTCGCCGGAGGAACGGCGCTTTTGACATTGCTGGTATGGTCGGTATTTCTTGGGCAACCGTTTGTGTTTGCGGTAACGCTTGCAATTACGGTACTCGTCATTGCGTGTCCGCACGCACTGGGGCTTGCCATTCCGACCGTTACAACCATCACCACTTCCCTTGCGGTAAAAAATGGCATCTTCATCAAAGATCTTGCAAAAATTGAAACCATAAAAAAGGTAAATTATGTCGTGTTTGATAAAACAGGAACATTAACCAAGGGCATGTTCGGAGTTACAAATATAGAGACAGTCGGCAACACGAGCAAAGATGAAGTATTGCGCATCGCGGCGTCTCTTGAACAACAATCATCACACATCATAGGACAATCAATCGTGAAGCACGCCAAAGAACAAAAAACGGAGCTCGCGCAGATAGATAATTTCAAAAACTTCGCGGGGAAAGGAATTCTCGCAACCATTTCGGGGAAAGAATATCGTGTCGGAAATACAACACTTATGGAAGAAGCCGGCATACTCACCAACGAGATTAAAAAGACACACGATGATATTTCCAAAAAAGGAATTACCACTGTTCTTGTATCCGATGCATCCGGAGTTATTGGTATGGTTGGACTTTCCGATGAAATAAAACAAGAATCTTATGAAGTGGTAAACAAGCTTCATACGCTTGGATTAAAAGTTGCAATGTTAACCGGGGACAATGATGCGGTTGCAAAAAATGTCGCCGACACACTTGGCATAGATATTTATTTCGCGCAGACTCTTCCGGAAGATAAATATCGCCACATAAAAGAACTCCAAGATAAAGGAAACGTTGTGCTCATGGTTGGCGATGGCGTCAATGATGCTCCGTCGCTTGCGCAAGCTGATGTTGGCGTTGCAATCGGTGCAGGAACAGACGTCGCCATAGACGCAGGAGATGTGGTACTCACAAAAAGTAACCCGCAAGACGTCGTGCGACTCATGGTGCTCGGCAAGAAAGTACACCGAAAGATTATACAAAACCTCGGATGGGCACTTGGCTACAACATAGTGGCGATACCGGCGGCGGCGGGCATCTTTGCCTTCTGGGGATTCTTCCTGCAACCGGAAGTCGGCGCACTGCTCATGAGCCTCTCCACCGTCATAGTGGTCGCTAACGCAATGACTCTCAAAAAAGCAAGCCTAGAGGTCGCATAGCGAAACACACAAGCAAAGTAATGTGACGCTCAGCACCCACCATCAAATAACAACCTTTGCAAACGACTTAAACGAGATTTTCGTTTAAGGAAGGTTATTTCTGAACGACAGTTTAATTCAAGGGCTTTATTTTTCGCTGTCTGAAAATGATTTGTGTGCCCATCCTGATTTCTCCATCAATTCTCCCGTATTGTTTTCAAAATAATCTTTCGTCATTTGCGTGCCATCTGTTGCAATGCTTTGTTTCCATGCATCCGCATCCAGCCTGTGTGTGGAAGAAATTATATTCAACGAACGCTCATCAATTCCCAAACGCCTTGATGCAAAGTCAGAAATCCTGTTCGCGGATTTCATATAATTATTGGGAACTTCACTTGGCATACTAAGCAATCCGCTTATATCACCCTTTTCAAGTTTTGCCAAATCATTTTCTAGGGCAACCTTATCTTTATCTTCCGCTCCCGCTTCCAGTGCGGATTTTATTTTTTTAATAGCCCACTCCACATACCCCCTTGTTAATAAAGGGGATGCTTTTTCTCCGTATTTTAACCACTCTTGGAACATCTCAAGCTCACTGTCTTCCTGATTTAATCCTTTTTCCGCATAATATTCATACATATATTGATCAGGAGTTGCATTAAGCAATCCAAGCGATGTCCAATATCCCCAGTGACGACCATACGTTAATCCTTTTACCCAGATTGGAAATCCGATTATTACTTTTTTATTTTTGTTTTCCTCTATAAAGTCTTTCATAATCTTCAAGGTCTTTTTTATTTTGTCTGACCCAACCGTGGTTAAATATTTATAACTTAACCTCCCATCTTCCCATCTTTTTCTGGAGTCTTCAATATATTTAGGATCCCCAAGCTGATTAAATATCTCTTCTTGCGTTAAAACAGACACACTGTCAGCGGCTTTATAAATTTCTTCAAGTTTATCAACTAAAACATTTATTGTGCCGGCTGTTCTAAACATATCAGTTGCACCAACCGCAAGTGTTATCGCATCGCTTGGAAGTTTATCAATAACCTCTCTTGCATAATCCTCTGTTTCTTGGCGAGTCTTCTCAATTCCCTTTTGTGTTAAATCCAAGTACTTATCAATAAGCCCACTGTCTGCAGGAGCACTTTGGTCTGCACCAGTTGTATTTTTAGATCTATCCGCATGCCTAAATATGGTTACACCAACGATATTGCGTGCAGGACTTACAGATTCATTTACTTCAGCATTAGCTGAAACACCTTCATATGATTTCATGTTTATATATTATGTTATGTATAATAAATTTTCGAAAATACTTTCTGTGCATCCAACTTAAGGCTCATGCCATCTTGAATTGAATCACTCAAACCGGCAACACTAATCGCGGTCGGTTTATTATGTTCACGCGCAACAATCGCCGCATGACACAATGTTGAACCGGTTTCCACAATCATACCACGAACCTTATCCATATTTAGCCCGTATGACATTTCAGGTGTTAAGTCTGAACAAACCAACATAATATCGTCGGCTGCCTCATTGACTTTATAAATATCCTGCCAATTCTTTATAACAACCACATGTCCTTGCGCGTATCCGACCACCGCAGTATTTCCATATAATACATTACCGGCTTTCTCAAAGCTGTGTAAAAACAAGTCCTTATTTTTTAGCCCGGCATGTTTTTCAACTATGTTTATTGCTTTATCATTTAAATAAACTCTTGAATTGTAATATGCAAAATATTTCGCCACCGCTATTTTTTTTGCCTTTTTAATAACTTCTTTTATTTTGCGGATATCACCACCAAACACAATCATCAAATCTCTCTTAATTATATAATCTGCCAAATATACTTTTTCCTTAAAGCCATCCATTGACTTATTTGTGGTATGCATTATATCATTTGCCTGTCCTAATATAAAAATATACGCATTGTGTATAATTTTTTCGGAATAAGAGCGTAACTTTATTATTTTATCTCGTTCCTTATTTGTAAATAGGACAAGGTTTTCTTCACTGCGTATAAAGAAAAAATAATCTATTAGTGCAAAAATTTCAATTATTTTTTCTATAATGTCCGCCGGTTTGATACTATGTTTTTTTATAATTAATTTTTCAAGTTCCCTATTACTTTTTAGAAAAATCTTTGAAAATTTATTTAATTTAATCACATCGCTTATGTGTGATTTATTATTCATATATACAAAGTAGTCATTTTCATAATAAACGCGATACTCCTTACCGTTTTCATGAAAAAAAAGTGGCTTATTCTGCATATCCTTATAGCCGAGTTTATAGCTTATTTCTTCAGATTTTTTCCACGTTTCCATCGCCAAGAGAGAGAGTATGATCCTTTTGCTTGCCAATACGTGACTGTATCCAGATTTAACTACGTTAGCTGTATTTTGTAGCAACGTCGTAATCGCCCGGCTTTGTGTAATGTAAAACTCACCGTTGGCAAACGCCCACTCAATGTCTTGCGGGGTTTTGTAGTGCTTTTCAATTCTCTTGATTATTTCCGCAAGTTTCAAGATATCTCTCTTGCTCAAAACTTGTTTTTCCACTTTGCCTCCAAGTGCTACCCATTTATTGCCACCACCTCTTTTTCCATACAATGCTTTCGCTTGCTTGTGGACAGTGATATCAATAATCTTTTTATCTTTTTTTGAAACAACATACGCGTTTGGCGTAATTAGTCCGGACACAATGGGCTCTCCAAGCCCATATCCGGCTTCAATGAGTATTTGATTTTTATCTTGTGTAACAGGATGTACGGAAAAGGCAATGCCCGCCTTTTCACTCTCAATCATTTCCTGTACCACAACCGCAACAGAGATATTTCTTTTCTCCAGACCCTTTTCAAATCTATAGAAAATTGCTCGCTGTGTAAAAAGAGACGCCCAACACTTTTGCACGTATTCAAGTAATATCTTTTCCGTTGTATTGAGATATGTGTCGAGTTGTCCAGCCCAGGCTGCAAGACTTGAGTCTTCCGCCGTGGCGGAAGACCGTACGGCAACGTATTTCGCTCCAAGAGTGGAGAAGTCTTTCATAATCACCTCTGCTATTTCTTGTGGCATCTTTGCGCGCAAAAGCATTGACTGAATTCGCTTGCTTGCGCGCTCAACGGTGTGTGCCTTGTCTTTGTCCACTTTGTTTAACTGTATGCGAATCTTTTGTTTTAGACCGGATTCGGCAATGAATGTATCAAAAGAATTCGCAAGTATGACAAACCCATTTGGAACTGAAACACCGGCGCGTACAAGTTCGCCAAGCGAAGCACCCTTCCCTCCAGCGATGGCGACATCTTTGCGTGATAATTTTGTAAGTGGTTTTGTGTATGCCATTTTGTTTGAATGTAGTGGTGATTTCTTGTATGACTTCGTAAATATCTATACTTTTACAATGCTTGGTTGTTATTTGCCCACGCCAAACTTTTGATATAAACAATCGTAGTTTTTAAACTTCTCATAAGTTTATTATATCCCAAGTTCAAAAAAATAATTGCACCTCACCCTTTTAAGATTTCTAGATTTGCTAAAAATCTTAAAAGGATGGTCATCGCATGTGCGAACATGCGATGACCATAACCAAACCGACGCACCGCTAAAACGGAGAGCCCCCGTGCAAGACCTCTTCAAGGTCTTGCACGCGTACTTCCATTGTGTACCGCCCGAGTGTGACGAGTTCGTCACACTCGGGTGGCGTAGGCACGACGCGAGCGTTAACAACACGCCCATGAAAATTGAATACTCTTCCGGCGTTCTTCATTCGATTCAGTAGCGCCGAAACCCTTTCGGCACTTCCAGAAATGAGCACTCGCGGCTCTTTCTCCTTGCGCTCAAGCAACTTTTCCGCCACCTCTTCAAACGTGCCAGACGCGGAGATTTCCACGTCGAATTCGTTTTGTGGGGGAGTCGCAGTGAGAGTGAGAAATGTAATGTGTATTTTTCTTTTGTATGCACGTGCATTGAAAATTGGTTTCATTTTCATACCCTCGGTTAAAATTAAAGATCAACTTACTTCCACATGCATTTTAATACTTTGTCAATACGGCGCCAATTTTTTCGCCCAGAGTGCCTAAAAACCCTTGTTTTTAGGCACTCTTCCTGCGCTGTTTTTGAAAAAGTGTCAGAAATGTTGACACTTTTTATATTTTGCTATATACTGTCTGCTATATGGATACAAACAAAATAACAAAAATACTTATTGGTCTTGGGCTTAACGCCGTTGAGTCCGGCGTCTATGTCGCACTGCTTCGGCATGGCAAAAGCACCATCTCTGATATTGCGAAGAACTCCGGCATCAAACGCGCAACCATATATCAATACATTGATGGACTTGCCGCACGCGACCTTATTCGCAAAACATTCAAAGGCAAGCGTGTTTTATATTATCCGGAAGACCCGAAGAAACTTTTGCGTTTTGCAGACGCCATAAAGAAAAAAGCTGAGGATGTGTTTCCAGAACTTCAGGGGTTGTTCGCAAGATCATCGGCAAAGCCGATTATAAGATTCTACGAAGGGAAAGAATCAATTCGCACTGTTTATAGAGAAATAACTTCCACACCAAAAATCGTATGGTCTGTGTTTTCCGCAGAACGTTACTTCAAAATATTTACAGAGAAAGACGGTGCCGAATTTATTAACAACATATATAAAAACGGTGGTGAATTGCGAGACATGGTCTTGCGCACACCATCAGGAATTGAATATGTAAAACGGGGCTGGGGTGGTAAAATTACAAAATCAAAACTTTTACCGGAGGATTTTGATTTTAGTGTTGACATGCTTATTGCCGGAGATAAGCTCGTTCTCATTTCATTTGAAGACATGATTGCGGTTGTCATAGAAAACCAAGAAATTGCAAATCAGCAGATGCAATTCTTGCGCTTCGTTTGGAAACGAATATAATTTGCAAAACTTTTAATAAAAACAATACGTATCGCCCATCCAATTCAATTCGCAATTACTGATGCCTCACTATTTCAGCATCGCAACAATAATATAAAAATTCTCCGACAAATCTTTCATCTCCGTTACTTTTAGTCCGGCATTTTCCATAAGCATTATTGCATCTTCTTCCGTTAAGCGTATTTCAAGAGGCGGACCCATTTCAGTTGGAACTTTCTTCCAATCCAAATTCACTACACTTCCGCCCGGCGCCAACATTTCGCGTGCATTTTTCAAAACCTTCAGCGAGTCTTGGAAATCGTGCATAACCGTGCCAAAGAAAATCATATCCGCACACCCTTGGCAAAAGATTGTTTTTTCACCTGTTTCCACCAGTGCCTCTATATTTTTCAAACCGGCATCGCACGCCCTCTCTTGCAATCTTTCAATTGCCTCCGCATCAACATCAACCCCATACACCTTGCCACTATCACCCACCATCTTCCCGGCAGGCATGGTAAAAAAACCATCATTGCATCCGACATCTACAAATGTCATTCCCTCTCGCAACCCAACACCGGAAAGTATCTCCTCCGGATTTTGCATCTTCCGACGCGCAACCTCGTCATAATGAAATCCCCGCCCATGATGATACTGGTGTGCATGTTCCATAGCGACATTATAACAAAGTATCTTCCCAGAACTTAATTTATTAAATACGTTAACCCCCTGCCATGTGCCGACATATTATGTTTTTAACGGATTTGTCAGCATAACCGTTAAAAACATATATTTTTTACACTTTTTCACGATTATGTTCATAATCCGACACTAAATTTCTCTTGAAAACGATGGCGCCCCCAGGAGGACTCGAACCCCCAACCTTGACGATAGAAGCGTCTTGCTCTATCCATTGAGCTACGAAGGCAAAGACAAATGAACACTCACGGCATAAGTGTGCCGAAAG
>VAPM010296388.1_pt1 | contig 19195 bp, 16 predicted proteins | sample 3395091 | NCBI WGS metagenome assembly VAPM01 (sample SAMN08290445, study PRJNA428436) | hydrothermal vent metagenome | isolation source: Deep-sea hydrothermal vent chimney 3 | place: Pacific Ocean: Juan De Fuca Ridge | reverse complement strand
TATTTGTTGGTATTGCAATACCAATGTCAATGTTTATGTCATTTATCATTTTAAGTTTAATGGGCGTTACCTTAAATACTATGGTTCTGTTTTCATTAGTATTAGCACTTGGAATGTTAGTAGATAATGGTATTGTGGTAGTGGAAAATATTTATCGTTTAATGGATGAAAAAGGATATTCTGCCATAGATGCTGCCAAATATGGCGTTGGAGAAGTTGCTATGCCAATTATAGCTTCTACAGCAACTACTTTAGCCGCATTTTTACCATTAGCTTTTTGGCCTGGAATTATAGGTGAATTTATGAAATACTTACCTATAACTCTTATTATTGTACTCAGTTCTTCTCTATTTGTTGCTTTGGTTATAAATCCAGTGCTTACCTCAGTTTATATGAAAGTAAAAGAAAAAAAGAGAAATGTAAAAACTCGATTTAAAGTTGGGCTGCTCTTATTTTTTATAGGAACTTTAATTATAGTATCAGGATTAACTTTTGCTTCTAAAATAATGGTAGCTATTGGTAATTTGGTAATATTAACTGGTGCTTTAGGCTATTTAAACACAAAGGTTTTAGATCCAGGAACACAATGGTTTCAAACTGTATTTTTACCTAAATTAGAAAACTTATATGAACGTTTTTTACAATATGTGCTTAGAGGTAAACATCCTTTAGCTTTTTTTGGTGGTACTATTTTATTACTAGTGTTTTCTTTAGTATTATTCGCATTATTCCCGCCAAAAGTAGATTTTTTCCCAGACAATCAACCTAAACAAGTATATGTTTATATAGAATTTCCTATTGGTACTGATATAAATACAACCAATAATTTTACCAAGCAAATGGAAAATAAAGTGGTTAATTATTTAAATCAGTATAAAGTAAATGGTAAAAATTTTATGATAACTTCTGTAATTGAACAAGTAGGTGAAGGTGCTGGAGATACAAGCAGAGGATATCAAGGTGGTAGTACACCTAACAAATCTAAAATTTCTATTGATTTTGTTGACTATCAAGATAGAGTTAACCCAAAAACAGGTGAAAAAGTTAGTAGCCAAAAAATAATGAATGAGGTTAGGAAATTAATTGGTAGTTATGCGGGAATTAAAATTGTAGTAGATAAAGATAAAAACGGACCGCCAACAGGTGCACCTATAAATTTAGAAATTTCTGGAGATAATTATTCGCAATTAATGAATGTTGCTAACAATATGAGAAGTTTTATAAATAAACAAAATATTGGTGGTATAGAAGGATTAAAAATAGATGTAAATCAAGGAAAACCAGAACTTCCCGTGATTATTGATCGTCAAAAAGCACGTAGATTAAATATTTCTACCGGACAAATTGCAGATGCTTTACGAACTGCTTTGTACGGAAAAGAAGTTTCTAGATTTAAAGATGGTGAAGATGATTATCCCATAAATATAAGGTTAATGGATAAATACCGCTACAATGAAGATGCTTTAATGAACCAAAAAATAACCTTTAGAGATCAAACAGATGGAGGAATTATAAAACAAATTCCTATTTCTTCAGTTGCTACGTTAAAAAATGCTTCAACATTTGACGTGGTTAAACGAAAAAATTTAAAACGAGTTATTACCTTATATTCTAATGTAATTGATGGTTATAATGCAAATCAAATTGTTGCTAAAATGGGTGTAGCTCTTAAAAATTACAAAATGCCAACTGGTGTTAAATACCAATTTACTGGTGAACAAGAAAAGCAAACTGAAAATATGAATTTTTTACTTAATGCTTTAATGATTGCGTTAATGGCAATCTTTTTAATACTTGTTGGACAATTTAACTCTGCTTCTACTCCTTTTATAATCTCAATGGCAGTGCTACTTAGTTTAATAGGTGTCTTCTTAGGTTTAGTAATTTTTAGAATGGATTTTATTATTATCATGTCTATGTTAGGAATTATTTCCCTAGCAGGAATTGTGGTAAATAACGCCATTGTACTTATTGATTATACTAATTTAATAATGGAACGCAAACGAAATGAAAACAATATAAAAGAAGGCTTATTACCTATTAACTTAGTGTTTGAAAGCATTGTTGAAGGAGGTAAAACACGTTTACGACCTGTACTTTTAACAGCTATAACTACAGTTCTAGGTTTAATACCATTAGCATTGGGAATTAACATAGATTTTATTAGTTTGTTTACTGAATTTAAACCTAATATTTATATGGGAGGTGAAAATGTTATGTTTTGGGGACCATTAGCTTGGACCGTTATTTTTGGACTTACTTTTGCTACATTTTTAACCTTAATAATTGTGCCAGTTATGTATTATTTATTAACTAAAGTGAAATTATATTTTTCAAAAAATAAAACCGCCCAAGCTTAGGCGGATTTATTTTATTTTATGAAAACTAATAAAACATATACTGTTGATGAAGCTACCAAAGTTTTAGAACATTTTTGTGCTTATCAAGAACGTTGTCATAAAGAAGTTGAAAAAAAACTTTATAATTTAAATATGATTCCTGAGGCTAAGGAAAAAATCATACTTCATTTATTACAACATAATTTTTTAAATGAAGAACGATTTACAAAAGCTTTTGTAAGAGGTAAATTTTCCATAAAAAAATGGGGGCGAATTAAAATTGTTAGTCAATTAAAATTTAAACAAGTTTCAATCTATAATATTAAAACCGCACTACAAGAAATTGATGAAGAAACCTACTTTGAAACGCTTCAAATAATTGCAGAAAAAAAATTAGGCTTAATAAAAGAAACGAATAGCTATAAAAAAAGGAATAAACTTTCTAATTATTTAATTTCTAAAGGATTTGAATCAAATTTAGTCTATAAAATTGTTAATAATCTTATTTGCTGATTACTGATTTAAATCAGTGATTTTCAGTTTATAAAACATTAATTTTGATACTATATATTTAATATTTTAATTTTTAAATCATGAAAAAATTAATAATTTTATTATTCTGTTTATTAACAACATCATTTCTTTTTGCACAAAAAAACAATTAAAAAAAATAGAAAAAAAAGGTGATTTTTATGAAGCAACTATGTACTATAATAATGGAAATATTATGCAACATGGTTTCTTTAGCGAAGAAGGAAAATTAAATGGACCTTGGGAAAGCTATTATAGTGATGGCAGAAAAAAATGTTTAGCTACTTACAATTTAGGTAAAAAAATAGGTGTTTGGACTTATTGGACCAAAAAAGGCACTAAAAAAGTTACGTATAATAATGATAAAATAATAAAAATTGAAGAAATTGACACCAAAAAATCTTCTAATAAGAACCATTAAAACTACGTTTTAACTTTTTTATTAATATTGAATCTTTTTACCTGTGTTAATCACCTATTAACCAGATGATTTACATACTTTATTGCGTACTATTATCTTTTCTTTTTAATTATTTCTATATCTCCTTTTTCATTAACTTTTACTACTTCCCAACCTTTACTTAATTCTATAATGTAATATTTTCCAACAATTCTATTGCTTTCAATTGTTACCGGTAAAGGAAACGTATATTTTTTACCGTCAAAGGACATAAGGATACCGGAAACTCCTAATTTTTCTTTCCCTCTAATTGTTGAGAAATTCCCAAAATTATTTTTTGAAATATCAACACCTTTTAGCATAGAATAAACTATACCTTTGTCTTTTAAAACTATTGTTCCGTTCATATCAAAAATTCTACCATATAAACTATCTACTATCTTCACGGTTAATGTTGGTTTTTTTAGAAAGATATCTGTGTAATAATCTATAATTTTTTCATTCTTGATTTTTCTATCAAGTTCCTGTTTATGAATTTCGCCAAAATTATTTCTTGGTCGTGCAAGTTTAATTTTTTTATTGTTTATTTCTATTTTGTTCTTCAAATATTTGGTTTCGTAAATCTTTAAAAAATCATAAGTAGTATCAAGACCAACTTTCCAATTGATTTTTAGATAATCAAAAATCAGACCGTATGCAGGTCCAGTTGCGTAAGGGAATGGACGAGTGTATGTTTGTGCTTGTTCTCTTTGATTTATCTCAGAAATTGCCTTCTTATATTTATTCGGATATGTTGAAAGAATAAAGCCAGTGTAATTGGCTAAACCTTCCAAAGTTTCTATTTCTATTTCTTTTTGATGGTATTCTTTATATTTTGATTGGCGTATTTTTCTAAATAATAAAGCATCATTAACATATTGCTCAATTTCTAATTTCTGTTTGTTATTGTTGATTGCGTTTAGTGCATTTTTTAAAGCTTGATATTCTAAACGTAACCATTCTCTTGCATCATAATTATCTAAATATTGTATGGGACTTCCGTTTAGACTGATGTATTTATGTTGAAGTATATGAAACAATTCGTGAATTATTGTAGCACTATTATCATCAAGATAATTAGTTAAAACCACTGCATATTCTTTTCCTTTATATTTTTGTGCTGCATTTGAAATGCCTAATGTATTTTTTGAAATTTTTTTGTAATAGATAATACTGTCGTTAGTTTTACTATCTTGTAAAGGCTTTATAGTATAAATAGTATTATCAAAGTCCAAAACCAAAATATCATCACTCCAAATATTTTTACCCCACAATTTTCCATTATCTGTAAGTAATATTTTTTTTGCTTTAAACAATTCCGCTTTTATCTTTTTACGAAGTCTTTCAGGTTCTGTCCTTTTATTTTCAGTAACTTTTTCAGTTATACTTTTCCATTTGGGTTCAGAATGGATATTATTTAAATCCGTATCGCTTGTTATATGCTTATAATTTGAATAAAACCTATTAGAAACCAAATAATCCAATATCTCAACTGCTGTTTCATTTTGTTTTGCTAATGCAAAAATACAGGCACCATTGTATAATTTCGTAGTAGAAATATCATCAAATTTGTAGTTGTCAATTATTATTCGAAATTTTTCAGCTGCATTTTTATAATGTCCCAACTCATATTCTTTCATAGATGATGAATAGTTATTTTGGAAATCATTTTTGATTAAATTCTCTGTTTTATCATTTTTATTTTTAATACCAGTTTTTTGGGCATTGCAAGAAGTAAGTAATGCAATTGTAATAATAAACAATATGCTTTTTTTCATTACTCGTGTTTTTTGTTTTTGTCTAATAACACACAGCTCCTAGTAAGAACCATTAAAACTATGTTTTAATTTTTTTATTAATATTGAATCTTTTTCTTTGTTAACTTTTATAACTTCATCAATATTTGCATTAGGAATGGTTAGCGATAATACGTAATGTTTTATTTTCCAGGAGTTTTTGTATTTAATGAGTACGCCTGAACCTCTACAAACTCCCATCCAAGTATCTAAAAGTTCATCAAACCAAGCGATTTTATTATCTTTTTGAAAATAAATATTTCGTTTTAAAGGAGTAAAATTCCAGGCTTTTCCTCTATCAAAAAAAGGCTTACTGAACTTTTCAAATTCCTTTTTATTCCAATGTTCTCCAGCTTCTGTGCCAAGAAAAACAAAATTTTTATCCATTGCATCAAAATAACCTTTATAATTTGTGGTGGCAGCATCTTTATGCCAAGTATTTAAAACATTATTTATGGCTTCTTTCTTTTTAACTACATCTAAATCAGTTGACTTTTGATTATTACAACTAATAAAAAATAAAAGTAGTACTATTGGAGTGCAATATTTCATAAGCTAAAATTATTTAATAATTGGTTTATCTTTTGATATTTTTTTTCGAAAAGGTCTTTTCCTGTAACGATTAATATCTTTTTTAAAAGGACTAACCTTAGGTTTTTTAATCTCTTTTATTGGCTTTTCCGTATCTATCTCTAATGCCTTTTGAAGAGCTAAAGCCTTATACAAAGTATTAATTTTAGAATTTAAAGCTGAAAAAACAGTTAAAATACTTGTTACTTCTTCCTTAACTTCAGTATCTTTTATAGAAGGAATTGTAGACATATCTGCCAACCGTAAGGTTTCATTTTCTAACACATTTATCCTTGCAATTACACTTGGAATTTTTAACTCTTTCACTCTTATCGAGTCTTTCATTAAAACCACCAAGCCACTCAATTCTTTAGCATTTGAAAGTGCTTCAGAAGTTGAAATATTATAAAATTGAGTTATAAAATCATCTACATCTGTATATTCTCTCCATTTAGAAAGCTTGTTTTTTGCAGTTGGAATTAGCACTTCCCCCAAAGGAACCTCAATTCTACTATTTACAATTTTCAAGGAATCTTTTGTGGAAATAGCCTGAGTTTTAAGTTTCTTTTTAGAACAGGAAACTGTTCCTAATAAAATAATTACAAAAAGATAAAATAAATGCTTCATACAATATTAAATTCACTTCAAAAATAGCAATAAATTACTTGTTTTAATAAAATTTTATCAAATTGATAAAAACTAATTCTCAAAAAATTAAATTCATATTTTCAGTATCTTTGAAATCTATAATTGAACAACAAAACTAACAATGAATAAACAAATATTAATTATTGGCGCTTGTGGTCAAATTGGTACGGAATTAACGTTAAAACTTCGGGAAATTAATGGTAACGATTCGGTAATTGCATCTGATATCAGAGAAGGAAATGAGGAGTTAATGCAATCTGGCCCTTTTGAAATAGTAGATGCTATGGATAAAAACAGTATTGAAAAAATTCTTAATAAATATGCTATTACTGATGTTTATTTAATGGCAGCAATGCTTTCTGCAACAGGTGAAAAATTCCCTAAAAAAGCTTGGGAATTAAATATGACCTCATTATTTAACGTACTTAATTTAGCTAAAGACAAAAAAATAAAAAAAATGTTTTGGCCAAGCTCTATTGCAGCATTTGGTCCAACTACTCCAAAAGAAAACACGCCACAAGAAACCATAATGGAACCTACTACTGTTTATGGCATTAGCAAACAAGCAGGTGAACGTTGGTGTGAATATTATTTTAACAAGTATGGAGTTGATGTCAGAAGCGTACGTTATCCTGGAATTATTAGTTGGAAAACAAATCCGGGTGGTGGTACTACTGATTATGCCGTTGAAATATACAACAACGCTTTACTAGTCGGTAAATATGATTCTTTTTTAAATAAAAATACCAAATTGCCAATGATGTATATGGATGATGCCATTGCTGCAACTATTCAAATTATGGATGCAAAACCAGAAGATGTTAAAATTAGATCCTCATATAATTTAGCCGCAATGAGTTTTACACCTGAAGAAATTGCTTTAGAAATTAAAACGTTTATTCCTAATTTTGAAATTTCTTACCACGAAGATTTTAGACAACGAATTGCAGATAGTTGGCCACAAAGCATTGATGACTCTAGAGCTCAAGAAGATTGGGGTTGGAAACATCAATTTGATTTGCATACCATGTCAAAAAACATGTTGAATAGCTTACATAAAAAATTTGAAGATAAATAATTAGTCATTATTTCAATGAATTAACCTGTACTAAAAGTACAGGTTTTTTTGTTTTTAATCTAAAATTATATGCATTATAATAGTGCTAACACAAACTATAAATCAAAAAAACAATAAAGAATTTAAACATTTATTATAACTATATAATTTATTTTAAAAAATTCTTTATTTAATTAGGTAAATCACTTCTGATTTTACGAAAAGGCTTTCGTAAATTTATTGGTTTTATATGATTAATATCATACAATTAAAATTAGATTCCTACTAAATTTGTTACTAATATTATTATGAATAATATAATTTTTTATCATTTTAATTGAATTTAATTAAAAATTAATATTTAAACAGGTATTAATTATGAATATTTCGCATATTGAACATATAGGTATAGCAGTTGATAATTTAGAAGAATCCATTCAATATTACGAACAGGTTTTAGGTTTAAAATGTTATACTATTGAAGATGTTGTTGATCAAAAAGTGAGAACAGCCTTTTTTTTGGTAGGCACCACAAAAATTGAATTATTAGAAAGTACTTCCTCTGATGGCCCTATTGGGAAATTCATCACAAAAAAAGGACAAGGAATTCATCATATTGCATTTGCGGTAGATAATGCTACCGAAGCTTTAAAAAAAGCCGAAGAAAGAGGAGTGAGATTAATTGATAAAGTAGCTCGAAAAGGAGCTGAAAATTTAAATATTGGTTTTTTACACCCAAAATCTACTCACGGTGTATTAACAGAGCTTTGTTCAAAACAAAAATAGATACTAAAAAATTTAATAATGTCTAAACAAGATAAAATAAACGAACTCATTGAAAAAAGAATTAAAGCTAAACTAGGCGGAGGTGAAAAAAGAATTGAATCTCAACATGGTAAAGGAAAATTAACCGCTCGTGAACGAATTGAAATTCTACTTGATGAAGATAGTTTTGAAGAATTTGACATGTTTGTTACTCACAGAACGCATTCCTTTGGATTAGAGAAACAAATTTATTTGTCAGATGGTGTAGTTACAGGTCATGGAACAATTGATGGTAGAATTGTATATGTCTTTTCACAAGATTTTACCGTATTTGGTGGGTCACTTTCAGAAACTTATGCCTTAAAAATTTGTAAAATTATGGATATGGCAATGAAAGTAGGAGCTCCTATTATTGGGCTTAATGATAGTGGAGGTGCTCGTATTCAAGAAGGCGTTAGATCACTTGCTGGCTATGCTGAAATTTTTCAACGAAACATTATGGCATCTGGCGTAATCCCACAAATATCTTCAATATTAGGTCCTTGTGCAGGTGGTGCAGTTTATTCTCCTGCTCTAACCGATTTTACCATTATGACAGACAAAACAAGTTATATGTTTGTTACAGGTCCAAAAGTGGTACAAACGGTTACTGGTGAAGTAGTAACTACTGAACAATTAGGCGGAGCTTCCATTCATTCAACCAAATCAGGAGTTTCTCATTTTTTGGCTGACAATGATGAAGAAAACTTACTATTAGTAAGAAAATTACTAAGCTATTTACCATCAAACAATTTAGAAGATCCACCAGTTATTAAATGTACAGAACCTATAGATCGTGTAGATGATATATTAAATGAATTAATTCCTGAAAACCCAAACCAACCTTATGATATTGTGGATGTAATTACCACAATAGTAGATAGAAGTGAATTTACCGAAGTGCATCGTAATTATGCAAGAAACATAGTAGTAGGTTTTGCTCGTTTTAATGGTCGACCTGTTGGAATTGTTGCAAACCAACCTAAATATTACGCAGGTGTTTTAGATATTGAAGCTTCTAGAAAAGCAGCCAGATTTGTTCGGTTTTGTGATGCCTTTAATGTTCCAATCGTAACACTAGTAGATGTGCCAGGTTTCTTACCTGGAACAGGTCAAGAATACGGAGGAATTATTCTTCATGGAGCAAAATTGTTATTTGCTTATGGGGAAGCAACAGTACCAAAAGTAACCATAACACTACGAAAATCTTACGGAGGGGCTCATGATGTAATGAGTTGTAAACAACTTAGAGGAGATGTAAATTATGCTTGGCCAAGTGCTGAAATAGCAGTGATGGGAGCAAAAGGTGCTGTTGAGGTTTTAGAAGGTAAAAACATAAGAAACATTGAAAATGTTGACGAGCAACAAAAATTTATTATTAAAAAAGAAGATGAATATACTAAAAAATTCGCCAACCCTTATGAAGCTGCTAAATACGGATTTATTGATGATGTTATTGAACCTAGAAATACCCGATTTAGAATTATTAGAGCGTTAGAATTACTAGCAAATAAAAAAGAGGTTAATCCTCCTAAAAAACATTCAAACATACCTTTATAATTATGAATATAATGTTAAGTATTGATCGAATAAGTGAAGGGTATCTTATTTTGATAACCGGATTATTAATAGTTTTTAGTGCTTTACTAATATTAGTACTGTTTTTTAAATATGGTTTACCTATACTACTCTATAGTTATAAAATAATTACTAAAAAAAGAGTCATCAAAATTGGAAAACAACCTAAAAAAAGTAATGAAGAATTTACAGGAGAAATTGCAGCAGCCATTTCGACCGCTGTTCATTTATATCTAAATGAAAATCACGATAATGAAAATGCGGTATTAACCATAAGGCAAGCTAGAAAATTATATTCACCTTGGAGTTCAAAAATTTATGGTACTCATAACAGACTTTAATCATAAATTATTTAATGATTATCAAAATAACAACACGATAAACATCCTATTAAAATGAAAAATTTCAAATTTAAGATACATCAAAACAACTACTATGTAAAAGTTGTTTCGCATGATAAAAACGAAATTAAATTAGAAGTAAACGGAACTTCCTATTCTGTTGAAATGGAACAAGAAATTAAAAAAACAAAAACCCCAACTTTAGTTCGTTCAGCTTCTCGAAACCCATCCGTTCCATTAAAAAAAGTTAGTCCAAGCTCAGAAAAAACTAAAATTTTTGCACCTATTCCAGGCATAATTTTATCTATTGATGTAAAAGTTGGGGATGAAATAAAAATTGGAGATAAATTACTTGTTTTAGAGGCAATGAAAATGGAAAACAACATAACGACTGAGAAAGAAGGTAAAATTAGTGTTATTCATATAACCACTGGTCAACAAGTACTGCAAAACGAACTACTGATAGAATTTGAATAAAACACTAAATAGATTTTAAAAAGAAATAAATCTATAGTTTTTAAAATTAGAAAAATGAAAAAATTATTTATAATATTTGGTGTACTATTATTTTTATTATTTATCCGGCCAATTATCACTAATAGTATGGAGGTACAAACTTCAGCTAATACACAAACTACCAAAATACAAGAACCTGCAACTAACCAAAACAATATTTATAAAGGGGCTTATAATGCGTTGTTAAAATTTTATCATTATACCGGTTTTGCAAATGCAACATCTGGCAATTTATTAATGATTTTAATAGGGATTATGTTTATTTATTTAGCCATTAAATTTAATTATGAACCATTACTATTAATACCAATAGGAACAGGAATAATTATAGGTAATATACCATTTGTAGCAGGTAACCAAACTGGTATTTACGAATCAGGATCTGTACTAAATTATTTATATTTCGGGGTGGTAAAAGGTATTTATCCGCCATTAATATTTCTTGGTATTGGAGCAATGACAGATTTTTCTTCCTTAATAGCAAATCCTAAACTTATGCTTTTAGGAGCAGCTGCTCAAATTGGTGTATTTGGTACTTTTTTAGGAGCACTCTATTTAGGTTTTCGGCTTCCTGAAGCAGGAGCCATTGGAATTATTGGTGGAGCTGATGGACCAACAGCCATCTTTTTATCTTCAAAATTAGCAAATGGGGTAAATGTTTTAGCAGATGGCACAACAGTTAAAAATTTAATTGGCCCAATTACTATTGCTGCATACTCTTATATGGCTTTAGTTCCTGTTATTCAACCTCCAATAATGCGATTACTTATCTCAAAAGAAGATCGTAAAATTAGAATGAAACCACCTAGAGCTGTATCTAAAAAAGAAAAAATGATTTTTCCTATAGTTGCTTTGTTATTAACCACATTTATTTCTCCTAGTGCCTTACCATTATTAGGAATGTTATTTTTCGGCAACTTACTTAAAGAATCTGGAAGAACTGAAAGACTTGCAGAAACTGCAAGAACCAAACTAATTGATATTGTAACTATATTATTGGGCGTAACTGTTGGTGCTTCAACTCAAGCAGATATTTTTATTACTAAAGATTCAATGATGATTTTTATTTTAGGTGCTCTTTCTTTTGTTATTGCAACAATGGGCGGATTAATTTTTGCAAAATTTATGAATTTATTCTTAAAAGGCGATGAAAAAATAAATCCATTAATTGGTGCTGCAGGAGTATCTGCAGTTCCTGATAGTGCAAGAGTAGTACATACTGAAGGATTAAAATCTGATCCAAATAATTACTTGCTAATGCACGCCATGGCACCAAATGTTTCTGGTGTTATTGGCTCTGCAATTGCTGCAGGTATTTTATTAAGTTTCTTAGGATAATTATTATTAAACAATCACTTATAAATATTTTTTATAATGAAGGACAAAAAAAATAAACTTTTTTCAGAATTCAATCCAGTAACCAAACAAGAATGGATGGAAAAAGTTACATTCGATTTAAAAGGTGCAGATTTTAACAAAAAATTAGTGTGGAAAAACTTGAATAACATAAAAATTCAACCTTTTTATAGAGATGAAGATGAAACGCTTCATTTAAAAACCAACAGAAAAACTTCTTCAACTATTGTAAATTATAGAACCATAATTACAAATTCAGACCTTGAAGGGAATAAGCAAGCACTTATTGCCATTAAAGAAGGGATTACCGGTCTAATTTTTAAAATAAAAAAAGGATTTTCTATCGTTAATCTCTTAAACAAAATTGATATAAACAGTATTTACATTTCGTTCATTTTAGAAACAAACGAAATTGAGTTTGTGAAAGAGTATTTAAAACTTGCTAAAAAAAATAACGCTCCAAGTGAAAAACTAAACGGATATATTGATTTAGAATTGATTTCTGAATACCTTACCACAGGGAGTTTAAATGCTTCTAAATTTGATTTAATTCAAGAATTAATTGAGCTTACCAAAAATTATCCAAATTTTAAAATGCTAACTATTTCTGGTAAAGAATATCTAAATGCTGGATCAAATCAAGTACAAGAAATTGCATTCACCTTAAATTCAATGGTGTTTGTAATAGATAAACTTACTGAAATGGGTATTAAGCTTGAATCTATTTTTAATAACCTCCATTTCCATTTAGCTATTGGCTCTGAGTATTTTATTGAAATTGCAAAATTTAAAGTCTTCAATTATCTTTTATATAAAATAGCTGCTAAATATGATATAAAAAAATTCTCACATGTACTAACCGTTGAAACTTCTGTTTGGAGTAAGTCTGTGACTGATGCTCATACCAATTTATTGAGAGCAACTACTGAAGCTATGTCAGCTATTTTAGGAAATGTAGATGGAATATTAATTGATGCTTATGATAACGAATTTAATGAATCTTCCGATTTCTCAAGTAGAATTGCAGGAAACATAACCACTATTTTAAAAGAAGAATCTTACTTTGGTAAGGTTGAAAATCCAGTTGATGGATCTTATTATATAGAAAATATAACTTCAGAACTTGCTACCAAAGCATTAGAATTATTCAAATTTATTGAAGATAAAGGCTGCTTTTATCAATGTTTTGAAGGAGAATTAATACAACAACAAATTGCAGAAATTCGTCAACAAAAAATTAAATTAATTAGCAAACGAAAATCCATAATGGTTGGGGTAAACAAATATCCGAATTTAATGGAAAAAGTTGCTTCTACCCTGCTTTTCAATGGTGATAAAACAAACTCTTCTAAAATTTTGAAACCAAGAAGAGCTTCCTTAGAAATTGAAACAATTAGAAGAACAACCGAAGAATTAGTTGAAAAAATTGATAAAAGACCAGTAGTTGAACTCATAAGTTATGGAAACTTAACTATGCGAAAAGCAAGAGCTGCTTTTTCTTATGATTTTATTGGAGTTAGTGGATATAAAATACAACCAGAAAAAAGCTATAATTCTGTAATTAATGCAACTGAATCCAGTGCAAAATCCGACTCAGATATTGTTGTTATTTGTAGTTCAGATGAAGATTATAATAAAACAGCACTTTCATTTGTGCAAACCTTTAGAAAGTTGAACAGTAATAAAATATTATTAATTGCTGGTGCTCCAGCAAACATAAATGAATTAACTAAAGCTGGTTTAGATGGTTGCATTAACATAAAATCAGATATTATTACGACCATTTCCAACATTCAAGAAAAAATTCAGAAAACTTTAAAATTCTAAGACGTATGAGACCCGATTTTTCAGATATAGAATTAAATACCGAAGTAAAGCAAGCGGACACAATTTCAAAAAATAAAGAAGTTTGGAAAACTCCTGAAGGAATTCCTGTAAAAAAACAGTTTACAAAAGAAGATATTAAAGATGCCGAACATTTAAATTTTGCTGCTGGAATCCCCCCATTTTTAAGAGGTCCGTACAGCACTATGTATGTTACACGCCCTTGGACCATTCGTCAATATGCTGGATTTTCAACTGCAGAGGAATCCAATGCCTTTTACAGAAGAAATTTAGCAGCAGGTCAAAAAGGACTTTCAGTTGCTTTTGATTTAGCAACTCACAGAGGTTATGATTCTGATCATCCTAGAGTTACAGGTGATGTTGGTAAAGCAGGTGTTGCTATCGATTCTATTTTAGATATGGAAATTTTATTTGATCAAATTCCATTAGATAAAATGTCCGTATCCATGACTATGAATGGTGCCGTTTTACCTATTATGGCATTTTATATTGCTGCTGCCAAAAAACAAGGAGTTTCGTTGAATCATTTAAGTGGAACTATTCAAAATGATATTTTAAAGGAATTTATGGTTAGAAATACCTACATATATCCGCCACTTCCATCCATGAAAATTATAGGTGATATTTTTGAATACACCACCAAAAACATGCCTAAATTTAATTCTATTTCTATTAGTGGTTATCATATGCAAGAAGCTGGAGCAACTGCTGATATTGAATTAGCCTACACATTGGCTGATGGAATGGAATATATTAGAACAGGATTGAAATCTGGTTTAAAAATTGATGAATTTGCACCTCGGTTATCCTTTTTCTGGGCAGTTGGAATGAATCATTTTATGGAAATTGCTAAAATGCGTGCTGCACGTATGCTTTGGGCAAAAATTATAAAACAATTTAATCCAAAAAATCCAAAATCTATAGCTTTGCGTACGCATTGTCAAACTTCTGGATGGAGTTTAAGTGAACAAGATCCTTATAATAATGTTGCCAGAACTTGTGTTGAAGCTATGGCGGCTGGTTTAGGAGGAACGCAAAGTTTACATACCAATGCCTTAGATGAAGCCATTGCTTTGCCAACTGATTTTTCAGCAAGAATTGCACGAAATACTCAAATTTATATTCAAGAAGAAACGCAGATTACAAGAGCAGTTGACCCTTGGGCTGGATCCTATTATGTTGAATATTTAACCCGAGAAATTGCAAAAAAAGCCTGGAAATTGATTGAAGAAATTGAAGAATTAGGTGGAATGGCAAAAGCTATTGAAACTGGAGTACCAAAAATGAGAATTGAAGAAGCTTCTGCTCGAAAACAAGCAAGATTAGATTCTGGTCAAGATATTTTAGTGGGTGTAAATAAATTTAAAACCACCGAAAAATCAAAAATTGAAATTTTAGAAGTTGATAATTCTGCGGTAAGAAATTCACAAATAAAACGCTTAAAAAAACTGAAAGCAAACAGAAATCAAAAAATTGTGGATGCTAACTTGGCTACACTTTCTAAGTGTGCTGAAACGGGAAAAGAAAACTTATTAGAATTAGCCGTTGAAGCAGCTGAAAATTTTGCTACTTTAGGTGAGATTTCTGATGCTTTAGAAGTTCATTTTGGACGTCATAAAGCAGATACCAAATTAATAAGTGGTGTGTATGGTAAAGAAGTACATAATGATAGTATTTTTGCAAAGGCTCAAAAATTAGCAGATAAATTTGCTAAAATAGAAGGTCGTCGTCCAAGAGTAATGATTGCAAAAATGGGACAGGATGGACACGATAGAGGAGCCAAAGTAGTGGCTTCCAGTTTTGCTGATTTAGGTTTTGATGTAGATATGGGACCTTTATTCCAAACCCCTGAAGAAGTTGCTAAACATGCAGTAGAAAATGATGTTCATTTTGTTGGAGCATCAAGTTTAGCGGCTGGTCATAAAACATTAATTCCACAATTAATTGAAGAGTTAAAAAAATTAGGAAGACCAGACATTATGGTTTTTGCAGGTGGTGTAATTCCTGAACAAGATTATGATTATTTATTAAAACGGAAAGTAGTCGCCATTTTTGGTCCTGGCTCTGTAATTTCGAAATCTGCCATTACTATTATGGAAAAATATTTAGAGCACGCTTAGCTCAAATTATGTTTATTTTGAATCAAAAACCTCTTTATTTAATTATAAAGAGGTTTTTTTATAAATAAACTTTCAAAAAACATTAAGTCATGTTTCTGAAAGATTTTTTAAAAGCATCCATAATTTGCTGTGCTGCTTTTACAGGTGATATTTTAGTGGTAACAACTTCTTTTTCCAGCTTATCAAGTTGATTTTTAATTTTTTTAGAGCCATAAAATAAATCTTTTAAAGCTTCATTAATGTTATTGTACATCCACTGAATTTGCTGCTGATTTCTATTTTTTTGAAAAAATCCATTTTCTGAAACCAACTTTCTATATTTTGTAATTTCATCCCAAACTTCAGCTATACCAGTATTTTTAATTGCTGAAGCTGTAGTAACTACAGGACGCCATCCTGAATCAGATTGTGGAAATATATGCAAAGCATTTTGGTATTGTCTTTTTGCCAATTCACTATTTCGAATATTATCTCCATCTGCTTTATTAATTACTAACATATCAGCCATTTCCATAATGCCTTTTTTTATGCCTTGTAATTCGTCTCCGGCACCAGATAACATTAATAATAAAAAGAAATCTGTCATTCCATGAACAGCTGTTTCAGATTGACCAACACCTACCGTTTCAATTAAAATAACATCGTAACCTGCTGCTTCACAAAGCAACATAGTTTCACCTGTTTTATTTGCAACTCCTCCTAAAGTATCGCCAGAAGCAGAAGGTCTAATATATGCTTCTTCTTTATTTGCAAGCTCCTCCATACGTGTTTTATCACCTAAAATACTTCCTTTTGTACGCTGACTTGTAGGATCAATAGATAATATAGCAACCTTTTTACCTTGGTTGATTAAATGCTTGCCAAAAACTTCAATAAAAGTACTTTTCCCAACACCAGGAACACCTGTAATTCCAATTCTAATTGATTTTCCTGATTTTGGTAAAATAGATTGAATTATATCTTTAGCAAGTATTTTATCACTTTCTAAATTGCTTTCTATAATGGTAATTGCTCTTGAAAGCAATACTCGATCTCCTTTTAAAATACCATTAATATATTCTTGAGAAGTTAGCCTTCCTTTTGGCTTATAATTTTTCATTTAATAAATATCCTTGTTTTTGAAAACAATTCAAAGATAAGCATATTGAAAATATTCACCGAATAGAATATGTTTTAAATTCGGTTAAAAATCTTTTTTTCGAAGTTTTCTATTCATTCTAAAAACTGGAAGTATCACCCATAAAGATAGAAGCAACAAGGATACTACCATACCTAAACTTGTTCCAAAGAAACTTCTAAACACAGCTCCTGTATATCCTAAGAGTGCCGAAATATCTAATTTTAATAAAATTAAAATTCTAGATAGATCAATTGGATTAAGCATAGTGGCAATCAAAGAAAATTTATCTAAAGGGTAATCATTAAAAAGCAATAAGGATATTAAAAAAATACCATCATAAATTACCGCTAAAAATAACCACATAAGTATGGCATAGCCAAATCCTTTAATTTTGTTATCCGTTGAAAGTGCAATATTATATGACAGTGCGACAAATATAAAATTTAAAAAAGAACCCACTACTAATAATAAACTAAAATCAAAAATAGCAGTAGATCTAAATAAACCATATAGCACAAACGGAATACCTAATCCTAACACTAAACTAAGCGTTAATGAAAGTGCAATACCTACATATTGTCCCATAAAAATTGTATTTCTTTTTATAGGTTGTGCTAATAATAATTCGGTAAATTCTTTAGAGTTATAGTAATACATTACTCCAAAAATAGTTCCTATTAGCGGTGTTAAAACAATAATAATATTCATAAGTGTAATTATTGCTTTATTTAAATTATTGTTTAAAAACAGTAGTACAAAACCTAAGGCTAAATAAAAAATAAAATAGACATAACTCCAACGGCTTCGCATTAAATCGAAAAAACTATATTTTAATATTTTAAGCATATTGTTTTGAAATTAAATTAGCAATTGCATGCTCTAAATTATCGTTATTAGTTTGTTTTTTAAGGGCATCAATACTGCCTTTAAAATAAATTTTCCCGTCTAATAAAAACACGATTTCACCAGCCATTTCATCAACAAAACTCATAATATGAGTGGTAATTAAAATGGTTTTCCCTTTTTCCTTTTCTTTTTTAATTAATTCTTTTAAATGAATTAAAGCAATAGGATCTAACCCTGTGGTAGGTTCGTCTAAAATTATCAATTCACTATCAAACATAAATGTTAGCACTAAATTCACTTTTTGTTTGGTTCCGCCAGAAAGTGTTCCTAATTTTTTTTTCAAAAATGGTTCTAATCCAAATAATGTAATAAGATCTTGTTCGTTAGAAGTTTTTGGTCTTAAATTTTTCACCATTTTTATCAATTCAATTACTGATAAATTAGGTGGAAAGTTTGCTATTTGAGGCAAATAATTTAGCTTATTTCTGTAATCCCATTTTTTAAGTACACTTTTATCTTGAAATAAAATATCACCTTTATTAGGAATTACCATACCTAGTAAAGATTTAATTAAGGTTGTTTTTCCTGAGCCATTTGGTCCAAGTATAGCAAAAACTCCTCCTTTTTTTATGGAAAGATTAAGTCCGTCTAAGACAACTAATTTTCCAAATTTTTTATGAATATTTTTAAACTCAATCATGTACTCTTTTCATTAAAGGTTTTTTATCTATTAAATTATCTGGAGTAAAAACTGGAGATACTTTTTCAGAAAAATTAATAATATCTACAAATAAACTTCTAAGTAACACTAAAGCTTCTGGTGTTCGATTTACAATATACGAAAACAGTTTTACTGGCCTGTAGGGCACATCACCAATACCATCTTTATTTAAATCATATCCCGTATAATCACTCCAATAATTATTTTCAAAACGATTACTATTTAGTTGACTATTATAAGATAAATCGAAAGCGTTATACAAAAAATCATTTTGTTCAAAAATATTTTTATAACAGCCACCGCTAAATTTTAACGCCCATCCATTTCTTATAAATTTGTTTTTGGTGTAATCAATTCTTGAGCAATTTTCTACGTTAATACCAATAGTGTTTTGTTCAAAAGTATTGTTTTCAATTTGAGCATCATATATTTCTTTTAAAAGTAATCCGTAGGATGCCATTCCCCAATTATAATGAAATACATTCTCACGCATGATAATGTATTTAGAAAACATAACCGCTACACCAGCTCCATTATGTTTAAACTCATTTTTAAAATACGTGTTGTT
>VAPM010148094.1_pt1 | contig 19229 bp, 17 predicted proteins | sample 3395091 | NCBI WGS metagenome assembly VAPM01 (sample SAMN08290445, study PRJNA428436) | hydrothermal vent metagenome | isolation source: Deep-sea hydrothermal vent chimney 3 | place: Pacific Ocean: Juan De Fuca Ridge | reverse complement strand
GGTGGTTTGCAATCCAAAGATCGCGCCGATCTTTGCGCCGGGTTTCAGGCAGCAGTTGTAGATGTGTTTGCCGAAAAATCCCGCCGTGCGATGGTTGAGTACATGACGCTTTTTCCCAAGACACCAACCTTCACACTTGCCGGAGGTGTAGCGGCAAATCAAGCAATATGCGGCGCGTTAGAGACTTCTTCGAGCGAACTGTTTGTTAAATTTACCGCCCCGCCCCTAGCCCTTTGTACTGACAATGGCGCCATGATTGCCTGGGCCGGGATTGAGCGCTTCCGCGCCGGATTCCGTGATGATATGACTCTGGCCGCCCGTCCCCGCTGGCCTCTGGACAATACCAGTCCGGCGATGCTTGGCTCAGGTAAAAAAGGCGCGAAAGCATGAACGATATTTCAATATTTGGTGCCGGAGCCTTTGGAACGGCGCTGGCAATTTCGTTGGCGCAGGATGGCAGAAAAGTCTCACTAATTGCCCGCAGCGATGTTCACGCCGACCGGATGAACGTCACGAGGGATAACAATGCCCGCCTGCGGGGATTCGCATTTCCGGATACCCTGACCGCAACCGCCGACCCAGCCAACCCGGCCCCTATTTGCCTGATTGCGGTACCAACCCAGACCCTCTCGGGTCTGCTTGAGCGGCATGTTGAACACCTGAAAGGCCGCACAATCGTTGCCTGTTGTAAGGGGATCGACCTGAACAGTGGCCTTGGGCCCACTGACGTTATCCAACAAAACTGCCCAACGGCAAAGCCCGCCATATTGTCTGGCCCCAGTTTTGCTGTTGATATTGCCGCCGGGTTGCCGACGGCCCTGACACTGGCATCCAAAGACGAAACGCTGGCCCAACAATTGCAAAACGATCTGTCCACCGCGAATCTTCGGCTTTACCGAACCACAGATGTGGCTGGTGTCGAACTTGGTGGGGCGTTGAAAAACGTCATCGCAATTGGGGCAGGGGTTACAATTGGTGCGGGCCTTGGTGAAAGCGCACGCGCAGCATTGATCACCCGGGGGTTTGCCGAAATGAAGCGCTTTGCCAAAACTTTTGGCGCAAATCCCGATACCTTGTCTGGCCTGTCGGGACTTGGCGATCTGGTATTAACCTGCACCTCGGATAAGTCGCGTAACTATCGCCATGGCTTGTCACTGGGTAGCGGAAAAAACCCAAAAACAGACACTATTGAAGGCATTTCAACCGCATTAGCGGTAACTGATCTTGCCGCTGCCCAAAATATCGACATGCCGATCACGTCAACTATATCCGCCCTGCTTGCCAACCGGCTTACAATTACCCAAGCTGTGACAGCGCTTTTGTCCCGCCCCCTGAAAGAGGAATGAACAATGCAATACTGGCTTTTCAAATCAGAAGCCTCCACCTGGAGCTGGGAACAACAGCTTGCCAAAGGTGAAGTGGGCGAAGAATGGGATGGCATCCGCAACTATCAAGCCCGCAACAACATGCGCCTGATGGAACTGGGCGATTTGGGATTTTTCTACCTTTCGCAAAATGAAAAGGCCGTCGTCGGTATTATTGAGGTTTGCGCCCTGATCCACCCCGATAGCACCATTGATGATGAGCGTTGGGAATGCGTAGACATCAAGGCTGTGGAAACGGTACCCAATCCGGTGACTTTGGCGATGTGCAAGGACACCCCGGCGCTTAAAGACATGGTGCTGGTCAACAACACGCGCCTGTCGGTTCAGCCGGTTACCAAGATTGAATGGGGCATCGTCTGCAAGATGGGCGGTCTATAACTGGATTTTATTTCTTGGCTGTTCCATAGTCTATTCATAGCGAACAGGGGGGAATACCATGGAATATGTCGCAATAATCGTCGCCGCAGCCGGGGCATACGCGTTTGGTGCATTCTGGTACATGTATAACGGGACGCGCTGGATGGCCGCCGCGGGTATCACCAAAGAACAGGTTGAGGGAGGAGCTGGCAAAAGTCCCGGACCCTTTATTATCAGCGCAATTATGGTGATTTTGGTGTCTGGCATGATGCGCCATGTGTTTGGCATGGCCGGCATCGATACGGTTTACAAAGGCTTCCTGTCCGGCCTTGGCATTGGCGCCTTTATCGTCGCGCCGTGGATCGTCACCAACTACGCGTATTCGATGCGCCCCAAAACGTTAACCCTGATTGACGGCGGATATGCGATCATCGGGTGTACGATAATCGGCACTATTTTAACGCTGTTTTGAAATAGATGGAGGGCCCCAACCCCTCGGGACCCTCCGCCACCCCACATGCTCCCTTAGCACCACATGTGTTCTGAAATAAGGTCCCGACCGTACTGGTCTGATGGGTTTTGTTTAGGCCTTATCGAAGATTCGCACAAACCCTAACTGTTTAGAATTCCACTCAAATCCACCACTCGCTGGTAAGAAACCGTTTACCAACAAAAAACGCCCGCCAAATTGGCGAGCGCGTTTTCTTACAGTCGGCAGGACTTATCCGTAAACGGATTCCTTGCCGAAATGCTTGGTCAGCATGTAATAAACAACTGCCCGGTACTTACTACGCTCGGACTGGCCGTAAGTATCCAGTGCCTTGTTGATCGCAGCCATCAGATCAGGACTGTCAGCAAGCCCCAGCTTTTTCATCAGGAAGTTTTCTTTGACTGTTTCCAGTTCACTTGCTTGTCCAGCAGCAACTGTAGATGCATCCGCATTGTAAATCGCCGGACCGCAGCCAATTGTGACTTTGGTCAGTAGACCCATATCAACGCTCATTCCGCATTTGTTTTTTAGATCGTCAGCATATTTCGCGATCAAATCGTCTCTTTTTCCCATAATATTCTCCTACCTGTTACCGGGTACTGTCCCGTTGAACGAACCCCCTAGGTTCGGGCTCCTGCAGAGTATTAAAGGCTAAACGCGCTGTAAAAAAGCGAAAATTCGCTGTTGCTTCTGTACAGGAGGATTATCGCCATAAAAATAAGGCCGCCCGGTTGTACTGGGGCGGCCCTATTATTCAAAAAATGTCGAATTAGTAGCGATAATGCTCTGGTTTGAACGGTCCATCGACCGAAACGCCGATATAATCGGCCTGTGCCTTATCCAGAACCGACAGCTTTACGCCGATCCGGTCCAGATGCAGGCGGGCGACCTTTTCATCCAGATGTTTGGGCAGGATATAGACTTCATTTTTGTATTCATCACCCTTGGTCCACAGCTCAATCTGCGCCAGCACCTGGTTAGTGAAGCTGGCTGACATTACAAAGCTCGGATGGCCGGTGGCATTACCAAGATTCAGCAAGCGGCCCTCTGACAACAGGATAATCCGGTTGCCCGAAGGCATTTCGATCATATCAACCTGTTCTTTGATGTTGGTCCATTTGTGATTGCGCAAGCTTGCCACCTGAATTTCGTTGTCGAAATGGCCGATATTCCCAAGGATCGTCATGTCCTTCATCTTGCGCATATGTTCGATGCGGATCACGTCTTTGTTGCCGGTGGTGGTGACAACTATATCGACATTATCGATCACGTCGTCCAGCAGCACGACCTCAAAGCCATCCATTGCCGCCTGGAGCGCACAAATAGGGTCTATTTCGGTAATTTTTACCCGTGCACCAGCCCCTGACAGCGACGCCGCCGAACCTTTACCAACGTCACCGTAGCCACAAACCACAGCCACTTTACCGGCCATCATCGTATCCGTGGCGCGGCGAATTCCATCCACCAGGCTTTCTTTGCAGCCGTATTTATTGTCAAATTTTGACTTGGTAACGCTGTCATTCACATTTATCGCGGGGAAGGGCAGTTCGCCCTTTTTCATCAGCTCATACAGTCGATGAACGCCGGTTGTTGTTTCCTCTGAAACGCCTTTGATCGCATCGCGTTGCGCTGTAAACCAGCCGGGGCTGGACGCCATGCGCTTTTTGATCTGCGCGAAAATTGCCTCTTCTTCTTCCGAAGTCGGCACATCCAACAAGCCCGTTTCACCAGCCTCAGCCCGCGCTCCAAGCAAAATGTACAGCGTCGCATCGCCGCCATCGTCCAGGATCATGTTGCAGGTGCCTTCTTCAAACAGAAATATCCGGTCCTGATAATCCCAATGTTCCACCAAAGTCTGACCCTTAATCGCAAAAACTGGTGTCCCACCTTCCGCAATTGCCGCTGCGGCGTGGTCCTGCGTTGAAAAAATGTTGCATGACGCCCAACGAACCTTGGCCCCAAGCGCATTCAGCGTTTCAATCAGCACTGCCGTCTGAATGGTCATATGCAGTGATCCTGCAATCCGCGCACCCTTAAGTGGTTTGCTGTCTCCGTACTCATCCCGAAGCGCCATCAAGCCTGGCATTTCCGTTTCAGCAATATCCAGTTCCTTGCGGCCATATCCCGCAAGTCCAATGTCTTTTACGATATAGTCGTTCGGCATATTGCCTGCTCCTCGTGCGTCTGAATTAGCCGGTCAGATAACACTGGTTTGTCGCCTCGACAATGGCTGCATTGGTTAGGTAACGTCCCGTGGACAATACAGGTGATTCAATGAAACAACCCCGCGCGTGGCAACGGATGCTTTCTGGTCGTCGGCTGGATCTGCTGGATCCGACGCCAATGGACATCGAAATCGAAGACATTGCCCACGGTTTGGCCTTCGTGGCGCGCTGGAATGGGCAGACTGTTGGTGATTTCCCTTATTCCGTCGCGGAACATTCGTTGCTGGTGGAACAACTATTCAGCCATATGAACCCCGGCATAGCCACACGGTGGCAATTGGCCGCCCTGCTGCATGACGCCCCGGAATATGTAATCGGCGATATGATCAGCCCGGTTAAATCCGCTGTTGGTCCCGATTACGGTGCATTGGATGACCGGTTGACGGCCGCTGTTCATCTTCGTTTTGGTCTGCCGGCGCATATTCCGATACAGATAAAACGTCAGATAAAACGCGCTGACAAGATCAGCGCCTGGATGGAAGCCACGCAGATTGCAGGATTTAAAAAGATCGAGGCTGATAAGCTGTTTGGCAAACATGATCAGTCTCTAACACGAGCATTTTCGATAAAACTACGCCCACCAGTTCAAGCCCGGCGCGACTTTACTGCGCGCCATATTGAATTATTGGGTGCAATGGAGTGAATAAAATCCACATCCGAAAAGCCGGGCCATTGGACGCAGAAAATATTGCTGTTCTTTTGAATGAAATCATCGCTGAAGGCGGAACCACGGCGATGGTTCGCCCCGTTCCGGCAACAGACATTCAAAAGTGGATGACCCAATCCAATGCTGTCTGGCATCTCGCAGAAAACGACGCTGGCAACATATTGGGCTTTCAGTGGATCGAACCACACCCTGACTTGCCGGAGGACGCGACTGACATCGCAAGTTTTGTTAAAGTTGGCCAAACGGGCCTGGGTATTGGTACCGCATTGTTTGAAGCGACGGTTAAGGCTGCCCGCGGTATGGGGTATCGAAAAATCGACGCCATAATCCGCGCCGATAATTCGGGCGGTCTCGCCTACTATCAGAGTCGCGGGTTTGAAACGATTCGCCTTCTTCCTGACAGTGAGCTTGAAGATGGAACCCGAGTTGATAAAATCTGGAAGCGATTTAACCTGATCTAACGCGGGCTGCGCTTGGCCAGAATTCGCTGCAAGGTGCGGCGGTGCATGCTAAGACGGCGCGCGGTTTCACTGACGTTCCGGTCGCATAATTCATAGACTCGCTGAATATGTTCCCAGCGCACCCGGTCCGCCGACATCGGGTTCTCCGGGGGCGGGGGCAGTTCATCCCCAGACGCCAAAAGTGCGTTGGTAATGTCGTTCGCATCAGCCGGTTTAGACAGGTAATCAGTCGCCCCAATCTTGACTGCCGCCACCGCTGTCGCGATAGCACCATAGCCGGTTAAAACAACGATTTTACTGTCCGGCCGCTTGGCGCGAATGGTTTCAACCACGTCCAGCCCGTTGCCGTCTTCAAGCCGTAAGTCCACCACCGCATAAGCCGGTGGTCGCGCTGTTGCGATTGCCGTTCCTGCGGCTACCGAACCCGCCATTTCAGGCTCAAAACCGCGCTTTTCCATGGCACGCGCAAGACGCTTCAGAAACGGCTCATCGTCGTCAACAAGCAGCAGTGATTTATCCTCACCCAGTTCCAACAGGTTTGACTCGGCCATCTTGTGATCCTTTCGCGTTACTGCGCAACATATTGGCACCAATGCGTCGCGTCAAATTCCTATCCGATAGCATCCACAAAACACGCAGTCGTCTCGGCCATTTCTTCAGGAGTAGTATCGCGCTTAAAGAACTCGACGAACCCGGTTTCCGGCAGCACCAGATAGGTGAAAGTTGAGTGGTCCATCAGGTAATATTCGTCGTCAGTGTCCTGCTTTTGAAAATAGGTTCTGTACGCTTGCGAAGCCGCCTTTACCTGGCTTAGTGTCCCGGTTAGCCCCAACATTTCCGTGTGCATATAATCGGTGAATTCTGCTATGACCTCCGGCGTGTCCCGTTCCGGATCGATGGAAATAAACACCGGTTGAATGTCATAACCGCGCTCGATCAACAGATCGGTAGCCTCGGCATTTCTAGCGCTGTCCAGCGGACAAACATCCGGGCAAAATGAATAACCGAAGTATACCAACGACGGGCGGGTGAAAACGTCAGTATCGGTTACGGTTTCGCCGGTCTCGCTAACCAGCGTGAAAGGCCCGCCAATAGCTGCGCTTCCTCCGGCGATTGCGGTTGTCCTGCACTCTGCAAATTTGTCATCACCTTTTCCGCCCGAAGCATACCACATACTTCCGGCCAAAAAGCCAACAACAGTGATCGCTGCGGTTATTGCATATGCCTCGTTACGTCCCATGTGTCGGGCCTCCTTTTTCACCCGCGCATTGATCCCCCGCGCAGGCCTGTCTAACAAGGTGTAATCTTGACGCAACCAAGCACGGGTACCCCATGGCACTGATGCCTTCTGGCCTGCTAAACGAACACCGGCGCAGTAACTGGGTGCGGCTGAAAACCCTTATCGTTTTGCGCTGGATTGCGATTGTTGGACAGTTCGCTGCCATCACTGTTGCGCAGCAAGTTTTTAACCTGAATCTCGATATCGGCCTTTGTTTTATGGCCGTAGGCGCGGCGGTAATTGCAAATCTGATTGCAATATTCGTATTCCCGGAAAACAAAAGGCTGTCCGAGCGGGAACTTACATTGATGCTGGTTTTCGACATCGCACAACTTTCGGCGCTGTTGTTTTTGACGGGCGGGCTGCACAATCCGTTTGCGTTGCTGATCCTTGCGCCAGTAACTATTTCGGCTACTGCGCTCAGAACCAGGTCAACTATTCTGGTTGGGGCCGTCGCGATCCTGCTGGTAACGCTGGTTATGCAAGTTCACATTCCGCTGCGTACTGTTCAGGGTGTTGTTATTCAGATGCCGCAGATATTCGTGTTTGGTTTTTGGTCGGCTATCGTTATTGGCGTGTTTTTTCTTGGTATCTATGCGCGGCGCGTTTCATCCGAAATCAATTCGATGTCAGAAGCTTTACTGGCAACGCAAATGACGCTGGCGCGGGAGCAAAAGATTTCCGATCTTGCTGGCGTAGTTGCCGCTACAGCGCATGAACTTGGCACACCATTGGCGACCATAAAGTTGGCCAGCGGAGAGTTGGTGGATGAACTTTCAAGGCAGCCGGAATTACGAGACGACGCCCAGCTCATCAGTGAACAAGCGGACCGGTGCCGCGAGATTTTGCGCTCAATGGGACGGGCAGGGAAGGATGATTTACTGATCCGGCAGGCACCACTAAGCGCCGTCCTAAACGAAGCAGCCGAGCCCCACATGGACCGCGGCAAGCAACTGCTTTTTTCGCTGCATTCTGAAGTAACCGATCTTAGCCCGGAGCCAGTGATCTGGCGCAAGCCAGAAGTCATACACGGGCTAAGAAATCTTATTCAAAATGCCGTGGATTTTTCCGAAACAACTGTTTGGGTTGATGCAATCTGGAAAGACGCCCAAATCACCATCCGAATCATCGATGACGGCCCGGGGTTTCCCCAACAAGTGATCGGGCGAATAGGCGACCCGTTCGTGCGATTCCGAAACTCTGTTGCAGCGCGTGTTCGACGGCCCGGGTATCAGGGTATGGGCCTTGGGCTTTTTATCGCCAAAACGCTGCTCGAACGATCCGGGGCTGAACTATCTTATGTGAACGCACGGGACGGGTATTCGTTGCAACCTGATCCCGGCAAGCGTAGCGGCGCCATTGTCGAAGTTATCTGGCCAAGAGCCGAAATTTGCCCGCCTCCAGAATCGGCCCGTCAGGGCTTGGGAGAAAATCAGAGAATTGAAACGTAGCTCGAAGTTAACTGGCAATTAACCTTTGTGAATGACTCTCCGGGTGAACTTTTACCTCTCGGGACAGATTTACATGAATATTGCGACCCTGCTTCAGTTTGGTGGGCTGGTTTTTGCATCGTTTTCAGTTGCCATTACTTCGCTCTGGGTTTTGGCCTTGCTGGATCGCCGGAAAAAACCTGTGGAAAATGTGCTTTCTTCAGGGCATGAAGATTTGGTCGCGTTTCTGTTTGACGATGAAAATTTGGTGGACGCTACCCCCCAAGCCAAACAATTTCTGGAGACTGCCCCCGGAGAGATGTCAGATTGGGGCCGGCTGGTGTCGGCGTTGCAGCCAAAATTCCCGGATATGGTTGAAGAAATTTCAACTCTTGCAGATAGTGGCCAGATTGTTCTTCACGCGCTGGACGATGACACCCGCCTTCAGGCTGATTGGAAAAACGGGCTGGCACGAATTAGCATTATTGAATCCAGCTCACCTGCAAAAAAGGTAGAGCTGAACCGCCGCAATTATGACGCCATGGAAAGCGAACTGGAAACATTACGCGCAACTGCTGAATCGGCGCCATTTTTAGTTTGGCGTCAGCGATCTGACGGAACAATCACCTGGGCCAATAGCAGCTATTTAGAGTTGGCTCAGGCATCTGACTCAGATTTGTCGATACCAGTTTGGCCGCCCTCGCGGCTATTTAATCTTTCAAATGCGGGGCTTACAGGCCCTGGTGCAATTTCGCAAAGGATGAAAACACACATCATTGGCGAGACTGAGCCTCGTTGGTTTGAGTGTTTTGAAACCCCGCTTGGCAATGAAAGCCTGTTCACCGCCGTTGCAGCCGACAAGGTTGTTAAGGCTGAAACCGCCCTGCGAGACTTTGTTCAGACACTCACAAAAACATTTGCACATCTTACGGTTGGATTGGCGATTTTTGATAAACAGCGCAGGCTTGCGCTGTTTAACCCCGCTTTAACCGACCTGATTTCATTGCCGATAGAGTTCCTGTCAGGTCGGCCTACGTTATTGTCTGTATTGGACCGTCTTCGCGAAACAAAAATGATCCCAGAACCAAAAGATTACAAATCGTGGCGGCAACAACTGTTTGAACTAGAGATCGCAGCAGTCAACGGAACCTATGAAGAAACCTGGTCGTTGGCGAACGGGCGGACTTACCGCGTAACCGGTCGACCCCACCCAGACGGCGCGGTTGCCTTTTTGTTCGAAGACATTAGTGCGGAAATCTCTCTTACCAGAAGGTTTCGGGCAGAATTGGAGAATGGTCAGGCTGTAATGGATAGCTTGGATGAAGCGATTGCAGTGTTCTCACCGGGCGGTGCATTAACACTTTCTAACAATTCCTATTGCAAGCTTTGGGGCGTTGAATCTACAGCCATCTTGGGCAATTTCGGTATCCTTGATGCCACCCAAAGTTGGAGCGAACTTTGCGCACCTTCCCCCGTTTGGGGCGACGCCCGTGAATATGTCGGCGCGGCAGGAGAACGTGTTGAGTGGACTGCCGAAGTTCGTATGCAGGATGGGCGTCGTTTGAATTGCCGGTTTACACCAATATCGGGTGGCGCGACACTCGTCGGGTTTTCATTGGATTCTTTGCAAATTACAGTTTCACCTGAAAGCCTTGAAGAGCAGCCAAGCCAGGACGTAGAATCCGTATCCGCTTAAAGCGCCTTGCAGCGCCGCCCGGGTGCGTTAGAACTCGGGCATGGCCAAATCTTTTTCTCTACAGATACTCTTTTCCTCGCCCGGGGAAACTGCAGCATTTGCAGCAATAATCGCCCCCCTATTATCCCCCGGCGACACCTTGTTGTTATCAGGAGAAGTCGGCGCTGGAAAAACCCATTTTGCCCGAGCGTTAATTCAAACCCGTCTTTCCAAGGTCGACGTCACAGAGGATATACCATCCCCCACCTACACTCTGGTGCAGACATATAGTGACGGGGTTTGCGATATATGGCACGCCGATCTATATCGACTAAGCGATGCGGCAGAGGTAATAGAACTTGGCCTTATCGACGCGTTTGAAGATGCTATTTGCTTAGTTGAATGGCCCGACCAGTTAGCGGGGTACCGGCCAGAATATCCTTTAGATATTGAATTTTCTGCCGGGGCATTATCGGATACTCGCGCTGTAACGTTCAAGGGAAACCTTCCAAACTGGACCAAAGTTTATCCGCTATTACGCGCCAAGGCTGCCCATGTTACGTCCAGTGTTTGAGCCTTCGAAACATCCCCGAATTTTTGCCTGCTCACCCGGTGTGGATTTTCCAAAGGACCTTGTTGAGGGGCTTTTGGCCCGGCTTCAAGGCCGCCCGCCAAACCATCTGGCCCGTGTTGAAATTTTTGTAAATACCCGCCGGATGCAGCGCCGAATCTGGCGCTTGTTTGATGAAGGCCCGGCTCGCCTGTTACCAAGAATTCGGCTGGTCACCGATCTTGCCGGTGATCCGGTTGATGGGGCGTTACCCGCAGCGGTTTCACCACTGCGTCGTCGTCTGGAACTAAGCCAACTGATCGCCAGATTATTGGACAAAGAGCCTGATCTCGCGCCACGTTCCGCGCTGTTTGATCTGTCAGATAGTCTGGCTTTGTTGCTGGATGAAATGCACGATGAAGCTGTTACACCAGCGGATATTCAGGCTCTGGACGTAACTGACCGGTCTGGCCACTGGCAACGCAGTCAAAAGTTCCTGTCAATCGTCGGCCAGTTTTTTGACACAGGCAATGAACAGGCCCCCGATCAAACAGCGCGTCAACGCCATGTGGTCGAACAGCTGGTCAGCAACTGGAGAGTCGCCCCGCCAACCCATCCGGTAATCATTGCTGGTTCTACTGGATCTCGGGGGTCGACCTCTATGCTGATGCAGGCTGTCGCCAGACTACCCCAGGGAGCCGTTGTTCTGCCAGGTTTCGATTTTGATCTGCCTGCCTCGGTCTGGGACCAGATGGACAATCCAATTTTGTCCGAAGACCACCCACAATTTCGGTTGTATCAGGTCATGGCATTATCCGGAATTGGCAACACCAAAGTGCTTCCATGGCACAAAGGGTCTGCCCCGCCTGCACCGTTTCGCAACAAACTGATTTCACTGGCTTTGCGGCCCGCACCTGTAACCAGCCAATGGATGCTCGAAGGCCCGAAACTTAGCGGTATTTCTGAAGGTACGCGAAACATGGCGCTGGTAGAGGCTCCTTCCGAACGGGTCGAAGCGGTCGCTATTGCGCTTGCCCTGCGCAAGGCAGCGGAAAATGGGCGCTCTGCGGCATTGGTTACGCCCGACCGGATGTTAACGCGGCGTGTTCATGCGGCATTGGACCGATGGCGGATTGAACCAGATGTAAGTGTTGGTGAACCGTTGGATCAGACGGCGCCGGGTCGGTTGCTGCGTCATGTGGCAGAACTGTTTGGCAAGCCGCTGACTTCCGAGGCCTTGCTGATTTTACTGAAACATCCGATCGTCAATTCTGGTGGTTTGGATCGTGGTCCACACCTTCGCTGGACTCGAGAACTAGAGCTGAATTTTCGTCGATTTGGCCCTCCATTTCCGACGCGGGGCGATATTCTTGATTGGGCCGCAAAGGGGCAAGACAAACCTGATCGGCTTAATTGGGCAATCTGGGTAACTGATACTGTTTGTGGTCACGAAGGCATCGACCAGTACAAGCTGGAAGATCATCTGGCGCATCATCTGGCAACTGCGCGAGCCTTAGCGGCTGGCCCGGAAAATGAAGGCGCCGGGCAATTATGGGATGGGCCTGCTGGCGCCGAAGCTACGAAAACTATTAAAGACTTAACCCGCGAGGCGCCTCATGGCGGTACAATTGGTGTACGAGATTATGTGACACTATTCCATGGTGTTCTAAAACGTGGTGAAGTGCGAGACCCAGTGCGCCCACAACCAAACATCATGATCTGGGGAACGCTTGAGGCACGGGTTCAGGGCGCAGATTTGGTTATTCTTGGTGGCTTAAATGATGGCACATGGCCAGAACTGCCAACGCCTGATCCATGGCTAAATCGCGAAATGCGCCATAAGGCTGGACTGCTGGTTCCCGAACGCCGGATTGGTCTGTCGGCGCATGATTTTCAGCAGGCTATCGCAGCCAAAGAGGTTATTGTCACCCGCTCGGTACGTGACGCTGAAACCCAAACTGTGCCCTCACGCTGGTTGAACCGGCTAACCAATTTGATGGAAGGCATGTCTGCTGAAGGTCAAGCCGCGCTAAATGAAATGCGATCTCGCGGTCAGGAATGGCTGGATATGGTTGCAGCACTAGAAAAGTCCGGGAGACGCGATCCGATCCCGAGACCGTCACCAATGCCCCCTGTTGAGGCACGGCCAAAATCACTGTCTGTCACTGCGATTTCCCGCCTAATCCGCGACCCTTACGCCATATACGCACAGTATATTTTACGCCTGAACCAGCTTGACCCACTTCGCCAAAACCCAGATGCACCTTTGCGGGGGACGGTGCTACATATGGTGTTAGAGACGTTTATACGTGATGCTGATATGTCGCTTGATCCTTCCAGCCTGAAAGCTCAGTTGCTAGCCATTACTGACACCGTTCTGGCCGATGAGGCCCCTTGGCCGGCTGCTCGTGTGTTGTGGCGCAGCAAGATGGAGCGTGTTGCAGATGTATTTCTCCACGACGAGGTCACGCGCCTTAGCTTGGCCGAACCTGTTGGTTTAGAACGTCAGGGAGCGCTTTGGTTTGGTGACTTGGATTTCACATTGAAGGCCAAAGCGGATCGTATCGATCAAACACCGGACGGGCGTTATATTGTCTATGACTACAAAACCGGCACACCGCCTACCAAAAAGCAGCTGCAATATTTTGATAAGCAACTGTTACTGGAAGCACTAATGGCCGAAGTAGGTGCATTTAAGTCCCTTGACGCGGCGCAGGTGGTACAGGTCGCTCATATTGGGCTTGGCGCAAAACCAAAATTTGACCCGGTTACGCTTGAGCCCGGAGACGTTCAGAAAATCCGCGCTGAGCTGTTAGAGTTGATTACAAAATATCAGTCCCGCCAACGGGGATATACCTCGCGCCGGGCCATGGTGGAAATGCGGTTTGAGGGTGATTTTGATCACCTAGCAAGGTTTGGAGAGTGGGATGAAACCCAGCCACCTGAACCACTGGAAGTTGGTAAATGAAACACGACGATGCCACCTTGCGCCAAATTGAAGCGGCCAACCCCATGGTTTCAACCTGGCTATCTGCCAATGCAGGTTCTGGGAAAACCCGGGTTCTGACGGATCGAGTAGCGCGTTTACTGCTAGAGGGTGTTTCGCCTCAGAATGTGCTTTGCCTAACATACACCAAGGCCGCCGCTACCAACATGCAAAACCAGTTGTTCAAGCGGCTTGGTAAATGGGCAATGCTAAATGACGACGCGTTGATTGATGAGTTGGAAAAGCTGGGCGCTCCGATCCCAACCGACCCGGCAGAGCTTGCGCATGCCCGAACTTTGTTCGCCCGTGCTATCGAAACGCCGGGGGGGTTGCGCATTCAAACGATCCACTCATTTTGTTCATCTCTATTGCGGCGATTTCCACTGGAAGCAGGGGTATCGCCTGTATTTCGGGAAATGGAAGATCGCGCTGCTAAACTGCTGCGTGAAGATATTGTAGAACAGATAGCCAATGGTCCGCAGGCAGATACTCTACATCAAGTTGCACAACACTATACCGGCGAAAATTTTGACAAGCTTACCCGTGAAATAATTCGTCATCGAAGTGGGCTGACTCAGGCGAAATCCAAAGCCGACATCTGGACGCAGTTTGGGTTACCCGACGGGTTTGATGCCTCCGGCCTGCTTGATCAGGTGTTCCTGGGGGGTGAGCTGGAAATTATTGAAACCATCATTGATCTTCTAAAAGCGAGCTCAAAGGTAACGGATCATCGCGCTGCAGAAAAAATGTCAGCGCTCAGTATTGCGCCACCAGGAATTGCCGACCTCGAGAATATGTTCCAGATATTCTTGTTTCGATCCGGGGCGAAAATAAACACTGCGAAAACCAGTGCCTTCCCCACGAAAGAGGTCCGCGAGGCCAACCCGGAAATCGTAGCTACGCTTCACCAGTTAATGGAGAGAGTAGAGGCGGCGCATGAACAGGCCAACTGTCTGTTCTGCGCACAAAAGACACTCGCATTGTTTGAATTCGCGGCTGTATTCTTGCCTGCATATGAAGCCCGAAAGGCTTTGCGCGGCTGGCTTGATTTTGATGACCTTATTGGGCGGGCTGGTGCGTTATTGTCGGATCCGGTTGTTGCGCAGTGGGTATTGTTTCGTCTTGATGGCGGCATTGATCATATCCTTGTGGATGAGGCTCAGGATACCAGTCCGAATCAATGGCGCGTCATTGAATTGCTGGCTCAGGAATTCAGCGCAGGTTTTGGCGCGCGTTCCGATATACACCGAACTATTTTCGTTGTTGGTGATTTGAAGCAATCTATTTATTCCTTCCAAGGCGCCGACCCACAAGCGTTTGATCGAATGCGGGAACATTTTTCAACCGGGCTGGAGTCTTCGGAAACACCGCTTTTTGAACGCTCCCTGGAACACTCATTTCGTTCTTCAACTGCTATCCTTGATCTTGTGGATGCTGTTTTTCGCGAATCCGGTGGCTCAGGAGTAGGTGGTCCACCTTCGCATTTGGCCTTTCACGAAAAGCTGGCCGGGCGCGTAGATCTTTGGCCGGTGGAGCCAATAGTGCCGCCAAATGACGAAAAAGAATGGTACGATCCGACTGATAGGTTGGCAGCCAATGATCATCGGGTCGAATTGGCGGAAAAAATCGCGGAAAAAATCGTAGCGATTCAGAAAACCGGCTCTATTCCTGATGAAAACGGCATTTTTCGACGGGTGCGGTTTGAAGATTTTTTGATTCTGGTCCAACGCCGCTCAGATCTTTTCCATGAAATCATCCGCGCTTGTAAATCACGAAATTTACCAATGGCGGGGGCTGACCGGCTGCGCGTTGGGGCAGAACTGGCGGTTAAAGATCTGATGGCATTGATGTCATTTTTAGCCCTGCCAGAGGACAGCCTTTCTTTGGCTGCGTGTTTGCGGTCCCCGTTGTTTTCGCTCACGGAAGCGCAGCTTTTTGATCTTGCACATCACCGGCACGAAACCACACTTTGGCCGGCACTTTTCCGACAAAAAAACAACTATCCGGAAACCGTTGATATGCTGGTAAAACTACGCAATCAGGTTGATTTCCTTAGTCCTTATGAGTTGCTGGAACGCATTCTAACCCGCCACAACGGTCGAAAGAATTTGTTGGCGAGGCTGGGGCCGGAAGCTGAAGACGGGATTGATGCGCTGCTTTCGCAGGCAATCGCATATGAGCGGACCGAAACACCAAGCCTAACGGGGTTTTTGGTTTGGCTGGAGGCTGATGACATAGAAATAAAGCGGCAGTCAGACAGCGTTGGTGGGCGTATCAGGGTGATGACAACGCACGGGGCGAAAGGGCTGGAATCACCGATAGTTATTCTTCCAGACACCGGTGACAGGCAGTCTCGCCATGTTGATGAAATAGTATCTGGTAACGACAATAATCTAATGTGGAAATGCAACACTGAACGGCAGCCTGCAGCCATGAAAGCGGCTCTAACAAAGGAAAAAACCGCCCAAGAGGAAGAGCGTATGCGGCTTCTTTATGTGGCTCTGACGCGGGCTGAGAAGTGGCTAATTGTTTGTGCTTCGGGCGACGTAAAAGAAAAAGGAAACAGCTGGTATCGATATGTAGAAGCCGGAATGAAATCCGTGGGGGCAGCGCAATGTGATATGCCTACTGGCCCCGGGCTTCGACTAGAACGAGGTGACTGGGCAGACGCGAGCCAAGAAGACGATGGGCCTGAGAAGGCTGTTAATCTCGGCCTACCTTCTTGGGCGTCTGACCGCGCCGCATCGCCAACACTGCGCAAATCTACAATTTCGCCCTCGGACCTAGGCGGAGCAAGTTCGTTGGCAGGAGATTCTGACAGCACTGACGAAGAAGCCGCATTGGAGCGGGGGCGCCAAATTCATCTGTTGCTGGAGCACTTACCAAATTTTCCTGAACAGCAATGGTCAAGCGTCGCCGCACAATTGCTTGATGAAGGTGAGGGCGAGAAAAAAAACGCTGAGCTTCTCGACGAATCTGCCGCTCTTTTGAAGAACCCGGCATTTGCTGACATCTTTGGTCCAGATACGTTGGCCGAAGTTGAAATATCTGCAAATTTATCTGTTTTTGAAAATCGAAGAGTTCGCGGGACAATTGATCGTTTGCTGGTTTCGCCAGAGCAAGTTTTGATCGTTGATTTCAAATCAAACCGGCTTGTTCCAGAGCAGGCTACAGACACTCCGACAGGGGTTTTACGACAAATGGCTGCTTACCTGGGGGCGGTCGAACAGATTTATCCGGATCATAAAATTGAGCTGGCAATCCTGTGGACATACACTGCGAACCTTATGCCCCTGCCACACGACATCGTGAGGGCTTCACTTCAATCAACGCCACATCTTGACGGCCAGCAGCCTGATCCATAGTTACCAATACGACCCGATAAATACTCAGGAGAATTCTAATGGCTACTGTCGCCGTAACTGACGATACCTTTGACGCAGAAGTACGCAATTCCGATTTGCCCGTTGTGGTAGATTTTTGGGCTGAATGGTGTGGCCCATGCAAACAGATTGGACCGGCTCTTGAAGAGCTTTCGGCCGAGTACGATGGCAAGGTGAAAATCGTTAAAGTCAATGTCGATGAAAATCCAAATTCACCCGCTCAGTTGGGTGTTCGCGGTATTCCTGCGCTGTTCCTTTTCAAAGGTGGTGAAGTCGTTTCCAACAAAACTGGCGCTGCACCAAAGGCGGCTCTGCAAAGCTGGATCGAAGAAGCGATCTAAGGTCGTTTCTTTAATTGCTAAATCGGGCGCTTCGGCGCCCATTTTTGTTTTTTGCGCCGCCTGACCCATTGATCGGCGCAGATAGATGTACCTATATCTCTGAACATCAATAATGGAGGCATCAATGGCAGACGAAAAGTTTCCCGGTTGGCATGGAACAACCATCATTGGGGTTCGAAAGGGCAAAGAGGTAGTAATTGCAGGCGACGGGCAGGTTAGCCTTGGCCAGACTGTCCTGAAAGGTACGGCCAGAAAAGTACGTCGTTTAACAACCGCTGGTCATGATGTAATTGCCGGGTTTGCTGGTTCAACAGCAGATGCGTTTACTCTGCTAGAGCGGCTGGAGACCAAACTGGAGGCTACACCGGGGCAACTGTCCCGGGCCGCCATCGAGCTGGCAAAAGACTGGCGTACCGATAAATATCTGCAAAAACTGGAGGCTATGTTGATTGTTACCGATGGCGATGCTTTGCTGATTGTCACAGGTGCCGGGGATGTTCTGGAGCCTGAACACGATGTGGCGGCAATTGGATCGGGTGGGAATTACGCGTTAGCAGCGGCCCGCGCGATGATGGGAACGAAAGATAGCGCTGAAGATGTAGCCCGAAAAGCAATGGCGATTGCTGCCGATATTTGTGTTTACACCAACGGAAATCTAACCGTGGAAAAGATAACAAAATGACTGATCTGACTCCCCGCGAAATTGTATCTGAACTTGATCGGTTCATCATTGGCCAGAATGACGCCAAACGCGCCGTGGCAGTAGCCTTGCGAAACCGTTGGCGTCGTCAGCAGCTGTCGGACGATCTGCGCGAAGAAGTGTATCCAAAGAACATCCTGATGATTGGGCCCACTGGCGTCGGTAAAACCGAGATTAGTCGCCGTTTGGCTAAACTGGCCCGCGCGCCGTTTATCAAGGTTGAGGCAACGAAATTTACCGAGGTAGGTTATGTCGGGCGCGATGTTGAGCAAATCATCCGCGATCTGGTTGATGCGGCCATTGCAATGACCCGTGAGCATATGCGCGAGGAAGTAAAAGCCAATGCCCACAAAGCCGCCGAGGATCGGGTAATTGCCGCTATTGCAGGCGAAAATGCTCGCGAGCAAACACTGGATATGTTTCGCAAGAAGTTAAAAAGTGGCGAGCTGGACGATACCGAGATTGAGCTGGAGCTCAGCGATAATTCCAACCCCATGTCGATGTTCGAAATTCCTGGGCAGCCCGGCCAGATGGGTGGCGGCATGAACCTTGGTGATATGTTTGGCAAAGCATTTCAGGGCCGTACGGTTCGGCGCAAACTGACGGTTGCCGAAAGCTATAAGGTTTTGGTTGGCGAAGAGGCTGACAAGTTGCTGGACGATGAAGCGATCAATAAGAAAGCTATAGAAGCAGTTGAGCAAAGCGGCATCGTCTTTCTGGATGAGATTGACAAGGTTTGCGCCCGCTCAGATTCCCGTGGTGGTGAAGTCAGCCGGGAAGGTGTGCAGCGTGATCTGCTGCCGCTAATCGAAGGCACCGTCGTTTCAACAAAACACGGCCCCGTTAAGACGGATCATGTTCTGTTCATCGCTTCAGGTGCGTTTCATATCGCAAAGCCTTCTGATTTGCTGCCGGAATTACAAGGCCGACTGCCAATTCGGGTGGAGCTGCGCGCGCTGACCGAAGATGATTTTGTACGCATACTGACCGAAACTGATAACGCACTGACGCTGCAATATACGGCGTTGATGAATACGGAAGAGGTCACTGTCACGTTCAAAAAAGACGGCATTCAGGCACTGGCTCATATCGCTGCTGAGGTTAATCAAAGCATCGAAAATATTGGGGCTAGGCGACTATACACTGTGCTTGAAAGGGTGTTCGAAGAACTGTCGTTCACCGCGCCGGACAGGGCAGGGGATAAGGTAACAGTGGACGCGGATTTTGTAGAAAAGCATCTGGGCGACATTGCTAAATCTGCCGACATTGGGCGTTATATGCTCTGACACTCTTTCATTCC
>VAPM010474162.1_pt1 | contig 19237 bp, 15 predicted proteins | sample 3395091 | NCBI WGS metagenome assembly VAPM01 (sample SAMN08290445, study PRJNA428436) | hydrothermal vent metagenome | isolation source: Deep-sea hydrothermal vent chimney 3 | place: Pacific Ocean: Juan De Fuca Ridge | reverse complement strand
TTCCCTCGCAATGACAGGTTTTATTCTAGTATTAAGGTATATTTTGTTAACTTACTGTTTTTGAAATATTTTATTCATTAATTCGTGGGGATTCGTCAGGGCCTGCTCCTGAAGCCACTCCCATCGCAAGTGCGAGTGGTAATGCAACCACGGCAGTGGTTAAACCACCAAAAATATTGCCACGGACATTGTTAAAATGCAGGCCATTAATGTAATTTATAACATTTTTTTCTAATTAAAGTTTTTAACGTGTACACAATAAGACGGAAGGCATAGCCTGTCCGTAAATGGCAGGACTGTGAAGAGCCATTGAGTTATTTAATATCGGTTAACTTCCTCTGGGACGACTCTATGGACGGAGGAGGTACGAGCTCAAGGTAGAACAATGCAAGACGATTCCAGTCGCGTCGGGAACGAAGACCGAGCAATTGTCGAGAACGAAGTTTAGAACCCGAGTCGAGTGGGCTGGGGAGAAGGGATGGCTTGAATATAGATTTTCTTATCTTGAGTTCAGGTTATTTAGAAAGGTAAGACTATTTCTTTGGCATTTTGCATCACCTCAATTTCAGACTCGAGGCTAATTTGATCCGGATTTTCTAGTGATTGTTGCATGAGTTTTTCATAGAGTTTGCTTTGTTCCCATAATTCCTGCTGACCATTTTCACCGTGAATATAAGCGGCCCAGGGAATAAACTTTGTAAGTGGAAATAGTTGTTCTTTTCTGGGAGAGATATCTACATTGAGGCCTGAAATGAATAAGACGTTTCTGCCTTTGTATGCATCATCTTGCGCAATACTTCTATAAGCACGATCAAATTCTATTTGAGTGTTGGCCTGAGCTGCGGTTAATGCCGGTGATTCTGAATGAACAATATGAGACATAACAGGCAATAAGTTTTTTTCAAGGTGATCGCGACCTTCAGCATGCTGGCTAATATTACGTTTGAAATAAAAAAGTTCAGGTTTTAAGTATTGCTTAATGGTTTGTTGAGAGTCTGCTTCCCAATTGACGCCTTTTAAAGTGTTTACCAATTCTTTTGTTGCAATAAAAACTTTTGCTGTACTTAGTGAGGCTTGCGGGTTTGGAGGCATACCGCGATCGTCAACATCAATGAAACAGCCTAGATTAAGAAACAACCCCTGTTCTCGCTCGAGATGGAGTAAATAATTATCTATGATGACGAGATGTTTGCCATTTTCGTATTTTAAAAAAATATTATTTTGTGCAAATTCATATTCATTTAAATACCATTCCAATGCGTGACAAATTTTGCCACAGCTGGATGTGGTATTTTGTTCTTCTGTTTGTAAACGCCGGTACATACCAAATTGCTTTGAATCTGGATCGTAACCAACATGACTTGCTTGAATAATAAAAAGCTCTTTTCCATGATGCGCGTACGGGCCATGACGATCAGTGGCAACGATACCGCCCACAAGACCATGGTTAAAAGGAAAGGTAGCAAAATGTTTTGCTAAAAGAATAATAGGGTAACCCTGACTTTCATCAGAACAAAAAGCACGTGAGGGCATAATTTTGCCTGACTCAAAACCGAGTGAACGGCAAAGGTTATAGACGCGCGGGGCGAAATGGCTATAGCGCATAGAAACCGCTGCCATATTAAAAGTGCCGAGTAGACTTGAGAGCGTTCCGCTGCTTAAATTTGCATGAGGCATTCCACTTGTCCTTTTTATTTTTTTTGTTAGAACGCAGTTCCTAAGATACCCAGTAACAAATAAGCAACTAAAACCACCGAAAGCCAGAATACCATACTTCCGGTTGGCCAGCATCATTATTCCCTCTGTTATCCTCATGAAATTCAGTGCGGAAAATGATCTTGGCTCCACTGATTGTGGCGTTGGCTTTTCCTATCAGCTGGGGGCTTTTTGAGCTGCTGAAGTATAAGAAATTCAATTTTATCGCCTTGCTTGGGTTAATTAGTGTATTGCTTACCAGTGGCATTGGTTTGTTACAACTGGAGCCTCAATGGTTGGCAGTTAAAGAAGCTGCGATTCCGGGACTAATTGGAGTTGCTGTACTTATTTCTACTCAAACGCGCTATCCATTGATTAAGACCTTGCTCTATAACCCAAAGATTATGCAAGTTGACAAAATCAAAAAGAAACCCGATGAACTTAATGTTACAGCAGTATTTGAAACATGCCTGTTGAATGCAACTTATATGCTAGGCGGCATGTTCTTCTTTTCAGCATTGATGAATTATATTACTTTTGCACTTGTTTTACACTGGAGCAGCATGGTTTGAATGAAAATACCAATCATCTACTTCGACAATATTTTCCAAAAGGAATGGATTTATCTGTACACTCACAATCGACATAAAATAAAGTTTCACGTTAGTTAAATGGACGATCGAGTGAGACATTATTTGCCAAAGAATTATAAGTTGGACAATATGTATAATAATAAAAATTTGCTTACAGATTAAACCATGACACTTTTAACCTTTAACTTGCCAATCGTTACTTTACTGCCTTTTATCGGAGCTGCTTTTGCGGCATGGGCTGCTTCTTATAGTCGACGTGCCCCTGCTTGGGTAGCTGCGGCAGTAACGGTTGCTGCTTTGACGATATTATCTCCGGTCATGGCTCAGGTTTTTGACGGTGAGACTTTAATTCAGAGTTGGACGTGGATACCAGCCATTGGTCTGGAATTTGCCTTTCGTCTAGATGGCTTATCGTTATTGTTTGTGGTTCTTATATTGGGCATTGGTCTGCTAATTATTATTTATGCTCGCTACTACCTGTCTGCAAAAGATTCTATGGGACGGTTTTATGCATATCTGCTGATGTTTATGACTTCAATGCTTGGCATTGTTCTTTCAGAAAATCTAATTCAGCTGGTGGTCTTCTGGGAGCTGACTTCGCTTTCTTCCTTTTTATTGATCAGTTATTGGCAGCACCGTAAAGATGCCCGTGATGGCGCGGTGATGGCACTGGTGATTACCGGTGGTGGTGGTCTGGCCTTACTTGCAGGCGTACTATTACTGGGAAATATTGTTGGCAGTTATAATCTTAGCGATGTATTGGCCGCTGGTGATCTGGTGCGCTCGCACGAACTGTATTTGCCTATTCTTATTCTTATTCTTATCGGTATCTTCACCAAGTCGGCACAATTTCCTTTTCACTTCTGGTTACCACATGCCATGGCGGCACCTACCCCTGTTTCGGCTTACTTGCATTCGGCCACCATGGTGAAAGCAGGCATTTTTTTATTGGCTCGGTTTTTCCCTGTGTTGTCAGGTACGCTTGAATGGACGTTGATTGTGGGTGGCGCAGGTTTGATGACATTGCTAGTCGGCGCGTATATGGCTTTATTTAAACACGATATTAAAGCCTTGCTTGCGTATTCAACAATTAGTCATTTAGGTTTAATCACCTTATTGTTTGGTTTTGGTACAGCTCTGGGTGCTGTGGCGGCAATTTTTCATACTATTAATCATGCAACATTTAAAGCATCCTTATTTATGGTGGCAGGCATTATTGATCATGAAACGGGCTCGCGTGATATGCGTAAGATTAATGGTTTGTTCAAATATATGCCGCATACCGCGATATTAGCGATTATTGCGGCGTCTGCAATGGCAGGCGTTCCTTTATTAAATGGTTTCTTAAGTAAAGAAATGTTTTTTGAACAAACATTAATGGCAACATACGAAACACCTTTGATATGGTTCATCCCTATTTTGGTTACTGTTGCTGCAATTTTTGCCGTGGCGTATTCATTACGTTTTATACATGATGTGTTTTTTAATGGTGAACCAATTGGTTTATCTAAAACCCCGCACGAACCTCCCAAGTTAATGAGAATTCCAGTCGACTTGTTGGTGCTGCTTTGTTTGTCTGTCGGCATTTTCCCCATGATTGTTGTTTCACCTATTTTAGCCGTTGCCGTAGCAGGTAGTTTGCAGGCTGTTCCTCCAGAATACAGTCTGGCGATTTGGCATGGTTTTAATTTGCCCTTGATGATGAGTATTATCGCGCTTGTTCTCGGCGTGGTGGTTTATATATTCCGTGTGCGTTTGTTTGCATGGCATGAGCGTCGAGTTGCAGATTTAGATGCACGCATTATTTACCATTTTATATTTAATAATATTACAAAGTTCGCTAATGGCATTACGCATTCTTTCGATAAAGGTTCTTTGCAGAATGCCATCGCCTGGATTATTGGTACTGCCTTTGTTGCTGGTGTGATTGGCTTTATGTCTGTCTCATTTCCTGTGTTGGGTCAAAGAGAACTGTTGCCGATCGATGCCGTAAGTGCACTGGCTGCTGTAATTATCATTGTTGCTAGCATAATGACCGTGGTTTTAAATCAAAAACGTCTGGTTGCTGTGGTGATGGTCGGTGTTGTTGGTTTAATAGTCGCGCTTATTTTTGTTAAATTTTCAGCCCCGGATTTGGCCTTGACACAGTTGTCAGTCGAAATTGTTACCATTGTATTATTATTACTGGCGCTGTATTTTTTGCCGCAAACTAGCCCTAAAGAAATTGGTCGTCTACGCATCAGTCGTGATGTGGTCATATCTGTGTTGTCTGGTGTTGGCGTTATGATTCTGTCTATGGCAGTGATGACACGGGATTTTGTACCTATTTCTGATTTTTTCCTTGCTAATGCAGTACCTGGTGGTGGTGGAACCAACGTGGTGAATGTTATTTTGGTTGATTTTCGCGGCACAGATACTTTAGGTGAAATCGTGGTTCTGGCATTAGCAGGTTTGGGTATTTACGCTTTATTGCAGGGCTTAAAGCTGTATGCACCTGTGCGTGATGTAACGGGCTTGAAATGGAGTGAGGACAATCATCCCCAGATCATGCAAACCTTAACACGGCTACTATTTCCATTGATGTTAATGGTGGCGGTGTTTATTTTTATCCGTGGACATAACTTACCTGGTGGTGGATTTATCGCAGGTCTCATTGCTGCCGTGGCGCTAATCGTACAGTACTTAGCAAATGGTATTTCATGGACAGCTGCTCGTCTTAAGATTGATATGCACTGGGTGATTGGGCTGGGTTTACTACTTGCGACAGCCACAGGTTTAGTTTCTATGGGCTTAGGCTATCCTTTCCTTACTACCACGTTTACTTATTTGACATGGCCTGTAGTCGGTAAGTTTGAAGTTGCCAGTGCCATTATTTTTGATTTGGGTGTATTTCTTGTTGTTGTGGGTGCAACAGTGATGAGTTTAGTGCAATTAGGCAAGTTAAGTGATGCCTCGCATAAGCAGCAGCAGGAGACACAATAATGGAGTGGTTGCTTGCGTTGGTGATAGGTGTGTTAACCGCAACAGGCGTGTATTTAACATTGCGTGCACGTACATTTCCAGTGGTGCTGGGTTTAACTCTGTTAGCGTATGGCGTTAATATTTTTTTATTTGCTATGGGACGTTTAACCATTGGCTATCCTGCGGTCATTGATTCTACAGTAGGCACTTATAGCGATCCTTTACCTCAAGCTTTAGTGTTAACGGCGATTGTTATTGCCTTTGGTATGACAGCCTTTTTAATAGTATTAGCCCTTAAAGCACGCGGAGAATTAGGTAACGACCATGTTGATGGTCTGGATCTGGCTAAAGATGAGTTGCCGTTAGAAAAAAATAATTCTACACAAGAGCAAAAACAGCATTTGACGTTAAATCAGCAAGAGAGTAAAGAATAATGCATTTAGCTGCGTGGCCGGTATTTTTACCCTTAATAGCTGGTTTTATTGTATTGCTTGTAAAAGCAAAAGGCTTGCTATGGCAGCGTGTAATCAGCCTGCTGGCGGTATCAGGATTAATTATATTAAGTATTTCCTTAATTAAAGAGTCTTCTTCTGGCTCTCATCAAGTCTATTTGCTGGGCAACTGGGTTGCACCTTTTGGTATTGTTCTAGTGCTAGATCAATTATCGGCGTTGATGATTGCCGTTACTTCTGTACTTGCCTTAGCGGCATTGGTCTATGCGATTGCTACTAACACAGATGCAAATGGGGCGCATTTTCATGTCATGTTCCTAATACTTCTTTTTGGCTTAAATGGTGCTTTTCTAACCGGCGACTTATTTAATCTTTTTGTATTTTTTGAAGTGCTACTGCTTGCTTCCTATGGTTTGTTATTGCACGGGGGTGGACGTCTACGCACCAAGGCCGGTTTGCATTACGTTATTATTAATATGGTGGGCGCGACACTGTTTTTATTTGCAGTGGGCGCGCTGTACGGTATTTTAGGTACGCTTAATATTGCAGATATGGCAGCTAAAGTAGCGGTATTACCCGAACAGGATTTGGTGGTAGTTGCAGCAGCAGGCTTGCTACTGTTAGTCGTGTTTGGCATAAAGGCGGCGCTGTTTCCATTATATTTATGGATGCCCATTGCCTATAGCCACACCTCTGCTCCAGTGGCTGCCATGTTTGCGATTATGACCAAGGTGGGTCTGTATGCCATTATCAGAGTACACGGTACGATTTTTGGTGACGATGCGGGCAGCTTGGCAAATTTTTATATGCCCTGGCTATTAGGTATGAGCATGTTCACTCTCATGCTAGCAGCGTTCGGGGTAATGGCTGCCAAAAGATTGCGTGAACAAGTTGCTTATCTGGTGTTAGCTTCTGTGGCGATATTACTCATTGCAGTGGGCTTAAATAATGTCTTAGCTTTGAGTGCCAGTTTTTATTATCTTATTCATTCCACGCTCATTGCTGGTGGGCTATTTCTCTTAGCGGACATTATTACGCGTGGCCGTGGTTCTTTTGAAGATCGATTTGAGAGTGGCTACGCGATGCCCCGCGCTCTTCTAATCGGTGCCATGTTTATGTTTGGTGCTATTGCTATGACGGGTATGCCACCCTTATCTGGTTTTTTTGGTAAGGTACTTATTTTAAGTGCGGCACTTGAGCATCAATGGGCTGGTTGGATTTTAGCTGTTGTATTAGTGGCGAGTTTTTTGATGATAATTACCATGGCTCGTACCGGTTCACTGTTATTTTACAACGTACTCCCTGCTGATGAAGCGGAGCCTAAGTCGAAGGATAATGGTGCCGTAAACGAAATTTCTAACCGCATTTCAATCATCGCTATTATTGGCCTGTTTGCGCTGAGTCCACTGTTGGTCTTATTTGCACAACCTATTACCGCTTTTACAGAAGCAGCGGCTAAACAGCAAATGGACAGTAAAAGCTACATTGAGTCAGTCTTATCTAAACAGGCGGTAGAGGCAGGAAAAGAATGATGTTTAAATTAATGCTTTATAAAATATTACCTCATCCCATTCTTAGTCTAATATTATGGTTTATCTGGTTATTACTTAATAACACCGTCGCAGCAGGGCATATTGTTTTAGGATCGATATTCGCTATCTTGATTCCATTATTGACTGCCGGCTTTTGGCCTGAAAAAGTACGAATTAAAGCACCATTAACGTTGTTGAAATTTTTGGCCACAGTGTTATGGGATATTGTGAAGGCCAATCTTATGGTTGCGAAGTTAATACTGGGGCGTAATGATAAGTTAAAGCCCGCTTTCATTCATATCGAGTTAGATATTAAGACCCCTCTAGGGATTAGTTTTTTGGCCAACACCATTTCGTTGACCCCGGGCACAGTATCATGTGATCTTACTGATGATCGTCGCTTCTTATTGGTGCATGCGCTGCATGCTGAAAACTCATCTGATATTATTAAACATATAAAACAGCGTTACGAAACACCTCTTATAAAGGTATTTACATCATGTTAGAAATGGTTTTGCCAATCGCGTTTACTTTGCTGGCATTTTCGGTACTACTTAGTTTTATTAGACTACTAAAAGGTCCTGATCTGCCTGACCGAATTCTGGCACTGGATACACTTTATATTAATGCCATTGCGTTAGTGGTTTTATTGGGACTACACATGGACTCGGCGCTATATTTTGAAGCCGCATTGTTAATCGCGGTAATGGGCTTTGTTGGTACGCTTGGACTAAGTAAGTACCTGTTACGCGGCGATATAATGGAATAGTGATACTTGAAATGTCAGATAAAGTGATTAAACGAAAACGATACATTTATATTGGAGGCATGACATGCTTGACTGGATATTAGCCGTCTTAGTTTTAATTGGTGCTTCCTTTACTCTGATAGGTTCTATCGGCCTATATAAACTACCGGATTTTTATATGCGACTGCATGGCCCGACCAAAGCGACGACGCTGGGCGTAGGGGCCATTTTAATCGCTTCTGTGTTGCACTTTAGTTTTACCACTGAAACTATCAGTCTTCATGAAATTTTAGTGACAGTTTTTCTATTTATTACAGCACCAGTGAGCGCACATTTAATGGCGAAGGCAGCATTACACATTAAATTAAAGAAAGTAGAGCGCACGCAGTCAGACTAATTATTATGTAGTCAGAAAGTTTCTTTTGATTATTTTTATGAGCAAAAAAAACGGGCATCTATGTTAATAGATGTCCGTTTTTGTTTGCGAATTAAATTTATATTAAAGCATTAAAATAATGCAGCATTTAACCACATATGCACCCAGATACTGGCCGCATAGCCTAGACCAATCGCCCATGTCCATTTTAGATGGGCGAAGAAAGTATATATGCCACGCGCTTGTCCCATAAGTGCAACACCGGCGGCAGAACCAACGGATAGTAAGCTACCACCGACACCGGCAGTTAAGGTAACTAATAACCATTGGCCTTGCGCCATGTCAGGATTCATACTCAGTACGGCAAACATGACCGGGATGTTATCAACAATGGCAGAAAGAAGACCGACTGCGATATTTGCAGAAGTTGGTCCCCATTGGGTATACATAATATCAGATGCCATGCCAAGATAACCGATAAAGCCCAGTCCACCAACAGCAAGTACCACACCGTAGAAAAACAGTAACGTATCCCACTCGGCTCGTGCTATTTTATTGAATACATCAAAAGGAACGATATCGCCCACATTTTGTTCGGCCCTGTCTTCATCATACTGTGCATTTTTAAAGTTATGCGTTTTCTTTAGGTAATAACCAAAGAACTGTAAGTAAGCTAAACCAGTTAACATGCCGAGTACCGGCGGCAAGTGTAAGAAGTTGTGATAGCTAACAGCAGTCATTATGGTTAATAAAAACAGGCCAACAATAATAAGTGCACCCCGTTTCATAACAGTACTTTCATTGGAAGCCGCTGGTTTTTCATTGGGTATTGCGAAATGCATAATGGCCGCAGGTATAACAAAGTTAACCACAGCAGGGATGAATAAAACAAAAAATTCATTAAATTGTAGGATGCCTTTTTGCCAAACCATTAATGTCGTGATGTCACCAAATGGACTGAATGCACCACCTGCATTTGCAGCAACAACAATATTGATTAATGCAAGAACAACAAAACGTTTATTATCAATGCCAACTGCCATGACAACAGCGGCCATGAGTAAAGCAGTAGTTAAGTTATCTGCAACGGGTGAGATCAAGAATGCAAGTATGCCCGTAATCCAAAATAATTGACGGAAACTAAAACCTTTATTAATGAGCCATGCACGCAAGGCATCAAATACTCTGCGTTCGGCCATCGCATTGATATAAGTCATCGCAACTAAAAGGAATAACATGAGCTCCGCGTATTCTAATAAGTTATGTCGAACCGCAATTTCAGCAGCATGATTCATTCCGTTACTTACATATACGTAACCAATAAGTGCCCAGATAATACCAGCGGCTAAAATAACGGGCTTGGATTTACGCAGATGGGTAAATTCTTCAGCCATGACAAACATGTATGCAATAACAAAAATGGCTAACGCAGCATAGCCAATGGGGTGGCTTGTAAGATCAAGTCTTTCAGCTGTTGCTGATGAAGCAAAGGCAAAGCTTGGTAATAAAAACATCATAAGTGTGATAAAAATTTTATTCACGAAAGGTTTCCTCTATTTAATAATAGAAAGCAGGGAATAGTTTAATATCTTTAGTCTTTGTTAAGAGTTTGGATTTATCCCCCCTCTCTTAGGGAGAGGAGATAGGGAATAAAACCATGTTATGTGAGTTTTTTGTTCTTAACCGTTAAGTGTTCGGTATACCTGATTTTTTTATAAATTAAAAAACAATGTTTAGCATAGTGAGTGATACAACTAAGAACAGTATCGTCATTATGCCACCTGCTCTTAAGAAGTCAGTTACTCGATAACCACCTGGTCCCATTATTAAAGCATTTACTTGATGGGTTGGAATCAAGAAGGAGTTTGAAGTTGCAATTGCAACGGTCAAAGCAAACACGGCAGGATCAGCACCTGCACCAATCGCAATATTAACCGCGAGTGGCACAAGTAAAACGGTTGCTCCAACGTTAGACATGACTAAAGTAAAGAAGGTTGCAAGTACCGCAATGGCGGCTTGTAAAACCCAGATAGGCACATCACCCATGAAGTTTAATGTTGCATCCGCAATCCAGGCTGCTGTACCAGAACTTTCAACCGCAAAACCTAACGGAATTAAACTTGCGAGTAAGAATACCGTTTTCCAGCTTACTGCTTCATACGCTTCATCCATGCTAAGTACGCCACTTAATACCATACCGATCGCACCAACAAGTAATGAAATAGATAAACGTAAGTCAGAGAAAAGAACCAGACTCAACGCAATTGCAAAGAAGAATAAAGCAAACCCTAATTTGTGTGGACGTGCTTCTTCATGTGGATATTCTGTTGTTACAACAACAAAGTTTTTGGTGTCTGTTGCTAAACGCGCTAATGAGTCCCACATAATGTGACCAACAAGAGTATCACCGGCTTGTAATGCCATATCACGTACGCCATCACCTTCACGCGTTGTTTCTCCACCACGATGAATCGCCAATACTGCCAGGCCATAGGTTTTACGTATCCATAATTCAACAGATGTTTTACCGATTAAAGATGAACTTGGTGGAATAACAACTTCTGCAATACCGCCTTTATTTGCAACTAATAGATCAGAGAAAGCAGTTAAATTTGTTGTCGCTTCAATTTTCGCTGTGTCGGTTAATATTTTTACTGCACGGTTTGCTGCGATAATACCTAATGTTTGGCCTTCATCAATTTCTGTCTCACGATGTGGCCAGATAGGCTCCCCTTTTTGACCAGCACAAATAGCGACGACACGCATTTTGTATTCATGTTCGATTTCAAGTACTTTTTTACCGATTAAAGGACTATCATCTAAAACTCTAATTTCGTAAACATTATAGTCAGCGCCATAGGTATCTTTAATATAATCAACCGCACTTGTACCGTCAGTACCTTCTGATTTGTTTTTGGGTAAAACAAAACGACCCGCAATTACAAAATAGAGAATACCGGTTGCAACTAAAGCTAAACCGATGGGTGTCACCGAGAAAATGCTAAATGTTTCCATTGGCGTAACGTTAGCAGGCAATGCTGAATTTGAAGTGAGGATTAAATCATTCAGTAAGATAAGTGGGCTTGAACCAACCATGGTTACTGTGCCACCTAAAATCGCAGTAAAGCCCATTGGCATTAACAAGCGAGACATTGGTAAACCTGTGCGAGAAGATATACGACTTACAACAGGTAAGAAAAGTGCAGCTGCACCTACGTTTTGCATAAAGCTTGAAATGACACCCACTGTACCTGAAACAATCGGAATGATACGTGTTTCAGTCTTGCCACCGACCTTAAGGATGAAGCTGGCCACTTTAGTCATTAAACCCGTTTTATCCAAACCGGAACCGATGATCATAACTGCGATAATGGACATGACGGCATTGCCGGAAAAGCCGTTAAATAAATTCTTTGGTTCAACTAATGGAGCGGATAAACCCATGTAGGAAAATAATAAGCCGGTTAGCCCTAATGTAACCATGATGGATACGGCCGCAACATCTACAGGGACTATCTCAAAGGCAAAAAGATAAATGGTGAGTAATAAAATAGCGATAACCCATGCCACTTCAATTGAAGGAACAACACTACTGAGGAATAAACCGAGCAGTATAAAAATCACTGCAGCAATAATATTTTTTATATTTAAATTATCAATAGCGTTAGCCAAGAGACTTCTCCGACATAAATTTAGATTCTAAAAAAAGTTTGTCCGCGGAAATGAGCTGAGAGCAGAGATAAATTAGCGGAAGGCTAATTATTATGCAGTAGATCATGCGGTTATAAGCTAATCATTATATACTAAAATGCAATCTTTAGAAAGATGTTAATATAACCATAAGTTAATATGCATTGGTAAATCAAGGAGATATGAGTGAATTTTAAGCAGTTTTTCCCATTTTTAGTATGGTTTGGTGAGCTTAGAGATAAAGAAGTACTACGAGCAGATATTTTAGCCGGAGTCACCGTAGCGTTGATTTTGATTCCTCAATCAATGGCTTATGCTCAGTTAGCCGGATTACCCGCTTATTATGGATTGTATATCTCCTTTATGCCGGTGATGATTGCAGCACTATGGGGCTCTTCTCGCCAGTTAGCTACTGGCCCAGTTGCAGTGGTTTCAATAATGACGGCGACAGCATTAGCACCTGTTGCAATAAGTCCCGAACACTATATTGCTTTGGCCATGCTTTTGGCATTACTGGTAGGGTTGTTTCAATTATTCCTAGGTATCTTTCGTTTGGGTTTAATCGTCAACTTTTTATCACACCCCGTTATTGTTGGTTTCACCAATGCGGCAGCATTAGTGATCGGGCTTTCACAATTATCAAAAATATTTGGTGTCACTATGCCAGGGAATGCCAGTGATCATTTTCTGGGGCGGATCTGGGGCGTGCTTGAGCAAGTTGGCGACACACACATATTGACCCTGGTAATGGCATTAGCTGCTTTGGCAATTATGCTCGGACTAAAAAAATACTCACCTAAAGCTCCCGGTGTTTTGATTGCCGTGGCTTCCGCGATTGTTATTAGTTGGTTGTTTGGTTTTGAAGAGAAGGGCGGTGCTGTGGTTGGGCATATTCCTGAAGGTTTACCTAATTTACAAGTTCCCATATTTAGCTTTGAGTTACTGGGTTCATTATTACCTGCGGCCATTGTTATTTCGTTGGTTGGTTTTATGGAAGCTATTTCAATCGCAAAAGCCATGGCGGCAAAAACAAAAGATCATATTGATCCAAATCAGGAATTGATTGGACAGGGCTTAGGCAATATTGCGGGTAGCTTTACCCAGGCCTATCCTGCCAGTGGTTCTTTTTCTCGCTCAGCAGTAAATCTGAATGCAGGTGCACGTACCGGTTTTTCATCAGTAGTGACGGCCATTATTGTTGTGATCACATTGTTATTTTTAACACCGTTGTTATATCACTTACCTCAGGGAGTACTGGCGGCAGTAATTATGATGGCAGTATTTGGTTTGATAAACTTTGCAGCAGTGAAACATGCCTGGCGAGCCAGTAAACATGATGGTGTTGCTTCTATTGTGACTTTTGTTGCAACGCTCGGTTTAGCACCACATCTTGATCAGGGTATTTTACTTGGCGCAAGTCTAGCAATCGGTTTGTATTTATATCGAACCATGAGCCCACGCATTGCTTTCCTCGGACGTTTTTCAGATGGTACCTTACGTGATATTAGTGTTCACACTGATTTGCCCGTTGATGAAAAAGTTGTTGCAGTACGTTTTGATGGTTCACTTTATTTTGCCAATGTATCATATTTTGAAGAAGCAATATTAAAAGCAGCAGCCGATCATCAGGAGGCTAAATTTATTTTGGTTGTGGCAGATGGTATTAATCAACTTGATGCTTCAGGTGAAGAAGTATTACATCACCTGGTACAACGATTACATGATAATGGTGTACAACTGGTATTTAGTGGTTTGAAACGTCAGATTCTAAAAATTATGATTAAAACCAAATTGATTGAGTTTATTGGAAAACAGAATATCCATGCGACTGCCAATCAGGCTCTGGAAGCGATTTATCAACAACTGGATGCGGCGGCAGAGGGAGAAGTGTATTGCCCATTGCGTCCGGGCTTTAAAGCTGAAAATTATCAGCGTGTTGAGAGTTAAGACTAAATAAAAGACTTATTATCAAAATAAGCTATGATAATTATAAACGACATAGCTTAAATATTATAACCAACGTTGACTAGAGTAGGTACCCTGGAATAAACGTTCCAGACTAGCTCGGGCAATTTGGCGCCCCCATTTAAATTCTTTATACAACAGTAAAAAGTTCCAAATGTCTTTTATGACTTTAATTCGGTCAGGTAGTGATAGTGCCATTAAAGCAGCAGGAAAATCAGCTTCATGTGGCCTGGCAAAGGCAATCATTAATGGGTTCCATTGATCTGTGGTGTGATGTATCTCAGAAACGATTATCGTTCGATAGACGTCAGCTACCGGTTTATTACGGCAGCAAGCTTCAATAATAGCTTCTCCGGCAATTGCGCCTGAGTGCAATGCACAACTCATTCCTTCACCAATCATATTAAGAAAACCAGCACCTTGGCCTGTTAGTAAAACATTGCCTTTACCTAAAACATATTTATTAATAAGAGAGGGGCCAAAGTTTTCAGCACAACCTTCATGATCGGGATCAGCAGGTTTTAGTTTTACTCCATGCTTTTCTTCAAAATAATTTTTTACATACTCATGCCTGCGGCCGAAATTTTCCCCTCGTTTATAACCAACCCCTACGATTTGCCGACCATCACGCGCATGACTCCATGTGTAATGACCTAGTTTCGGATGGAACCAGAAATGAAAATATTCTTCATCTAATGGACAATCAATGATTTCATGAAATTTTTGGCCAACAAAAAACCATGGCAGTTGTTTACTGTATTCGGGATAAAGTGCTTTTCTAACCGGTGAACTCGGTCCATCGGCACCAATAACATAACGAGCTCGTACTGTTGTTGTTTCGCCACCTTTTTTTCGCATGGTTACCTCGACATGTTGGCCATGATCTTTCAGGCTTAATAACGAAGTTTTATCCTGAATTTCAGCACCACTTCGTATAACAGCCCAGTGGTCAGAATATTTACGATGAAGGTGCGGTACAGTGCCGCCAAAAAAATCCATTGGCATGGATACCATGCTGGGAAAATGAAAGGTTACGCCACGACATGAGGTTGGTTCGTGCAGAGCTTGTGCAGGCAATGGGCCAAAGTTTTCTATTAAAAACCGGTAACCCCTGGGTGATAAAATCCCGCTGCAAATTTTGTGTCGCGGTAATTCCTGTTTCTCGATGATTAAAGTTTCAAAACCAGCATCGACCAAACGTTTAGCGGCGGCGGCAGAGGCGAAACTTGCTCCAACGATAATGACATCAACTGATCTCATAGGGGATCCTTATTAATATATCTCATCTGTTTATTAACGGCTTAATAATTCTGCTATGTGAATGACGGGTTTATCGCTAACGTGCATCATTGCTATACCATCTTCAACAGATTCAACCACAATACGATCAATATTTAAGCCTTGCAGGATCCATTGGCTTTGCTTGTGTGGATCAAACGTCGTCATTGTCGTTTTTGAGTCGAGTCGGTGTTTATTAATATCTAAGCCACCGGTTGGCATCGCGAGTCTTTGTAAATCAAGATTGAGTTGGCAACCACTGTGTTGTTTGAGTTGATTATAATGTGCCACCATTTTCTTGAAGTTAGCATTGTAGGCTCGGCACTCTATAACATATAGATCTTTTTCGCCGAGTTTATTTTTTATCGCGGGCAGGCTGCTCAGCACATAACCAAGTGACATGATTTTTACGTCAGGTAACCATTGTTGCAAAGCTGTTCTTAATAGACAGTCACTGACAATCAGTTTTTTTGCTGACTTGATTGATGATAAAAATTCTTCTACTCGGTTAGATGATATTTCAATACCGGATTTTATTGCTTTAATAATATCCGCGCCATTATCCTGAGCCTGGGCGACACCGCCAACTCCAGCGGAATTTAATAATTTAAGCGTTTGGTTTAATAATTTATTATTGGACAGCATCTTATGTTCAAGCAGAGCATCATCTGCTAAAAATAATACCGAGTTTGTTATTGGTTTGACTGGATCAGTGGATAGCGATTTTGACTTAAGAGCTGATGATTTATCATCAACATGATTTTGGCGTAGCTTAATCATCATTTGCATGATCTCAATATTTGCTGGACATACGGGTTCGCAGGCACCGCAAAGAATACAGTCAAATAAACCAATGACATTAACTTCACCATCTGCTTGCATTGCTTTAGCGTGGCCATAAGGCGTACAACAAATGTCATGATTTTGGTGCCAAACAGGGCAGACCAATGTGCATAAACCACAACCATAGCAATGACTGTAATTATTTTGGGGGCTGTTTTTATTTGCTGTGGTGATATTCATACTAGAAAATAACATCACGATTAAGGATCATCGCGGGATCAGCTTTGCGTTTCATGGCTAAATGTTTATCGACCACCTCATTGCCCAGTGCTCGACGAATATATCCTTTCATCATGCCACCGAAGCGATAGTAACTTGTTCCAAGTTTGACACCGACATCGTAAATTGCATTTTTAAATGACTGCAACTCATCGCGACTGTAATGTGCTTTTTCCAGAACCGGTTCAAACTCACAACCATAACTGAAGCCTTCAGCATCCGCAGGAATACTGGATAATTCATAGTGTGCTTTGTGTTCAGGGCGCAGCTTGATACCAACCATATATAATGTGTAACGTCGAAAATGGCGTTGGCAGACAGCATTGCCTGCTTCAACGGCATCAATAAATTTATCCACGTTGCTTGCAAGATCAGGAATTACCATATGTTGGTGTCCCCAATGTTTCCAAACTGCGCGGGAGAAAACTACGGTTCGATCTATTATTGCGCCATCTTTCATATGGTGCCTGGGTTGTAAATCAGGAAACAGTGCTTTCTTGCGCCGATATAAAAAGAGCAACTCATTAAGACGCCAGGGGTGCAGTGCGTAATAAGCGGCGAGACGTATAGAGAAAACAAATTCACCGTGCCCCTTTAAGCGGCTACGCCAATTTTTAAAAAAGAGTTGTTCTTTTTCTTTTGAATCAAAACCGACGAGTAAGGTAATGGCTTTATCCATCATGGTTAATATGCCGCTGTAATCACTCGCTGCATTTTTATCTATCATTTGTAGATCGGTTATGGCACTGCGTAATGAACCATAATAAAAATAATGCATGTGCATTGGTGTGTAGTGACGAATTTTTAATGTTGCTTCAGTAATAATGCCAAACTGACCATAACCAAGAATGACACGTTGAAATAATTCTGAATTTACTTCATCAGAACATTCAATGATGTCGCCAGTGGGAGTAACCACTTCTAATGAAAGCGCTTGATCAGCACTGCAACCATATTTAGATGAATTAACATCGATACCACCAACGCCTAATGTGCCACCAACAGAAGAGGTCATATTGAGTGGTGCAGAAAGATAATCTAATCCATCTTTGCGTAAAACCTCGGCAAGTCTATGCCAAAAAATGCCTGCTTGAGTACGAACGCTTAAGTTATCTTTATCGATACTAATGACTTCACTCATTCCGGTCATGTCGAGTAATACACCGCCAAAGGCAACTGATTCACCTTCAGTGGTTAAGCCACCACCACGGGTAGTAACTGGAACACGAAAGTTTTGTGCATGAACGAGTAAGGTCGAAATTTGTTTTGCAGATTGAGCTAACACGATTCCATTCGGCATTCCGCGTGCCATGCCTCCGGCATCCGTCATATAAAGACCTTTTTCTCCTCGTTCTTGTCGCACTTCGATATTGTCTTGTTGAAGTGTGGTAACAAACTCATCCCAATCCGTACCTTGCCAACGAGATGGGTTAGTTTGTTGACGGGGGATTCCTTGTAATGCATCGGGTGCCACAGGGCAGGGTGGTAATGTACCGAGTTCTATTTCAGGTATTTTCAAAATCAGACCGTGTTAAATAATTTATTGTAGTGATTACAGTGTATCGAACAATATTGCTAAATTACAGACATAAAAAAAGCCCGACTTACGTCGGGCTTCTTTTTGAATCAAATTAAACAGTCTTACTGACGAACAGCTGGACCATTAATTTTGATACCGTTACTCATGTAAGTATGGAAATACTCAAGAGCAACGTAACCTGGATGTTGCTTACCTTTAGCTTTCAAAGGTTTTGCACGTACTTGCTTGTTACAACCCATGTAACGACGTTGAAGTGTACCAAATCCATCAAACGGACCAGATTTGCCTTTTTTCTTGGCTGTTTTCGTTGCCCACTTACGACGCCATGCAGGGAAGTGTGATGTTTGACCTAAAGCAGTACCCATCAGGTTACCACGAACCATCATGCCCTGATTGTAAATATGACAATCTGCACAAGAGAAGTTCAATTGACCACGTTTTGCATAAAAGTATGATTTACCACTATTATATATAGCCATTGATTTCTTGCTAGGATCAATTTTAACGTTGATCTTTTTACCATTGGAAGTGCTTGTCATATAAGCCGCAATAGCTGCAAACTTACCTTTACCAAGTTTTAGTTTTTCTTTCTTGGTATTAACACCATTCTTCTTCAAGCAAGACATAAGATCGCCTTCTAAGGTGCGAACTTTGCCAGATTTTCTGTCGAAGTACGGGTAGTTTTGGCGAATGCCCATACCACCTTTTTTGAAGCATTTAGCTACGCCATATTTTTTGAACATAGCTTTACCCATATCAAGACCTTCTTCATATGGAGGGAATTCTTCGATATTTTCCCATTCTGCACGACGATTTTCATCTAACGCGTAGATTCCATTTCCAAAGTCCTGAAATTTTACTCCAGGGTTCATTTTGATATAGAAATTTTGAAACTTCTTCAAATCACTTTTTGGAGAAGCACCAGCTATCATTGGTGTAACACCGATGATAAAAGCTGTAGCTGCGATTATAATTTTTTTCATTTTAAAAACTCCAGTCATTTTAAATGATAAGGATGAACTGTTTTAGTAAGTTATTAACGAACTTTAGTCGAAGCCGATTCAGAACCGCCCTTGTTATCAGACCAGGTTAGTTTAACAGTATCGCCTTTTTTAGCGCCTGCAAACTGGAATGATAAATAAGGATTTTTAGAAACAGCCGGTCCCCATTCAGCAATTACCACTTCTTTACCGTTGTGTTTACCACTAACAGATTGGATGAAGTGAGCAGGGATTTTTTTGCCCGTTTTTTTGTTTTTACGCATACCTGTTTCCATAGGATGAGTGATCAATGCTTTCACAGTGGCCACGCCGCCTTTATTAGAAGCACGTAAACGAATTGATTT
>VAPM010530128.1_pt1 | contig 19241 bp, 18 predicted proteins | sample 3395091 | NCBI WGS metagenome assembly VAPM01 (sample SAMN08290445, study PRJNA428436) | hydrothermal vent metagenome | isolation source: Deep-sea hydrothermal vent chimney 3 | place: Pacific Ocean: Juan De Fuca Ridge | reverse complement strand
GTCACGCTAACGGGCACGTCCAATTGATAGGCAGCACCGACTTGAATTTGCTTGATGGTCAGTTGCAGCTCATAAGCATCACGCTGTTTAATGATTTGTGTTAGGGCTAGTTGGAGCTCAGGTGCCCCTGCTTGACGTACCCATTGATAAAAAAAAGGCTTTAAACTCTGGCCGTAAACCTTACTGAAAACCTCTTCCAAGTCCTCGTAACTCGCACGTTTAAAACGGTATTCTCGATAAAAACGACGCAAGGCGTGCACAAAAGAATCATCGCCCATTTTCTGCCGCAGCATATGAAACAGCATTAAGGTTTTACCATAACCCACCGCTTCCGTTGCCGAACTGTGTCGGGATCGAAAACCAGCCAGCGGGAAGTCTTCTTCCTCGCCAACATAGTCCGTATATTTTTGCAATACATTGCGCCGCTCAACGATGCCCTGTCCGCGCTGCTCTTTGACTAAATGATCGGCTAAATAGGCCGTTAAACCTTCCGCCCAATTGCCTTGCTGATAGTCAACATAAACCCCGTTCCCCCACCAGTTATGTAATATTTCGTGAGGAAAAGAACTGTGCAAAATAAATGGAAAGCGAATAATGCGGGAACCCAGCAAAGTAAAAGAGGGCATGCCATAACCAGACTCCCAGAAATTTTCTACCAACGCAAACTTCTTATATGGGTATGGCCCCAGCAATTTACTATACATACCCACATACTGACCGGTGGTCTCTAAATATTTTTGCGCCAATGCAGGGTCTGCTTTTCGCAAAAATACCATCGCCTCAACTTGACCGTGCTGTTGCGTATACTCCTGGTACTGACCTGCGATCAAAAAAATTTCATCCTGCGGCGCCTGCTCTTGCCACTTCACCAAGGTTTTTTCATCTGATTTTATATGTTTTTTACGCTCCCCTTGACTGATAGCCTCCCAATCTGCGGGTACCGTCACCTGCAAATCAAATGTAATAAGGTCATCACCGAAATAGGGATACCAAAGTGACGTCGCGGCTAAATAGGCACCACCCGGATGAATTAATCCCGGGGTTTCACTAATGCTTCTTGCGTACTCTTTTTCACCAGGAGAAACCTGATGACCAATTTGCCCCGCATAGGCAATCTGCACCGTACCGCCTTCCTGAGGGAGGGAAAACTGATAGGCTGCCCACGATACCCCACTGTCAGTGACCCCACGTTTTATTTTTTTAAAAGAAGCCGCATTGCCTGATATTTCAATTTTTTCAATTTTAAGCGCGGAATGGAGCTTAAAAACTAAGGTTTTATTATTTATCCCCGCTTTTATTTTCAGAGTATCCGTAACTTCAAGCGAACTTAATGTCGGCTTAATCTCAACCTCAAGCTGATGATGCAAAGGCTCTCCAGCATAGACAACTCCAGAGAACCATACGACGATCCATGTCATCAAGCATTTCCGCATCACAATCCTTTTCGCATAAACCTGAGCAAAATAACTCCGGGTTCTATTTATAAATCATCCATAACAACGCAATTTCATATTGAATAAGTATAGCGTACATGACAAATGCGCCATATATAATGTGCGAAACTCGGAGCACGCGCATCCAGCTAAAATGATAAAAAATTAATAATGTAAACAAAGCAGCGGCTGTCATTGCTATTTTGACAAAGAGGAACCAGCCGATATCAAAAGCAATTAATGCACCCATAAACGGATTAAGCTCTACCCCCCCTTTCTCAAGTATACGTAGTGTAAACAACGCATCAAGAACAGATAAAATCAACAAACCAATACTGAAATATCGCACCCGTGGCGAATAACGGTCGACGAAAGTGTTCAACAAATCTCCTTGTCTACGTCCTGATAACCGCTGCCCCTTAGTCCCCCAGCTCATTTTAAAGTTATATTTCCCTGCGCGGCGGTTTTTTTCGTGTCGCCGCTCCATCTCAAACTCAGTATTATCCTCTTTCATATCATATTGCTGCATCGAACATCCTTAATTTCCACCAAAATCCATCCTTTGCAGGAATTGAACCAATAAAAATTTATAGATTACTTTCAATATCTTAAGTTAAACTTAGACCTATCAGACCCACATCTATCGTAAAGAATTTCGACAAGTTTTTGCATTTTTCTTGTTCTCACGAGCCGGTTTCGCTAGAATGAACCCTACTCAAGATCCTGATGTATAAAAGGATCTTGACCCACAAACATGCAAGGATAAATAAACACTATGCAAACGGTTGAGATCATACTGGCAAGACTCATTCAATTAGTCGCATGCTTCTTCTTTACCACCATCATTATGACTTATATTGGTAGCATCGTCTTGATTCCCTTGGTAGTTCTATACGCCATCATTAGCTTTCTCGACCACGGTATTGGTTTCAACGGAATTTTTGCAACCATCGTAGCGGTACCCGCTGTTGTTTGGTTAGGCCTGACCGTCTACCGGATTCCAAATCTTGTAGATAAACTGGTTGACACGGGTCTTCAATTAATTAAATCGGCGGCACAAAATTATAGGGATCTCGATAGTATTGCCAGCAATATTAAAGGGGAATCGACGCCTGGAGCGGAACAAACTTAAACGTCAAAATAAAATCGTAATTTGTTCTAAATTAAGCCCTCCTTGGCTGTTAATCATATTTAATGGCTGAGGTGACCGCATGGTGTACTTACTTTATGAGGAACAAACTGTTCTCCAGTCACCCCATAACGAATAGCCAAGCGCGTTAATTCTACGTCACCTCTAACACCTAACTTATCATAAAGCCGGTGCCTATAAGTGCTGACTGTTTTAGGGCTGAGACTCAAGCTATGGGAAATATCTCGAGTTCGCTCCCCTTCTACAGCCAACTTCATCACTTGCAACTCACGATTGCTGAGCTCTTCAAAAGGTGATTTTTGGCTGGGAGCCAGATATTCTCGAGCTAAGGCCTGCTGCACAACATCGACACTCATATATTGCTGACCCTTTATCGTTTCCTTCAACGCCCTGTTTAATTCATCTGACGAACTTTTTTTACTCACTAAACCATTCGCACCGGCTTCAATAAGCCGACGAGGAAAGGGGTCATCTATAGCGCTACTGACAATAAGTATTTTGATACTGGGATAACTTTTACGCAGTCTCCGAATCGTCTCGATCCCACCTATTCCTGGTAGATTCCACTCCATAACAATCAGTTCTGCATAATGATTGCGCAAATAATTTAACAACTCATCGAATCGTGAAAATTGAGCGATGACAGTCATACCCTCAGCCTGTTGTATCAATTTACTCAACCCGTTTCTCACCAGTACTTGATTATCCACTACAATAGTTTTTGTTTTCATCATTGGCTTCCTCTTGTGAACTTGAAAATACATACTATATTCACAGGTTATTTTGATCTTCGACTTAAATCACTAAATTAATGTGATAAATTACCACCTTTTTTGAAAAACCTGAGGAATAAAGACAATATAGAGAAAGGGATGTCGCACCGAGTAAAAGCTACCAGTTTTCTGGTAATTTATGGTTAATAATAATGCTACTTTTTTTTACTGTAATGTATCCGCCCGTTGCGAGATCTTTCATAATACGACTGACCATTTCTCGTGAAGCCCCCACCCTGTTCGCAATTTCTTTCTGTGTGAGCTTCTGGCTAATAACAAGTTTATCGCCCTCTTCAGAAGCCATACTAAGAAGAATACGCGCGATGCGACCGTAAACATCCATCAAGGCTAAACTTTTCACATTATCAGTCAAGCTACGTAAGCGAAGAGTCAAGTCGCGTAAAAGACAAAGTGCAATAGAGGGGTTCTGACTCAGACACTCTTCAAAATCTCTTTTTGAAATCAGCATAACGCGACACGACTCAAGAGTCATTACCGATGCCGAGCGTGGAGAATCATCCAGCAAGGCAATCTCACCAAAATATTCTCCCTGACCATGAACATTGATAATAATTTCTTTTCCCTCATGATCACTAAGAAAAACTTTTACTTTCCCGGATTCAATAACAAAAAGAGAGTCGGTTTCATCGCCTTCACTCACTAAAATAGTATTTTTGGGATAGTTTTTAGTTGTCGCGCGTTGCGTCAGTGCGGCTAAATCTTTTTCTGACAGATTAGAAAACAGTGGAATATTCTGTAACATCATGGAAGAACCTTATATAAATATACCGACCATACGTAACCACTTAATATAAAAGATTATTTTGTAAAATCAATTTAGAGTAACATAGCCTTAAGAGAATTCACACAAAGAGATATTATTGATTATCATGTCCTAACTCACCACTCGGGGTGCTGTTTCAGGTCAAAGGGTATTGCAATTCATAGTTCTTCATAGGACAATGAGGGTGCGGTTTAGTTAAGAGAGAATGACAAAACGCCATTCGTTTTGAAATAGACTCTCGGTAACAGCATTTGAAAACTGGGGAAAAAAATGTTTACATCGTTAAGGACATCTATCGCAACCGCTATGCTTCTATGGCTTGCACTGGCATCAAGCTCGTCACTTGCACAAAACTTGACTAACGTTAACCCCCAAACATTAGACTTCACTTTTAATTCCGCTCCCCGAGATGACGGTCTTCGCCTAGACCGATCGACACTTTTCTGTAGCATGGCGGGACAAGCTGATTATAACTGCCAAGAACAGAATAACCCCCAATGGTATACTACCGGACAAATGGGCGATGATACGACAACTTCATTTCTCCAAGAAAAAGTAGAGATTGATGGCGTAAGCTACTACCACTTGGTCATAGGGAGCGAAGAAGAAGGTTTTGTTCAGGAGATTTATATGCAAATGGGAGGGACCAACTGGCGAGTCCTTCCTGGCGTGCAAAGACAAACCTCCTTCAGTGGGGGTCGTGCCTGTTTGGCTGGCAATAGAGCATCGTTTGATGAACGAGTCGCCTGTAATGCGGACAATAATGGCGCTGACCCATTAAACAGAAATTCTATTTTAACGGGAAATGGAACTGGAGATCCCGGGAAAATGGTCATGCGTCAGTTTATCAGCGATGACACCAGTGGCTTTACTCAAGAATTTTTAAAAGACCAATTAACAAACAAGCCCATCATTAGCCAGGATATAAACACGGGCAAAATTAATTTAAAATTTGTTATGGATATGAGCAATAGTGATTACGACACCGACAGCATAGCAGGCGTTATGACTAATCAACTTGTCCTTAATGACCCTGACATTCCTGAAAACCAAGGAAATTTTGACTTTGCCACAGACCAGGGTGAAGGGGCGAATGTAAATGCCGGGCGATACAAGTTTGTGCGCTCGTTTGTAAATGATGAGTTTATTACTGGACTAGGTGAAACAAATGGCTATGTTGATTTTCCAACCAGCACTTACACCTATTATGATGGGCAAATAGACCCCGTAATGAACATTGACTGGGAAGCCATCAAAGACCCTAACCAAAATGACTAAAAGCACCACAGCAACCTCACAGTAGAAATACTGCTTCTTAGCGTAATGCTCAGCTCACCTCTGAGAACTGCCATTTCAACGTTAAAAAATGATTATTTACACTTGTAAACTCATATTTTTCGCCTTGAACTTGATGGATTGCAGAGGCAATCTGAACAGTTACTGTTAATTTTGGGTACTCTCTGAGTAGTTACCTAGGTTTTTAGATCCTACGCCACCCCCGAAGCAACTATTTCCACCTACTGAATTTCTTTACATTGTCTTTTCTGACTCAAGGACAACACTGCTTCAGCAGCACGTTGGCTGGCATTTTGACGCAAATCTCTATGAATTTCTGAAAAAACATGCTTCATTTCTTTCACCGATGCCCCTTCAGAATCTAAACTTAATAACAACGCGACAGAAAGCTTCTGAGCGGTAACCGCTTCCTGTAAAAACTCTTTCACCAAGGGTTTGTCAGCCAATAAATTAGGCAAAGAAAAATAGGGGATTTTAACTAGACAACGTACGATCCAATACGTAACAGTCGCTACTCGATAAGCAACGACCATCGGCTTTTTAAGCAACATCGCCTCTAGCGTCGCCGTACCTGATGCCAACAAAATCGCATCGGCAGCCAACATGACTTGCCTGGCATTACCTTCATACAAAGTGAGAGGTAGATGGCTATACCCACCTTCTTTAACAATGCGCTCAAAAATAATTTTTGTTTTAGCCGAAACTAAAGGTACAACAAAATGCAGATCGGGCTGTTGTTGCAAACAAAGCTGGGCCGCCTCTAAAAATGGTTTAGCCAAACGACTGATTTCCCCTCTTCGACTACCCGGCAGTAAAGCGATTATTCGCCCCTCTTGTGGTAAAAAAAGGGCTTCTCGCGCAGTAAGCTGATCCGGGATCTGCGCAATTTGATCGGCTAACGGATGCCCAACGAAAACAACGGGAACACCACTTTTTTTATAGAATTGTGCCTCGAAGGGAAACAGCGTCAGCATTAAATCTACCGAGCGAGCGATTTTATGCAATCGATAACGTCGCCAAGCCCAAACAGAAGGGCTAACATAATGGATCGTCGGGATACCCAATTGCTTGAGTTTATACTCCAAGCCGATATTAAAATCCGGCGCATCGATGCCGATGAAAAAATCTGGCGGATTCCGAGTAAAACTGTCAACTAAGGAAGCGCGAATGGCAAACAACTCACGTAACCGGCCTAAGACTTCAACCAACCCCATCACCGACAAACGCTCCATAGGAAAGAGCGACTGGCAGCCGGCCTGCTCCATTAAGGGCCCGCCAATGCCTTCAAAAATAACATCTGAGTGCTGTTTTTTTATTGCATCAATTAGACCTCGACCCAACAAATCGCCTGAATCTTCTCCTACAACGATGCCGATACGCACTTTAATTATCGCTCAACGAATAATGCCTCTTTGGCTTTCTTGCAGAAAATCGCGTATCCGTTGCACCTCACTATACTCTTCGGACAAGGGTGCCAAAGCTTCAATGGCGTTCGCTCGAGTTAAATTAGAACGATAGATCAGCTTATAGGCTTTTTTCAAATTTTGTATTATTTCAGGCGCGATGCCTCTTCGTTTCAAACCTTCAACATTTAAACCATGCGGTTTTGCTGAATGACCCGCGACCATAACATAGGGAGGAATATCTTTTGCAACACCACTACTAAATGCAGTAAAACAGTGCACACCTAACCGACAAAATTGGTGAACCAGCGTAAACCCACCTAAAATCACATGGTCTTCAATAACACAATGCCCAGCCAACGATGCATTATTAGCAAACACAGTATGATTACCGATTTGGCAATCGTGCGCAATATGCACATAGGCCATAATCCAATTGTCATCACCAATGCGAGTCACCCCCACATCTTGGACTGTACCTCGGTTAAAGGTACAGTATTCCCGAATGACATTGCGCTCACCAATTTCAAGCCAGGTGGGTTCGCCTGCATATTTTTTATCTTGTGGTGCCTCTCCCAGAGATACAAACTGGTATATTTTATTATCTCGCCCAATACGGGTTGGGCCATTTATCACCGCATGAGAACCCACCCATGTTCCAGCGGCAATTTCAACATCCGGCCCAATGACCGTATAGGGACCAATCGTAACACCAGCGTCAATTTGCGCTGACGGATCAATAACGGCACGTTCGTCGATCAATGCTAAGCTTCCCCTTCAGCACAGATAATTTGGCCACCAGCAACAAATTGTCCATCAACCGAGGCTTCCCCAGCAAATTTCCAAAAGCCACGAGATTTACGCAACACCTTAACCTCCAGCATAAGTTGATCACCGGGCACAACAGGGCGTTTAAAACGCACACCATCAACACCCGCCAAGTAAAATAATGAAGTATCAGTAGGCTGACGACCTACTGTTTTAAATGCAAGGACACCCGCAGCTTGTGCCAAGGCTTCGAGAATCAGTACCCCCGGCATCACCGGCTGTGCTGGAAAATGACCCGGGAAAAAAGGCTCATTGATGGATACATTTTTGTACCCACGTAATAACTGACCAGGAACCACTTCAATCACCCTGTCAATTAACAAAAAGGGATAACGATGAGGAAGGTGATCAAGCACTTCTTGGATATCCATAGAAATCAAATTATGTTCCTTTAGCCTGCTTTTCTAGCTGTTTTATCCGCTTTTGCATGTGGTTGAGCTGTTTAAGTAGTACCGCTGTTTTTCGCCACTCAAGGTTACCCTGTAAGGGTATGCCGGAAGAATAGACTCCCGCTTTAACAATGGATTTAGTCACCATTGACATCCCCGTAACTTGCACGTTGTCCACAATTTCAATATGTCCTGAAATGCCGACCATGCCACCAAAAGCACAATGACGTCCTATTTTAGTGCTACCGGCAATACCAACACAGGCAGCAACAACAGTGTGTGCGCCTATTTCCACATTGTGAGCAATCTGGATGAGATTATCCAGCTTGACCCCCTCCTCTATAATTGTATCGTTAAGCGCACCACGATCTATCGTTGTATTTGCACCAATTTCTACATCATCACCAATACGCACACTGCCCAACTGAGGAATTTTTATCCAGGTACCCTTGTCGTTAGCGATTCCAAAACCATCGGCACCGATCACCGCACCAGGATGAACAAGTACTCGCTCGCCCACCGTTACCCCGGTACACAGCGTAACATTAGCAAGCAGAGATGTATTTTTTCCGATATTACAATGGTCAGAAATAACACTTCCCGACCCAATAACCACCCCTGCAGCAACCTCAACCTGCTCACCTATCACTACATTTTGAGCAATAAATGCACTATCAGAGATGTTAGCCGAGGCGGCAACAACAGCCGTAGGATGAATAAAACCACCAGGATGAATACAAGGATAAAGCAAGCTTGCAATTTTTGCATAGGCTAAATAGGGGTTATCTACAACAATCGCACTGACGGGACATAGCGCAACATCGGCCTCTCCCAGGATCACGGCACTCGCTCGTGTCTTGGGCAAAGACCGACAGTACCGTGAGCTTGCAACAAAAGTGATGGCTCCTTCCCGGGCGTCTTCCAATGTTGCCACTGAAGAAATACGTAATTCCGCATTTCCTTCAACTCTCCCGTCTACATGCTGGGCCAGCTCAGCTAAAGTCTTCACGTCATATACGTATGATCAACCGAAAAATTGAACAAACATCAACCATCCTTCATTTCAGCTTGTAAACGCTCTAAAATTTTATCAGTCAGATCGATCCGCTGATTAGCAAAGGCAATCCCCTCAAACAGGATTAAATCATACCCTTCATCTTTACCCACAGCTTCAATTATTTCTTTTACCAATTGTTGCAATTTAGCAATTTCTTCATTGCGGCGAAAATTAAGATCTTCACGAAATTCATCTTGAATTCGCCGTAAATCGCGTTTGTTTGCTACGATTTCTCTCTCTAACTTGCGGTGCCTCGATTCCGTCATCACATCCGCATTACGCCGCATTTCCTTTTCAAGGTCTTCCACTTCAGTCTGTAATGCGATAATCGACTCTTCTCTAGGTGCGAATTCTTTTTTTAGCTGTTGTGTTGCCGTTCCAGCTTGAGGTGCCTGCTCCAATAACCTTGCAGCATTGACATAACCCAATTTGAGATCGGCACCCACTGCAAAACTTGCCCACAACAACAGTAAGCTTCCTGATACAACAAGCCATTTTTTTAGCTTCAAAATTGTTTTCTCCACAATCACATCGACAACTACAATTTAAACCATCACCATACGTTAACACTATATTAGGTGATTTCTGTCAAAGAATATACCATTTTGCTTGCCTTTTTGTCCTTATGCTGCGTTACAAAAACAGGGATATAGCGCACAATAAACCTGTTTTTATACCGCCCTGCGAATAAAAATCCAGCGTGATTTAGTCTGTTTTTCTCCGCCCTCCCCTTGAAAAAGCCAGAGGTGGCTTACCTTTCTTACATTATAAGGGCGCACCCAGAGAAAACTGGAACGACTCAGTATCATCACCCTCTTGCTTTCTGAGTGGTTTAGCCACGCTAAAAACCATAGGCCCTATAGGAGATAACCACGTCATAGAAAGTCCTGTTGATGCTCGAAAATCGGATAACTCAAAGCTGGCTTCATTTTCATAGACATTCCCCGAGTCAACAAACAAACCCATTCTTACAGTCTTACTATCCTCAGCAAAAGGCATCGGAAATAACATTTCCAGATTGACCACACCTTTTAACGCACCGCCAATAGAAAAGTCCCCCTCTTGAGGCCCCAAGGTGTTCGCTCTGAATCCACGAACACTCCGTACACCACCCGCAAAGTAACTTTTGAAAAAGGGTAACCCTGATGTCCCTCCATAGCCGTCACCCCAGCCAATCTGACCTCGAGCCAAAAAAGTAAACGGCCCAAAAACAGGCTGATAACGCCGCGCTCTTACCGTAGCTTTATAGAATTCCAAACCGCTTCCCGGCACGGCTATTTCCCCGCTCACACCATAGACGACACCTCTGGTTGGAAAGATCGCACGATCACGAGAATCATATGACCAGCCCATCTCCAGTTGATAGATATTAAATTCATCCGAGTTTTCCTCTAGAAAGTCGGTGTAAGACGTCGGCGTTACATTTTGTATTGTATTAATTTTAGTTCTCTCTACACCTATACCAAAAGTCAAACGATTAAACTCTCCAAGGGGAATACCATAATCAACGCCAACGCCATAGGTATCCGCAGTATAACTCGCCGTATTGCGTGCACCTCGATCCGTTTTTCTATAAAAACCTCGAAAACCTCGACTCACGCCATCCAGAGTATAGTAGGGGTTATTATAGGAAAAGCTATATACCGTATTAATCTGACTGGTATTCACCTCAGCACTGACTCGTTTGCCCGTACCAAAAAAGTTTTGATGGCTGATATTTGCAGTAAAAAGCACACCTTGAGACTCAGAATACCCCATACCGGCTTGTACTGTTCCCGTTGAGCGTTCTGTGACACTCACATTAACATCAATTTGATCTTCTACACCCGGCACGGATGGCGTTTCGACATTCACATCTTCAAAAAAACCCAGCCTCTGTAACCGCTCCCGTGTTCGGTTAATTTTATCGGTCCCTATCCACCCCCCTTCCATTTGCCTGAATTCTCGACGCAGTACTATATCTTTGGTGCGAGTATTGCCCGCAATGTTAATGCGTCGTACGTAAATACGCTTTCCAGGATCAATAAAAAAAGTTAATGCCACTTCCTGGTTTTTAGAATCCACATCAGGAACGGGGTTGATGTTGGCGAACGCATAGCCATCTTGCCCTAAACGGCCACTCAATCGGCTGCTACTTTCGGTTATTTTACGTCGTGAAAACACCTCACCCGGCAAAACAGAAATCAAGCTTTTTAATTCTTCTTTGCCAATAGCCAAATCACCGGCAATCTTGACGTCTTTAACCGTATATTTTTCACCTTCTTTAATATTAATCGTAATATAGACACTCCGTTTATCTGGGGTAATCGACACCTGAGTAGAAATTACTGAAAAATTGATATAACCACGATCAAGATAAAATGATTTTAATGCTTCCAGATCACCCGATAATTTTTGTTTGGAATATTGATCGCTACCACCAAAAAATGAAAAGTCATTACGTGTCTCTAGCTGAAATTGCTTAAGTAAGGTTTTTTTACTAAACGCCTCATTACCAATAAGAGTGATTTGAGAAATTTCTGCGATATCGCCCTCAAAAATCTCAATATTGATGGCGACTCGGTTTCTCGGCAAATTTTCAACAGAAGAGTCTATATTCACGCCATACTTCCCTCTACTGAAATACTGCCGTTGCAATTCTTGCTCCACTTGGTCTAACAAAGAAGGGTTAAAAGTTCGCCCTTTTGCCAGCCCTATTTCCTCTAGACCTTCCGTAAGTTGTTCAGAGTCGATATCTTCATTGCCGGAAATATTAATTTCAGCTATCGCAGAACGCTCAACAACGTGAACAATAAGCAGCCCTTCGTCACGGGATAAAATAATATCCTCGAAAAAACCGGTATCATAGAGTGCGCCAATAGCATCAACCGAACGCTCTTCATCCATAACTTCTCCGACTTGTAACGGTAAATAGTTTAATACCGTACCAATGGATATACGCTGTAATCCTTCAAGTCTGATATCTTCGACTTTAAACGGAACAAAGGCCCACGCATGACTGCTGGCTACAAACACAATGAATAGAGCAAGAAGTATTTTTTGAAAACTTTTTATCATATTGTGTTACATAATTATTTCGCTAACGAGCCATTAACCAAGAAAAAATGACGTAACAACTCGCTGAGTCGTTACACTATTACAGCCCTAACCAAACACTCGTGACAAGTCGTTATAGAACGCAAACACCATAAGCACCACGAGCAACATTATACCAATGCGCTGCCCCACAATTTCGGTTTGTTCAGAGACCGGACTCCCTTTAACAAACTCGACAAAATAATACATTAAATGGCCACCATCAAGCATTGGCACAGGTAATAAGTTTAATACTCCGAGGCTAATGCTCACCACCGCCAAAAACATTAAAAAGGGAATCAGCCCAATGCTCGCAGACCCACCGGCATATTGAGCGATACTAATCGGGCCACTGAGGTTTTTGACGGAAATATCACCAAACACCATATTATAAAGCATACGTAACGTTAATACGCTCACATCCCATGTTTTACCTAAAGCCTGTTGCATAGCATCAATCGGACCATATTGTTGGTTTATTACATACGCATTGCCCTCTTCTTTTGGCGGCAGTGTCACACCCGCACCAATCCGACCATACTCCCCTTCTTTCCCTGAAAACAATTCTGGCGTTAAGTTAAGCGTCAGCACAACCCCATCTCTGTCAACGTCAACAACGATAGCTTCACCCGGTTTTGCCCTAACATAGTCAACCCAGGCTCCCCAATCAGAAATAGCCTCACCATCCGCACTCAGCACAAGATCACCCCTTTCCATCCCTGCTTTATACGCTGGGGCTCCGGTTTCAATCTGTCCAATTTCTGGAGAAATTTTGGGTCGATACACGCTCAACCCCGTGAAACTGAGTACATCCGCTTGCTCCAATTGTGCTGTCAACCCCGTCAACTCAAGCTTACGATCAACAATCGCACCCTCTAGAGTTTTAACTTGAATATTCGTAAACTGTTTATTTAAAGCCTCATTCAATATAGCTAAAACAGCGTCTCCCCACGCCTCAACATCACTACCACCCACTTTTAATATTTCGTCTTCTTTTTGAAAGCCCCCACGCTCTGCAATAGAGTCGACAGCCACTTCCCCTACAATGGGTTTTAAACCACTCACTCCAAGCATAAATACAAACCAATAAACAACAATAGCTAGAAGAAAATTAAAAATAGGACCCGCAGCGACTATGGCTGTTCTTGCAGCTAAGGATTGCCGATTAAACGATCGGTGTAAATCCTCTTGAGGCACTTCAGCTTCCCGTTCATCCAGCATTTTTACATAACCACCCAATGGAATCGCGGCAATCACATATTCAACCTGGTCCGTATCCTTGCCTATTTTTTTCCATATGGGCGAACCAAATCCAACGGAAAAACGCAGCACTTTGACCCCAAGCTTACGAGCCACCCAATAGTGCCCAAATTCATGAAAAGTGATTAATATGCCTAAGGTAAGGATAAAAAAGAAGATCGATGACAAAACAGAACTCATAATATTTCCTTAAAGGATGAGGCAATTGTAAAATACCAAGATGTGTAAAATTGTTGCTTGTCGTTTTCATCACGATACTGAGCGTATAGCGAGCCAGGTAACTCAAATTGCCTGCCTGGATGGAGATCAGAGCATGAGTCCTGGATGGCGACCATTCGTAAAGAAAAATACGAACAACAAGGCCAGCAAGCTTGATATTTTAGTAAATGCCCCATCCCTTAATCTACAGTGGTTATATAGCGGGTTGCCGCTTGTCGAGCAAGTTCATCAGCAGACAGAATTTCAGCTAAAGTCTGTGCCGCAGTACTTGAAACAGCCTCTAGTGTTTGTTCTATGATTTTGGGAAGGTGAGTAAACCTTATCGTTCCTTCCAAAAATGCGGCTACCGCCACTTCATTTGCCGCATTGAGAATGGTGGTTGCGGTTCCCCCTTGTTTTGCCACTTCGCAGGCCAAACGCAAACATGGAAATCGACCCAAATCAGGCGGCTCAAAATCCAGTCGCGCCACATCAAAAAGGTCCAATGGCCTTACACCCGCTGCAATGCGCTCCGGCCAAGCCAGTGCGTGCGCGATAGGAGTACGCATATCAGGGCTGCCAAGCTGAGCTAAAATGGATCCATCTACATACTCAACCATCGAATGAATCACACTTTGCGGGTGAATAACCACTTTGATCGTGTCTACACTGGTATTGAATAACCAGCATGCTTCAATCACTTCCAGCCCCTTATTCATCATACTGGCTGAGTCCACCGAGATTTTACGACCCATAACCCAATTAGGATGCGCGCAAGCTTGGTCAGGCGTCACCTCATGCAATTCACTTGCAGATAGATTTCGCAACGGGCCACCGGAAGCGGTTAACAAAAGACGCTTAACACCAACATGCGCTAAACCATCAGCATAATGTTCGGGCAAACACTGAAAAATAGCATTATGCTCACTATCAACGGGCAACAACACCGCACCACTTTCTTGCGCAGCATTCATCAACACAGAACCCGACATCACCAATGCTTCTTTGTTAGCCAGCAAAACTCGTTTCCCTGCTTTTACCGCAGCTAGCGTCGGTAACAAACCGGCCCCCCCTACGATAGCCGCCATAACGACCGTCACCTCATCCAGTACAGAGACCTGTTCTAAACCAGCAACACCCGATAAAACAACCACTGACATGGCGGCACTACGCAAGCTCAATTCAAGTTTTTCTGCTGCATCAGGATCAGTCATAACGACATATTTAGGTTGATGCTGATGTACTAACGCCAACATTTTATCTACTTGAGTATTCGCCGTTAAGGCGAGCACCTGATATCGATCCTGATGTTGTGACAAAACATCAAGTGTACTGATACCTATCGATCCGGTCGCGCCTAATACAGTAATGCCAATCATGTTACACCATCATATTCAGACCCAACACAAAAACCGGAGCACCTGCTGTAATACTATCAATACGATCTAATACTCCCCCATGACCAGGCAAAATCTGGCCGGAGTCTTTCACCTTGGCCAACCGTTTAAATAGACTTTCAAATAAGTCGCCAACCACTGAAAAACCAGCGGTAACAACACAGATTATTACAAAATATCCAAATTGATTTTCATCCAAACCCAACATATAGGCACCTAATACAGCCCATATTGAGGTCAGCACCAATGCACCGACAACCCCTTCCCAAGTTTTGCCCGGACTCACCCTAGGTGCTAACTTCGTTTTGCCCCAACGCTTCCCGGAAAAATAGGCCCCTATATCAGCCACCCACATCACAGTCAGACAAAAGAGCAAAAAACCAGGACCATAGCGATCATTGCCATGTAAATAAAGTAACGCAATAAAACAGGGAATAAGAATGCCTCCCCCCAACACAGCAGCAACATTTTTTGTAATAGGGAATGCTGCAACCTCATTGACAGTATCAACACCGCCATCAACAGGAAAACGGATCTTGAGTATCCAGAAAAAAGCACCTACCCAGGCAATGGCAACCACCCACAGCAAAGCATTGACCACGATGCTCATAAAACTTAGAGCGTAACCAACAACAAGCAAGCCTGCCACTGCCAGAATAAATATTTTAGAAAAATCGTCAGGCCATTGGAAAAAACGTGCCCATTCTCTTGCACCCAAGACAATAACCATTCCAAGCAAAACGGCAAGCAAAACGGTAGGCAACAAAAAGATAAACCCGACGACAATAGGGGCAAGAATAACAGCCGTAATAACGCGCTCTTTAAGCACTTTGCACTTGCTCGCTGGTCTGGCCAAAACGACGTTCACGATTTTGAAAAGAGTTTATCGCATTGGCAAAAGCAACATCATCGAAATCAGGCCAGTTCAATTCAGTAAAATAAAACTCTGAATACGCAAGCTGCCATAACATAAAGTTACTAATACGTTGCTCTCCCCCTGTTCGAATAAAGAGATCGGGGTCGGGTATGCCATGAAAAGCCAGATGTTGCTCAATCGCCTTTTCACATACCTTTTCAACAGTATAAACACCGCGATTAATTTCTTGCGCTACTTTGCGTACGGCTTGAGTAATATCCCATCGTCCTCCGTAATTTGCTGCGATATTAAGCATCAGCCCGGTATTTTTACTGGTTAAACCTTCAGCTTCTGCAATTTTTTTTTGTAATTTATCTGAAAAAGCACTGAGATCCCCAATGACATGAAGTTTTACATTATTTTTATGTAAAACCCGTGTCTCTTTTTCTAAAGCCGAGATAAACAAATCCATCAGCAAACCTACTTCTGTTTTGGGTCTGCGCCAGTTTTCACTACTAAATGCAAATAAAGTTAACACTGAAATGTTACGTGTAGCACAAGCTTCAACCACTTTTCGAACGGCACCCACACCTGCTCGGTGTCCAGCAATACGAGGTAAAAATCTTTTTTTTGCCCAGCGACCATTGCCATCCATAATAATAGCAACATGTTGTGGCACAGCAAGCATTGAAGCATTTTTTTTAGATTTGAGAGGCATTTTGTAAACTATTCCTGTAGTCCAACTGTGCGGAATGAATGCTTGGATAATTTTTGTTAAAGATTATATACCCAGAATCTGAATCCGATAAATCACTTTATACTTCCATTAAATCCGCTTCTTTAGCAGCCAACACTTTATCAACTTCAGCAACATACTGATCCGTCAGTTTCTGAATAGCATCCTCAGCTTTACGTTCATCATCCTCAGAAATGTCTTTGTCTTTCAGTAAAGTCTTGAAGTCATTGTTCGCATCTCTGCGAATATTGCGAATGGCAATACGACCAGATTCGGCTTCCTGGCGCACGATTTTAACCATGTCACGGCGGCGCTCTTCAGTCAGAGGTGGAAGAGGAACTCGGATCACCGTACCTGACGTGACCGGATTCAAACCCAGGTTTGAGGTCATAATCGCTTTTTCTATTGCCGCTATTAACGGCTTTTCCCAAGGTGTCACCGTTAACATACGGGAGTCAGCAACGGCGACATTAGCAACCTGACTCAAAGGGACATCGGATCCATAGTAGCTAACGGTAATATGATCAAGTAAACTAGTGTGTGCCCGACCTGTTCGTATTCGAATTAACTCAGATCGCAGTGCTTCCACACTTTTTTGCATCCTTGTCGCAGCATCTTTTTTTATATCTTCGACCATCGTTCCTTCCTCTTACCGAGTTTTTACTGATTTTTTATCGAACAAGGGTACCTTCATCCTGGCCTTCGACGGCACGCATTAACGAACCTGGAGTATTGACGTTCAGAATTCTTAAAGGCATATTGTAATCACGGCATAGCACAATGGCAGTGGCATCCATAACGTCCAGTTTTCGATGTAACACCTCATCATAATCTAAAGTGGCATAACGTTCTGCATTTGGATGTTTCATGGGGTCTGCGGAATAAACACCATCAACTTTAGTGGCTTTAATTAATAAATCAGCACCAATTTCTATCGCTCTCAAACTCGCTGCAGAATCAGTGGTAAAAAAAGGATTCCCTGTCCCCGCGGCAAAAACAACCACCCGCCCTTTCTCCAAATGACGTACGGCACGTCTTCGTGCATAATCTTCGCATATTTGGTTAATTTTAATAGCCGACATCACACGCGCTAACAAGCCATGCTTTTCCAACGCATCCTGCATTGCTAAAGCATTGATAACGGTCGCCAGCATCCCCATTTGATCCCCGGTAACGCGATCTAAGCCCTCTGCCGCGAGTCCCGCGCCACGAAAGATATTACCACCGCCAATAACCAGTCCTACTTCGACACCGTGAGACACCATCTCTTTTATTTCCAGAGCGATACGCTGCATGATCTCGGGGCTGATGCCATACTGTCCTGTTCCCATCAGCGCTTCGCCACTGAGTTTCAGCATAATCCGTTTGTATTTTAATTTATGCGTTGTACAGTCTGTCACCCATTAACCTCCACGAACTTGAGACATGACTTCTTCGGCAAAATTTTCTTCTTTTTTCTCAATCCCCTCACCCACTTCAAAACGGATAAAACGAACTGCTGTCGCGTTATTGTCTTTCAATAATTGCGCCACAGTAACATCTGGGTTTTTAACAAAAGACTGGTCAAGTAAGGTAATTTCCTTTAAATATTTTTTTATTCTGCCCGCAACCATTTTTTCAACAATCTCTGCAGGCTTACCACTCTCTGCTGCTTGTGCGGAAAATATCTCTTTTTCTTTTTTAATAAGCTTTTCGGGGACTTCATCCGCAGCAATACAGACAGGCTGAGAAGCCGCCACATGCATAGCAATATCCTTAGCCAGATCTGCTGTTCCACCTTTAAGTTCAACCAACACGGCAATACGTGAACCGTGCAAATAACCTCCGACGACCCCCTCAGTTGCGCTAAAGTCTGCAAAGCGCCGTACGGAAATTTTTTCACCTATTTTCGCAACCAAGCGCTGCCGCGCTTCATTCAAAGTCTCATTGCCTCCGTCTTCATAAGACATAGCGAGCAAAGCTTCCAGGTTTTCGGGACGACACTCGATTATGCGTTGAGTTACGGCGGCAGTGAATTGTTTAAAATCATCACCTTTTGCAACAAAATCAGTCTCACTATTAATTTCAACCATCACACCGCGTACATTATCGCTGGTAAATTGCAAAGCAATCACACCATCAGCTGCAATGCGACCCGCCTTTTTGTCCGCCTTAGCTAAACCTGATTTACGCATCGCTTCAATTGCAGCTTCTATATTTCCCTCAGTTTCAACCAGTGCTTTTTTGCACTCCATCATTCCTGAGCCGGTTCGTTCACGCAACTCTTTAACTTGCGCCGCCGTTATTGTCATTTTTTCACCTCAAGCTAAGTCAGTTCTATACAGCTTAGAGCACGACAGTGCTCTAAATTCCCAATGAAAGAGCACCACGTTCTCTTTAGGGATTTGCTGCATTATTTCAGATTTCGAAGATAAACAAAGCAGCTTTAGATTTAGCGCGAATCAAGCCCATTTAAAAACTACTTTGTCCACTGTAATTATGAATTGAGGTTAAGTGCCCTCGGTAACGGTAGTATCACCTGTATCTTTTGGGTCCGCTTTTTCTACTTTTTCTACTTTTTCTACTTTTTCTACTTTTTCTACTTTTTCTACTTTTTCTACTTTTTC
>VAPM010076976.1_pt1 | contig 19249 bp, 24 predicted proteins | sample 3395091 | NCBI WGS metagenome assembly VAPM01 (sample SAMN08290445, study PRJNA428436) | hydrothermal vent metagenome | isolation source: Deep-sea hydrothermal vent chimney 3 | place: Pacific Ocean: Juan De Fuca Ridge | reverse complement strand
TTAGATTAGCTTTAGATTGCATAGATGTAAATTTAATATAAATCTGAATTAAGAGATGTAAATTATGAATGATAGAACAGACAGATTATCAGCTTTAATGGATGGTGAGCTTCATGACTCTGACAAGGGCTTGGAACAACTTGCTAAAGACCCTGAAATGCAAGATGTATGGCTACGTTATCATTTAGTTCGTGATGTAATGAAAGGTCAGTTATCAGATTTTCCTGCATTAGATGTATCGAAAGCTGTTAGTCAGTCATTAAAAGGTGAGCCGGTTATTCTTACTCCTGTTTGGCGTCGTTTAAGTCCGCGTTATGTTATGAAACAGGCGGCAGGTTTAGCAGTTGCAGCTGCTGTCGGTACGATTGCAGTCTTAAGTGTTCAACAAACACAACTGGTCTCATCGGACAATCAAACTTTGGCAAATGCAAATAACATACCCACAACCATTCAAGCGGCTTCGCATATGCATTCAGGTAAAATCAGACAAGTGAGTTTTACTACGCGTAAGAAACTGGATGAGGCTGTAGAGTCAAAATTGAGTGGCTACCTGGTAAACCATAATGAGTTTTCTACTTCAATACGTGTAAGTGGAGTTATGCCATACAGTCGCATAGTGAGTTTTGTTCCTATATCTTCCAGGCCTTCTTCAGCACAGGTTAATAATGATAAATAAGTTTGCTTCATTTTTTACGCTTTTTCTGATTTCTTTTATAGCCCTTGCGGATCATCCTAAAGAGGATGTTGAAAAATGGTTAGCTAAAATGCATCACGCTGCGCACATGATTAATTATGATGGCATTTTTGTATATGGCCAGAACAATGAAATGACATCTATGCAAATTATTCACAGCGTGGATAAGAATGGTGAGTTTGAACGACTAATTTCACTTGATGGCAGCGGACGCGAAGTAATTCGTAGCGGTGACACCGTCACCTGTATTTTACCAGATAAAAAGTCAGTTGTAGTTGACAAAAGCCGACCTGATAGTGAATTTCCGCCACCCTTTCCTCTTAAGATTAAAGAACTATCAAAATTTTATACCTTCCACTTTGGTAAAAAAGGCATGGTTGCAGGTCGAACTGCGGTTAAACTTATGATTAAACCCAAAGATAAGTACCGTTATGGTCATACATTGTGGGTTGATGCTAAAAAAGGATTGCTATTAAAGGATCATCTGATTGGTGATAATGGAAAAATAGTCGAGCAATTTATGTTTACTCAAATTAATTATCCTGATGTCATTGAAAAAAGTCGTTTAGTGTCGGCTAATAAAAACAAAAATAAAAAGTTCACCTGGTATAAAGCAAAAGATTTTAAGTCTAAAAAAGAAGTAAGAAAAAGTATGAGCTGGAAAGTATTGAAAGTTCCACCCGGTTTTGTTCCTGGCGTGAAGCGTCATCATAAAATGACTATGAGTGCGATGCCAGTAGAGCATTTTATGTATTCGGATGGTTTATCTTCAGTTTCTATATTTGTTGAAAAGCAAATGAAGCACAGTAAAAATCTTATTGGTGGTTCAACCATGGGTGCGATTAATGCCTATGGTCGTGCGGTTGGAAAATATCATGTGACGGTTGTAGGTGAAGTGCCGCATGCGACTGTTAAGATGATTGGTGACTCAGTCGAGCATATTAAGCCTTGATTACTGAAAATGCCATTGTTGTATCGATCGTTGATGATCAAACCTGGATTGAAACTCAAAGAAAATCAGTTTGTGGTCAGTGCAGTGCAAGTAAAGGGTGCGGCACATCTGTGTTATCAAAAGTTGTTGGTAATAAGCTTTCAAAAATGAAAGCGATTAATAAAGTTAATGCAAAAGTGGGTGATGAAGTTGTTGTTGCTTTAAATGAAAATTCGCTATTAAAAGGCGCTTTCATGGCCTATTTATTACCACTTATATATTTGTTTTTGTTTTCATTTCTCGGTCAACTTATTTCCAGTAATCTTCAGCTTGGTAATAGTGAACCGCTTATAATTGGTTTTGCCATATTGGGGTTTTATCTTGGTATGCGTCGGTTGAAACGTTTTTCAGCTTCTATAGCAGAAAATGAAAACTACCAACCGGTTATATTAAAAAAATCTAACACTTCTGTTTTTGTTAACCTTTAAAAGTGAGTAATATTATTATGTCGATGCCTGTCATTAAAAAAGGTGCTGCTATAACAAGTTTTTTTCTTATTGTTTTAATAAGTTTTAATGTCTCTGCGAAAATGTCGGGCTTGCCTGATTTCACTCATTTAGTTGAAGAATATAGTGATGCGGTTGTAAATATTAGTACTACGCAAAAAATTAAAAAACGTAGTGGCTTTCAACATAAAATTCCGGGTATACCAAAAGATGGTCCTTTGGGAGATTTATTTCGTAAGTTTTTTGAACAGCAAAATTTCAAAAAAAATAATCATCTGCAAGATATAGAAGATCCATTTATTCAAACAAGAAGAACAAATGATTCGTTAGGTTCTGGTTTTATTATCGATTCAGATGGTTATGTTGTTACTAACCATCATGTAATTAAAGATGCAGATGAAATTATTGTGCGTTTAAAAGATCGTCGTGAACTTAAAGCAACTATTGTCGGTTCTGATGCCCGTAGTGATATTGCGCTGTTGAAAATTGAAGCAGATAACTTACCTGTTGTTAAAATGGGTTCGTCTTCAGGTTTAAAAGTTGGCTCCTGGGTGATGGCAATAGGCTCTCCTTTTGGTTTTGATCATTCGGTTTCAGTGGGTGTTATTAGTGCAACTGGCCGAATTTTACCAAGTGAAAACTATGTTCCTTTTATTCAAACTGATGTTGCAATTAACCCGGGTAATTCAGGTGGCCCTTTGTTCAATTTAGATGGAGAAGTTGTTGGTATTAACTCTCAAATCTATAGCCGCACGGGTGGTTTTATGGGCTTGTCTTTTGCTATTCCTGTCGATGTCGCTAAAGATATTATTGAGCAACTTAAACGCAATGGTCATGCAAAATGGGGTTGGTTAGGTGTTTTAATTCAAGATGTGAATAAAGAACTTGCTGAATCATTTGGTATGGAAAACCCGATGGGTGCAGTTGTCTTACGTGTGCTGGATGATACACCGGCAAAGAATGCCGGAATCGAAGTTGGTGATGTTATTACGCATTTTGGCAAGAATACGATTAATCGTTCATCTGATTTACCTCTTGCTGTTGGCCAGGCTGCTATTGGTAGCCGAGTTAAGGTGCGTGTTATTCGTGACGGCAAACAAAAACGTTTGAACGTTAAAATTGCAGAGCTTCCTGCAGAAGATGAGTTAGCAGAAAAAGGTAAAACTCAGAAAGAAACAAAAAGCAATCGGTTAAATATTGAAATTGTTAACTTAACTATAGAGCAGCGAAAGCGCGCTAATGTTGATGCTGGTATTTTAGTTCAGGCGGTAAAAGAAGGCGCCGCTGCAAAAGCAGGTATCCGTCGAGGTGATATTTTGCTAAAACTAAATGGTCAGGATATTAAAAATACAAAACAATTCCTGAAAATAGTTAAGAAACTACCTGAAAATAAATGGGTACGAGTACTTATTCAGCGAGGAGATTCACCGCGCTTTTTGCCTTTAAAAATAGGTGAGTAATTAAGCTTAATGAGTGCAACTCAATTAACGCTCTATAGTCGACTTGGCTGTCATTTATGTGAAGATATGCAAAACCTGCTTCCTGCTTATTTAGAGGAAGCGGGCTTAACGCTTAATACTATTTATATTGATAATGATATTGCCCTGGAGCAGGAATATAGCGCTTTGATACCGGTGCTTAAAGCGGGTGACAGGGAAATTTGTCACTATTTTCTTGATGTAAAAGCCTTACAACAGTATATAAGCGAGCTGGGAAATCCGTTAAACTAGTGAAATTATGTGTATTGTCGAATTTAAGGCGCTAAAGGCGCCTTTTTTATGTTTAATGGAGTAGTAGTTCCCAGTGAGTGATCCTAGTAAATCAGGTAGTGATTTAAGCCACATTCGAAATTTTTCAATTATTGCGCATATTGATCATGGTAAATCGACGCTTGCCGATCGTTTTATTCAAATGTGTGGTGGTTTGAGTGAGCGTGAAATGGCCAGCCAGGTTCTGGATTCAATGGATATTGAACGTGAACGGGGCATTACCATTAAAGCGCAGAGTGTAACTTTGGATTATAAAGCCAAAGGTGGTGAAACTTACCAGCTTAATTTCATCGATACTCCCGGACATGTGGATTTTTCCTACGAAGTTTCCCGTTCTCTAGCCGCCTGTGAAGGGGCATTATTAGTTGTTGATGCAGCTCAAGGTGTTGAGGCGCAGAGTGTAGCGAACTGCTATACCGCGATTGAGCAGGGTTTAGAAGTTGTGCCTGTTTTAAATAAAATCGATTTGCCCGCAGCAGAACCAGAACGAGTTAGTCAGGAAATTGAAGAGATTATTGGTATTGAAGCCTCTGAGGCAACCCGAGTCTCAGCAAAAACAGGGGTTGGGATTGACGATTTATTAGAAGATATTGTTCGTCTTGTTCCTGCGCCAAAGGGCGATAAAGAAGCACCACTGCAAGCCCTTATTATTGATTCATGGTTTGATAATTATCTCGGTGTTGTTTCGTTAGTACGTGTTGTTAATGGCTCTTTGCGGAGAAAACAAAAAATTCGAATTATGTCGGCTGGGCGAGATCATTTAGTTGATCACGTCGGTATTTTTACCCCAAAACGAAAAGATTTAGATTCACTTGATGCAGGTGAAGTGGGTTATGTAATTGCCGGAATTAAAGAAATTGATGGTGCGCCTGTTGGCGATACTATTACAGAGGTTAACCGGCCTGCTGATGCTCCGTTACCGGGGTTTGAACAGGTACAACCACGTGTATTTTCAGGTTTGTTTCCTGTTGCAGGTGATGATTATGAAAATCTACGTGAAGCCTTGGCGAAGTTACGGCTCAATGATGCCGCTTTGTTTTATGAACCGGAAACATCAACAGCTTTAGGTTTTGGTTTCCGTTGTGGTTTTTTGGGTTTATTGCACATGGAGATCATTCAGGAACGTCTTGAACGTGAATATGATCTTAACTTGATTACCACGGCACCCACGGTTGTTTTTGAAATTGAAAATACCAAAGGTGAAGTTTTTAAAATTGAAAACCCTGCGCAAATGCCAGAGTCAAACTTCATAAATGAAATTCGTGAGCCGATAGTTGTTGCTAATATTTTAGTGCCGCATGAATATGTTGGCAATGTCATCACGCTTTGTATAGAAAAGCGTGGTGTACAGAAAAACATGCAGTACCTTGGCAATCAGGTTTCTATCTCTTATGAAATGCCGATGAATGAAATTGTACTGGACTTTTTTGATCGTCTTAAATCAACCAGTCGTGGTTATGCATCAATGGACTATGAGTTTGTGCGCTTCCAGGCGGCAGACTTAGTTAAACTTGATATCATGATTAACGGTGAAAAAGTCGATGCATTATCTATTATTGTTCATCGTGATCAATCGATTTCTCGTGGTCGTGATTTAACCGAACGTATGAAAGATATTATCCCACGGCAAATGTTTGATGTTGCTATTCAGGCAACAATTGGTGCAAAAATTATTGCACGAACAAATGTAAAAGCCTTACGTAAGAATGTAACAGCCAAATGTTATGGTGGTGATATTACACGTAAGAAAAAGTTATTAGAAAAACAAAAAGCCGGTAAACGAAGAATGAAACAAGTGGGCAGCGTGGAAATTCCACAAGAAGCCTTTCTTGCCGTATTAAATACAGGAAAAAATAAATGAATATTGATTTTTCACTTGTGCTTGCCATTGTTATTTTGGTTGCAGGAAGTATCTGGGCGATTGATGCCTGGTTTTTTGCCGCGAAAAGAGATAAAAATGAGTTTGTTGATGATAAAAATAAGAACTTAACGAATGAACCTGCTGTGGTCGAGTTTGCTCGTTTTATTTTCCCCGTTGTTCTTATTGTTTTTATTTTAAGAGGTTTTATTGCTGAACCGTTTAGAATTCCATCGGGCTCGATGTTACCAACTTTAGAAGTGGGTGATTTTATTTTGGTCAGCAAGTTTAATTACGGGGTACGTTTACCTGTTATCAATAAAAAGATTATTGACCTCGGTAGTCCTGAAAAAGGGGATGTTGTGGTTTTTCGCTATCCAGAAAACCCCTCAATTGACTACATAAAACGGGTAATTGGTGTTCCGGGGGATGAAATTGGCTACTATAATAAGATATTGTATATAAACGGAAAAATAGCAGAACAACAGCCAAAAGGGGATTATCCCGTCGGTTTTTACAACTTTAAGCGACTAGGAGAAAAACTCCCCAGCCCTGAAATAAATCACGATATTTTAGTAAGTGATTTACAGCCTGCTTCTGATTTTGTGTTAGTGGTGCCTGAAAAAAGTTATTTTGTAATGGGTGATAATCGAGACAATAGTCGCGACAGCCGGGTTTGGGGATTTGTTCCAGACGAAAATTTAGTCGGACGAGCCTTTTTTGTCTGGATGAGTTGGGAGTGGGGCAATTGGCCAAAATGGCACAGAGTGGGAACAGTCATCAAATAGTGGTTTTTGATTAAGGAGTTATCATGCAGTTAAAGAATAAACAAAAAGGTCTGACCGGAATAAGTATTATGGTGATACTTGTTGCTATTGCATTTGCTGCAGTAATTTTTCTTAAAATTATGCCGATTTACTTTGATTCATATAAAGTTGGAGATGTTATCTCAGGATTAAAAGCTGAACGCGGATTTGGCGATAAAACAAATAATGAAATCACTTCTATGATTTTAAAACGTTTGGACGTCAATATGGTATCGGATGTTACCAAGGAACATATATTCATAGAGAAAACTAAAAATAATGTTTTTATTGATGTTGAGTATGAAGTTCGCAAACAAATGTTCGGTAATCTTGATGTCGTGGTCAGCTTTAAAAAGAGTGTTGAGGTTCCGGCCATTTGAACCCTGTTAGTCAAGTTAGCCAGATTTTTAACTACCAGTTTAAAGATGAGAGTTTATTAAATCTAGCATTAACTCATCGTAGTATGGGTTCTAAAAATAATGAACGACTTGAATTTCTCGGTGATTCTATTTTGGGAATGGTGATTAGTAGTGAATTATTTAATCGTTTTCCACATGAAAAAGAAGGTGTATTAACACGCCTTCGCTCAAGTTTAGTTAAAGGTGAGACTTTGAGCGAAATTGCAGTTGAATTAAATTTAGGCGACTATATTAAATTAGGCTCAGGTGAATTAAAAAGTGGTGGTTATCGACGTGCTTCCACATTAGCTGATGTTGTAGAAGCGATTATTGGTGCGATTTATCTTGATTCGAAAGTTGATTTCGGGATTTTAAAAATTGAAAAAATAATCCTGAGCATTTTTAAAAGTCGAATAGATGATTGTGAACCAGCAGGTGTTTTAAAAGATCCTAAAACACGCTTGCAAGAATATCTTCAGTCAAAAAGTTTGCCATTACCCACTTATAATGTTGTTTCTATATCCGGTAAAGAACATCTACAAACTTTCAAAGTTTCCTGTTCGATAGAAGGTTTCCCTAACCATGTTGTTGCAAAAGGTGCCAGTCGTCGTAAAGCCGAACAAGCAGCAGCAGAAAAAGCATTAGATACCCTTATTCATGAATAATACTAAAGAACACTTCCGCTGTGGTTACGTTGCATTAATTGGTCGCCCGAATGTGGGTAAATCCACCTTAATGAATTATGTTCTTGGGCAGAAAATTAGCATCACTTCACATCGTCCACAAACAACTCGTCATCGAATTATTGGCATTAAAACGACTGACGAAGCGCAATTTATTTATGTTGATACTCCGGGCATTCATGATAATGAAAAAAAAGCGATGAATCGTTATATGAATCGTACCGCAGGTGCGAGCTTTAAAGATGTTGATGTCATTGTTCTCCTTGTGGACGCTATGAGATGGACTGATGAAGATGAACTGGTTATTAAACGTCTTCAAAACATATCAACGCCGGTCGTTCTTGCGGTGAATAAAGTTGATCTTGTAAAGAAAAAAGAAAAACTATTACCTTTTATTGAAAAAATTAAAAATAAATATGAATTTAAAGATATTATTCCGTTATCAGCAATGAAAGGAGATAATATTGAAGGATTTGAAAAAATAATTTTAGGTTATTTACCTGCCTCTGAAGCTTTTTATGATGAAGATCAAATTACCGATCGCAGTTCACGCTTTCTGGCGGCTGAAATCATTCGTGAAAAATTGACTCGTAACCTAACTCAGGAACTGCCTTATAACTTAACGGTTGAAATTGAAAAATTTTCTAATGATGGCAAGTTGCTCGATATTGCCGCAATTATTTGGGTTGAAAGAGATAATCAAAAAGCCATTATAATTGGTAAAAAGGGTAATAAGCTTAAAGATATGGGCACTAAAGCACGTATTGATATGGAAAAACTGTTTGAACAAAAAGTATTTTTGCAGCTATGGGTTAAAGTGAAAAGTGGCTGGTCAGATGATGAGAGAGCACTAAATAGTCTGGGTTATGTAGACGATTATTAAGGTTGAGTGATAGTGAGTCAGCAGAGTCATCGTGTTAGTTTACAAGCTGCTTTTATCCTGCATGGAAGAGATTTTCGTGATACCAGTCGTTTACTTGATGTTTTTACTTTAGATTACGGTCGAGTAACTTTAGTTGCTAAAGGTGCTCGTTCAGCACGTTCTAAATTGCAGGGAATATTAGAACCTTTTTCGCCACTTATTATTTCATGGTCAGGAAAAGGTGATGTACAAACTTTAACAGGGGCTGAATCTGTTAAAAGTGCAATTAACCTGTCGGGTAAACAGGTTATGAGTGCATACTATATTAATGAATTACTACAACGTTTAATGACGTTTCATGACCCTCATCCAGAGTTGTTTGAAATTTACCAAAGAACATTAGAGCGTTTTTTAAATGATGATGACGAGCTCGTTTTAAGACGGTTTGAAAAACAGTTATTAGCCGAAATTGGTTATGGTTTATGTCTTGATGTTGAAGCTGAAAATGGCACCGCTTTAATAAAAAATGAATTATATTATTATGATCTTGAACGAGGTCCTGTAAATATTCAACCTCATGAAATAAATGGTGAGTTTGTTGTTCTGGGACAAACTTTACTTGATATGTCAGTTGAAAAATTTAGTTGTTCGCAAAGTAAAAAAGAAGCTAAACAACTTATGCGAATTATTTTAAGTCATCATTTAGGTGATAAACCACTTAAAACAAGAAGTTTACATTGGTACAAACCATTATGAATAAAATAAATCCAATATTACTCGGTGTGAACATCGACCATGTTGCTACTTTGCGTCAGTCTCGTGGCACTATATATCCTGAACCTATTCAAGCGGCATTAGTTGCAGAGCAAGCAGGTGCAGACGCAATTACTCTGCATATACGTGAAGACCGCCGTCATATTCAGGAACGAGATGTTGAAATGTTTAAAGGTATATTGCAAACCCGAATGAATCTTGAGATGGCGGTAACAGATAAAATGCTGAATTATGCCGAAAAAATAAAACCTGAAGATTGTTGCCTGGTACCTGAAAAACGTGAAGAATTAACTACGGAAGGTGGGCTTGATGTGGCAGGGCAAATGCTACGGATGAAAGAAGCCTGTTCACGTTTAGCTGATCGGGAAATCCGCGTGTCACTTTTTATTGATGCAGATAAAAAACAAATTGAAGCCTCTGCAGAATGTGGTGCTCCTGTTATTGAAATACATACAGGACATTTTGCAGATGCTAAAACAAATCATGATAAAGAAAAAGAGTATCAACGTATTATAGAAGCGGTAGAGTTTGCAGATAGTTTAGGTTTACATGTCAATGCCGGACATGGTTTGCATTATCATAATGTTAAAGAAATTGCAGTTATTCCTCTGATTCAGGAACTAAATATTGGTCATGCCATTATTGCACGGAGTATTTTTACCGGGCTTGATGTTGCAGTAAAAGAAATGAAAGTATTAATGGAATCAGCAAGGAATTAAAAAAATAATATGATTTATGGTATTGGTACAGATATTGTTCATATTAAACGCATGCGTGATAACCTGGATAAATATGGTGATAAGTTTGCTCGACGTATTCTCACGGGTTCAGAGTTTATTGAATTTGAAAATAAAAATGATAAGGCTGCATTTTTAGCAAAACGTTTTGCAGCTAAAGAAGCAGCCGCAAAAGCAATGGGAACTGGCTTTAGTCAGGGATTGTCTTTACATCATATCGGTGTTGGACATGATGATGCCGGTAAACCTGTTCTTGAGTTTTTAGATATTGCTGAAAAATTCATACAAGAGAAAAAAATAAAGCAGGCGCATTTAAGTTTAGCTGATGAACGTGATTATGCTGTGGCATTTGTAACGTTAGTTTTGTAGTTTTATTCTTTTATTTGAAAATCAAGCCAGTCTTTTTTAATAAAATCTGGTCCAGCATTTATAATTTTTTGGATTTCTTCCAGTACCCTATTAACAAATTTATCGAGTTGAGAATAATCTTTTTGTCTTAATCGCTCTGTAAGTATTGCTGTGCATTCTCTTAACATTGGAACGATACAGTATGCTGTTGCACCATAAAGTTTGTGAGTATGCTCAGCTAATATTTCCATATTGTTCGATTGAAAGCTGCTCTCAATTTGTTGCTGTCTCATATCAAGATCATCGAGCAACATGGTAAATAGTTCTTTTGCTAAAGAAACATTGCCATTTGCGGCTTCGATAGATTGTTGTATATCCAGTATTTTTGTCATTTGGGCTATAGCGTAATTATCAGGAAATATCCTAGGACGAAGTGTACTGTTGATGTGAGGTTTAGTGCAAATACTTGGTAATTTATTATAAAATAAGGCTTACTGTACTATTTCTAATATTTTATTTTTGCCTTTTGATGAGTAACAATTAATGAATTCTTCTAATAATACTGATTTTCCGACGATTGAGTCCTTTGTTGGTAATACACCACTGGTTCGTTTACAACGTTTACCCGAAAATACCAACAATACTATCCTGGTTAAATTAGAAGGCAATAATCCAGCGGGTTCAGTCAAAGACCGTCCAGCACTAAGTATGATTCAGCATGCCGAATCTCGAGGTGAAATTAGTCCTGGAGACACCCTTATTGAAGCAACTAGCGGCAATACAGGGATTGCGCTAGCTATGGTTGCTGCTATCAAGGGGTATCGAATGGTATTAATTATGCCGGATAATATGAGTGTTGAGCGCCGTGCTTCAATGCGGAGTTATGGGGCTGAATTGATTCTGGTGACACAAGAAGAAGGCATGGAAGGCGCGCGTGATCTTGCCTTACAAATGGAAAAAGAGGGTAAGGGTAAAGTGCTTGATCAGTTCTCGAACCCGGATAATCCTTGCGCACATTATGATACAACGGGGCCCGAGATCTGGCGTGATACGCATGGGAAAATCACCCATTTTGTCAGTGCCATGGGGACAACCGGTACGATTATGGGTACTTCACGTTACCTGAAAGAACGAAATCCTGGGATACAAATTGTTGGCGTACAACCTGAGGAAGGTGCCTCCATTCCGGGTATTCGTCGCTGGACTCCAGAATATTTGCCTAAAATATTCGAATCCAGTCGTGTAGACATGATGATTGATATGGGACAGGAAAATGCAGAAACAACAACGTTAAGGCTTGCGAGTGAAGAAGGCATTTTTTGTGGGATTTCTTCAGGTGGAGCAGTGGCTGCGGCCTTGGAGCTTTCATCTCAGGTTGAAAACGCGATAATAGTAACAATCATTTGTGACAGAGGGGATCGGTATTTGTCTACGGACATATTTCCTTCATAGTGATTATTTTATCCTTGCTTTTGTTTTGTTACATGATTTTTTAAAAAGTAAGCACACAAGCAAGTAATTTGAATCACCCCATTGCAAGTACGATGGTATAGCACTAAATAAAACGAACAAACACAGTAGAGTTGGAAGACACAAAAAATGGCAAGAAGAAGAAAATTAAAACCACTACAAGAACATGAAGTGGTAGTAGAATCATTAAGTCACGATGGTAAAGGTATTTGCCGAATTGAAGGTAAAGTTATTTTTGTGAGTGGTGCTTTACCGGGTGAGAAAATTCGTTTTTCATTTCGTCCTCATAAAAAAAGTCATGATGAAGGTCTGTTAATAGAAGTTCTTGAAGCATCAGCAGATCGCATTGAGCCAAAGTGTAAACATTACGGCGTGTGTGGTGGTTGCAGCTTTATGCATTTGAGCAGTGAAAAACAAATTGAAGAAAAACAAAAAGTATTAATCGATGGGTTAAAACATATAGGTAAAGTTGAAGCATGTGAAATACTGCCACCGTTAACAACAAATCCCTGGGGCTATCGAAGAAAGGCTCGTTTAGGTGTTAAGTTTGTTTATAAAAAAGAAAAAGTACTGGTTGGTTTTCGTGAAAGAGGTGCACCTTATTTAGCTGAGCTTGAACAATGTGAAGTTCTTCATCCTGATGTGGGAATGCGTTTAACCTCTTTAGCTAGCATTATTCGTAAACTTAGTTGTTATGATAAAATTGCACAGCTTGAAGTGGCGATAGCGGATGATGTTAGTGCTTTCGTATTTAGAAACTTAGTGGAACTCACTGAAGAAGATAAAGCGATATTAACAGCTTACGCAAAAGAAGAATCCATCGCGATTTACTTACAACCTAAAGGGCCGGATACGGTAACGCCACTATACCCGGAGAAACCGCGTCTACAATACACTTTGTCAGATTATGATGTGACGTTAGATTTTCAGCCAACAGACTTCACTCAAGTGAATCAAGACATTAATCCTAAAATGATTAAGCTGGCTTTAGAATTGTTAGATTTAAATGAAAATGATCGTGTCTTAGAGCTTTTTTGTGGTTTAGGCAATTTTACCTTACCCATGGCGCGTACCGCTAAACAAATCACAGGTGTCGAAGGTGATGCAGAATTAATCGTTCGCGCTAATAAAAATGCAGAACAAAATGATATAAGTAATACTGACTTGCACGTTGCGAACTTAATGGAAGACGTCTCTGATTGTAGCTGGTTGAAAAAAGGTTACGATAAACTCTTGCTCGATCCACCACGTAGTGGAGCAAAAGAGATGATGCCTTACATTGCAAAAATGGATATAAAACAAATCGTTTATGTTTCCTGTAACCCTTCTACTTTAGCAAGAGATGCAGGAACATTAGTTAATGAAATGGGTTATACCCTGGTTAAGGCAGGTATTATGGATATGTTCCCGCATACCGCTCATGTTGAATCGATTGCTTTGCTTGTTAAGAAATAATATGCCAACTGAAATAGAAAGAAAATTTTTACTTAAAAATTCATCCTGGAAAGAATTGGTGGATGAAGGAACGCAATACACGCAAGGGTATTTAGTTGGAAGCAAGTATGCTTCAGTTCGTGTACGTATTCAGGGTAAACGGGCCTTTTTAAATATAAAATCTGCAACCATTGATATTACTCGTCAGGAATTTGAATATGAAATTCCATTGGACGAAGCAACTGAAATGCTTGAAACATTATGTGAGAAACCATTAATAGATAAAGTGCGTTATCTTATAAAAAATGAAAATCATGTTTGGGAGATTGATGTTTTTTCTGGTGATAATGATGGCCTCATTGTTGCAGAAATTGAGTTAAATGATAAAGATGAAAACTTTAGTAAGCCGGATTGGCTTGGTGAAGAAGTTTCTGAGGATGAACGTTATTATAATGTTTGTTTAGTGAAACATCCTTTCAAAGACTGGAATTGAGTTAGCATGTCAAATATCAATAAAAAGAATAATGAAAAAATCATTGATATTGATGTAAATAAACAACAATTAACATTATTACAAGGCGGAGATATTATCGCTTGTTATAATGTATCGACTGCTAAAAATGGTGTTGGTCAGAAAAATGATAGTGAATGTACTCCGCTAGGAAAACATTCAATTCGCGCTAAAATAGGTGCAGGCGCAAAAGAAAATACTGTCTTTATTGCTCGTCGAGAATCAGGCGAGATTTTTAGTGAAGAACTGCGGCAAAATACCCCTGATCGAGATTGGATTCTGACACGAATACTTTGGCTAAGTGGCCTGGAAAAAGGTAAAAACAGGGGTGGAGAGGTGGACACAATGCGCCGCTATATCTATATACACGGCTGCCCTGATAATGACTCATTTGCATCACCATCTTCCCATGGGTGTGTGAAAATGCGTAATAAAGATATCATCGAATTATTTAACAATATTGACGCAGGAATACGTGTTTTAATTCACTAATTAAACAGGTAAAACAATGAATTCACTGATATTAAAATTAATATTATTAAGTTGCCTGATATTACAGTCAGCTTGTGATATTGCATTTAAACGCAAAGCAACTCCTAATGAAGCAACTCCTGTTGAAATGAGCAAGGATGATAATAAATCAGACAAAAAAGTTTTACTAAAGAGTAAAAGAAAAAGTAAGGATTTTGATATTATCATTTCTTATTATGCGGATGCAGTGAATGCGACTATTCGTAAAGACATGATAACGCATACTGAAGTATCGAAAAAACAGGCAAAAAAACTGGTTGTCGGTAAAATTATTCCTCGGGACATTCAAATTATGCCATTACCTCTGGCATTAGAAAGAATTCTTTCTGCCTTAACTTTGGATGTGATTCGAGTGCAGGTTGGAACACGTGTTATCCTGATGAATGTGAAATCTCGACAAATTTTAGAAATAATAAATATATAATAATAAAACAGGAATACTTATGTCACTTGGTCCAATTATGCTGGATCTTGACTCAACTGAAATGAGTCCTGAAGAACGAGAAATATTACAAAATCCACATGTTGGTGGAGTAATATTATTTACTCGAAATTTTTCTTCAGTTGAGCAACTAACACATTTGGTAAGTGAAATTCATCAAGTACGTGAACCACGTTTACTTGTAGCAGTTGATCATGAAGGGGGACGAGTCCAGCGTTTTCGTGATGGATTTTCTTCTTTGCCTGCGGTTGGACATTTTGGTGAAATTTATAAACATAATTCAAAACGAGCACATTTATTGTCTGAAACTGCGGGTTGGTTAATGGCCGCAGAACTGCGTGCGGTCGGAGTGGATTTTAGCTTTGCACCTGTGTTGGATATAGATTATGGTAAAAGCACCGTTATTGGTGATCGGGCATTTCATCAGGACAACCAGGTTATTACTGAACTAGCACATGCATATACAAAAGGAATGCATGATGCGGGTATGGCGGCAACAGGAAAACATTTTCCCGGTCATGGTGCCGTTACTGCAGATTCTCATGTTGATATTCCTGTTGATGATAGAGAATATAATGAAATATATGCAAATGATATTTTACCCTTTAAACGTATGATTCATCATGGCATGGCTGCGATAATGCCGGCACATGTTATTTACTCTAAGGTTGATAAATTACCAGCAGGTTTTTCGGAAGTATGGCTAAAAGATATATTACGTAAGCGCCTGGCTTTTCAAGGTGCTATTTTTAGTGATGATTTAGATATGAAAGGTGCTAGTGTTATTGGTGATAAGTACGTTGATCGTGCTGAAAAGGCATTATCTGCTGGTTGTGATATGGTTTTGGTTTGTAATAATCGTAAAGGCGCATTAAATATTGTTGATAATTTAAGTGGTCATAATGATCCTGTTTCACATTTACGTTTAGCGCGAATGCATGGTAAACACGAAATAACGATGGCTAATTTGCATAAAACAGGAAAGTGGAAAAAATCATCGGATATATTAAAACGATATCAGGATGACCCAACACTTGATTTAGAGTTTTAAATTTTAGGTTTAATAATAACAATGATTGAAAAATTTCAAAATTACCTACCTTTCTTACATGAAACCGATACCTGGATTTTGCAAGTTTTTGCAATTATCTTTATCGCTTTACTATTGGATTATGTACAAAAGAAAATATTAAGACGACTACAAAATCAACTCGAAAAAACACCTAACTTATGGGATGACGCATTTATTCATGCCGTTATTAAACCGCTTAGTGTATTAATCTGGGTGTTTGGCTTTTCCGTTGCAATGGATGTTGCGGGGTTAAGTAATGCATTAAAAATATTTGAAGTTGGCGTTATTGTTGTAATCAGTTGGACACTGATTCGTTTAATTAGATTTGTTGAAAGTAATGTTATTAAACAACAAGATGTAAAGGGTAAAACAATTGATAAAACAACAGCGGATGCCATAAGTCAGTTATTACGTGTATCAATAATTATTACTTCATTGCTTGTTGGTCTGCAAAGTTTAGGTTTCAATATTTCGGCTGTTTTAGCCTTCGGTGGTATTGGCGGTATCGCAGTTGGTTTCGCTGCTAAAGATTTACTGGCTAATTTTTTTGGTGGTTTAATGATCTATATGGATCGTCCTTTTTCAGTCGGTGACTGGATTCGCTCACCTGATCGTAATATAGAAGGGACGGTTGAAAAAATCGGCTGGCGTTTAACGCTTATCCGTACTTTTGATAAACGACCTCTTTATATACCAAACTCAATGTTTGCTAGCATCTCGGTTGAAAACCCGTCGCGAATGACTCATAGACGAATAAATGAAACCATTGGTATTCGTTATGATGACAGCAAACAGCTTCCACGAATCATTACTGATGTAAAAGATATGTTAGTTAACCATCCTGAAATAGATAATACGCAAACTTTAATGGTTAATTTTAACGAATTTTCTGCTTCATCTTTAGATTTTTTTATTTATACTTTTACAAAAACCACTAACTGGATTAAGTTTCATGAAGTAAAACAGGATGTTTTATTTAAAATAACAGAAATAGTAGAAAAACATGGTGCAGAAATGGCCTTTCCAACATCAACTATTCATATTGAAAATGATGCCTTAATGACTGAGAAGTAGTTGTGGATATTAAAAGTATAAAAAAAATAAAAAAAGAATCAGATTGCTTATGTGATTCAAAAAAAATAAATAAAGCATTAGATATTTTGGCTGGAAAAATCACTGCTGATTTAAAAGATAAAAACCCACTTGTCCTTTGCGTAATGACGGGTGGTATTATTCCTACAGGTCATTTGCTTACTCGTTTATCCTTCCCATTACAACTTGATTATATTCACGCTACGCGATATCAAGGTGAAACAAGTGGGGGAGAGTTAAACTGGATACAGGAACCAGTAATATCTTTACAAGACAGAAATATTCTTATTGTTGATGATATCTTTGATGAAGGTATTACTCTTTTAGAAATCGCAAAATACTGTAAAGAAAAAGGTGCTTCTAAAGTATACTCTGCTGTTTTAGTTAATAAAATTCATAAGCGTAAAGCAGACTTCAAGCCAGATTATATTGGTTTGGAAATAGAAAATCGTTATTTGTTTGGTTTTGGAATGGATTACAAAAACTATTTACGTAACGTAAATTCGATTCATGCCGTAAAAGGAATGTAACAGAATGACTAAAATAGCAATAATTGGTGGTACCGGTTTAACTTCTATTAATGGTCTTGAAATTACGGGTCGAGAAATAATACAAACCCCTTTCGGTGAACCTTCAGGTCCATTAGTACAAGGTGTTCTTTCAGGTAACAAAGTTTATTTTTTACCTCGTCATGGTTCTGGGCACACAATACCACCACATAAAATAAATTATCGTGCAAATATTTGGGCTTTAAAAAGTGCCGGGATAGAAAAGGTAATAGCAGTTAATGCTGTTGGTGGTATTCGAGAAGATATGCAGCCAGGTATACTCATTATTCCGGATCAGGTTATTGATTATACTGTCTCCCGTACCAATACTTTTTTTGAAGAAAGCTTAAAAAATGTTGTACATATTGATTTTACTGATCCATTTTGTGAAGACTTGCGCCAATCTATTATAAATGCAGCACAATCGAATTCGATAAGCATTATAAAAGAAGGAACTTATGCCGCAACACAAGGACCACGCCTGGAAACTGCTGCTGAAATAAATCGTTTAGAAAAAGATGGTTGTGATCTTGTTGGTATGACCTGTATGCCAGAAGCTGCTTTAGCGAGAGAAAAAGAACTTTGTTATGCCAGTATTTCCGTTGTTGCTAATTTAGCCGCAGGACGAGGAACTGAGGCATTAACAATGGCTGTTATCGAAACAAATCTAAATAATGGAATGGCTCAGGTTCGAAAGTTACTTGAAGCGGTCATTCCAACACTTAATTAATATCGGAAGATAATTTTATTATTATCTTATGTCCTTATCTTCTGGTTTTTCATAGCGGGTAATGTTTATCAATATCCCTAAAACAGGATGATCAATATAATGTAATTCGCTACTTCTTATGCGACGACGTTTTTGTTTTAAATGAATAACACCTTGTTTTTGTATTTTTGAACGTATCTGTTCATTATCCAATATTGAAAATGGATTATCACTTTTCACCATATCAGGGATTTTAGTTTTAAAAGTGAGTTCAGCTTCCAGGTGTAAATATCGCGATAAAGTGACACGCAATATACCTTCTAAAATTGATGGTGAAGTATTCATTTTTTCAATAGAGATTATTTCACCATTTTCTGTAGTTTCACTAACTTCTTCATCTTCAATAACGGGCGGGGCAGCAACCTCATGCTTGAAGTAAATCGGTAAAGCCTGATTTTTATCTAAACCGGGTTGACGCCAGGCCGTATGAAAAATAACACGGTGTGTTTTAGATTCAGATATTTTTTCAACTTCTTCGGTAAGTTGATAGTGGCTTGAATTTAATACTTTATAGCTGGATTTTAAATCTACGCCTTCTGGTAGCCATTCACTTAAAACAGGCTCCCCTAATTGCACAGTTTTTTCTGCTTGAGTTAGATTAACCTGAAGTGGCCAGTTCTCTGAATTTCGTTGTTCGTCCGTCATATTTTCAATAATGACGATTTCAACATCGTAATAACGCATATCATCAGCAAAACTGCTATTTGCCAATATAAAAAATAGGACTGATATAAGTGTTTTCAAGCGACTGTTTCCTGTTATATTTGATGTGCTTATTTTGTCATTGTTCAGGTAAAAATGCTAAACCTAATTGGAATTTTGTGATGGCTGTACAAGAAGTAATAAAAATGGGGCATCCACTACTCTTAGTCCGCGCAAAAGAGGAGGAAAACTTCGGAACCCCTGAACTAGACCGCATTGTCACCGATATGAAGGATACTATGGCTGCTTTAAATGGTGCGGGTTTAGCCGCACCACAAATTACGGTCAGTCTACGCATTGTTATATTCGGCA
>VAPM010687005.1_pt1 | contig 19267 bp, 13 predicted proteins | sample 3395091 | NCBI WGS metagenome assembly VAPM01 (sample SAMN08290445, study PRJNA428436) | hydrothermal vent metagenome | isolation source: Deep-sea hydrothermal vent chimney 3 | place: Pacific Ocean: Juan De Fuca Ridge | reverse complement strand
TACGTGATAGATACGGAATTACACAACTTATTTTTGATGAAGACCGTACTTCAAAAGCACTTATAGAGCAGGCAAAAGCTTTAGGAAGGGAGTTTGTAATACAGGTGAAAGGTGAAGTAATAGAGCGTGTTTCAAAAAATAAAAATATTCCAACAGGTGAAATTGAAATTTTAGTTAAAGAACTAAAAATATTAAATAAATCTGAAGTTCCTCCATTTACCATTGAAGATAAAACAGATGGTGGCGATGAATTAAGAATGAAATATAGATATTTAGACATTCGAAGAAATCCTGTAAAAAATAACTTAATTTTTAGGCACAAAGTTGCTATGGAAGTTCGAAAATATCTTTCTGACGAAGGATTTATTGAAGTAGAAACTCCTGTTTTAATAAAATCTACACCAGAAGGTGCACGTGATTTTGTAGTGCCAAGTAGAATGAATAAAGGTCAATTTTACGCATTACCACAATCGCCTCAAACTTTTAAACAATTGTTAATGGTTGGCGGAATGGATAAGTATTTCCAAATTGTAAAATGTTTTAGAGATGAAGATTTAAGAGCTGATAGGCAACCTGAATTTACACAAATTGACTGTGAAATGGCTTTTGTTGAACAAGAAGATATTATAAATACTTTTGAAGGTTTAACCAAACATTTACTAAAAGAGATAAAAGGAATTGACATCGATAAATTCCCTAGAATGACCTACAATGAAGCAATGAAACGCTATGGAAACGACAAGCCAGATATTAGATTTGGAATGGAGTTTGGAGAATTAAATGAAGTAGCAAAACATAAAAATTTCGGAGTTTTTAACAATGCTGAATTGGTGGTTGGTATTGCCGTTCCTGAAGGAAATAAATATAGTAGAAAAGATATTGATAAATTAATTGAATGGGTAAAACGTCCACAAGTTGGTGCTTTAGGAATGGTTTATGTTCGTTGTAATGAAGATGGTACTTTTAAATCATCCGTAGATAAATTTTATGATCAAAATGATTTAGCTAATTGGGCAAAAGTTACTAACGCTAAAGCTGGCGATTTAATTTGTGTTTTATCTGGACTTGCTCATAAAGTAAGACCTCAATTAAGTGCGTTACGAATGGAAATGGCAACACGATTAGGATTAAGAAATCCTGAAGAATTTGCTCCGTTATGGATAACCGATTTCCCTTTACTAGAATGGGATGAAGAAACTGAGCGATACCATGCAATGCATCACCCATTTACTTCTCCAAAAATTGAAGATATTGAACTGTTAGATACTAATCCTGGGAAAGTAAGAGCAAATGCTTATGATTTAGTGTTAAATGGAAATGAAATTGGAGGAGGTTCCATTCGTATTCATGATAAGAAAATGCAAGCACTAATGTTTAAACATTTAGGATTTACTCCTGAAAAAGCAACAGAGCAATTTGGGTTTTTAATGAATGCCTTTGAATATGGTGCACCACCACATGGAGGACTTGCCTTTGGATTAGATAGATTGGTTGCTATTTTAGGCGGACAAGAAACTATTAGAGATTTTATAGCTTTTCCTAAAAATAATAAAGGTAGAGATGTTATGATTGACGCACCTTCTGCTATTGATGAAGAGCAATTAAAAGAATTAAATTTGAAAATAAATTTATAACATAACAAAAAAGCTATGAAAGTTAAAGTCCATAAAAAACTAAATGAGTTAGCTGCTACCGCCATTTGTGGGAATGATATAAGCTCTTCCGTTTTATATGTTTCTGCATTAGCGATTGCCTTTGCTGGTCAATATGCTTGGATAACACTTTTAATAGTTTCTTTCGTATTATTTTTATTTAGAAAAATATATGGGGAAGTGGTTGGTGCATTACCTTTAAATGGAGGTGCTTATAATGCATTATTAAATACAACCAGTAAAAGCATGGCTTCTTTTGCCGCTGCTTTAACGTTGTTGTCTTATATGGCAACTGCCGTAATATCAGCAAACGAAGCAATTCATTATTTACATCACTTAATTCCTTCATTACCTATAATTATTGGAACAACTGTTTTATTGGGTATTTTTGCTGTTTTAACTATTGGAGGAATAACAGAATCTGCTAAAGTGGCCATTGGAATATTTTTATTTCATTTATTTTCATTAATAATTTTAAGTGGATTTATTATTTATTATTTTTCCTATAATGGTATTGAAACATTTTTTCAGAACTGGCATTTACCTACTTCAGAAGGTGGTATTACTAATGCTATATTTTTAGGATTTGCCGCATCTATGTTAGGTGTTTCTGGGTTTGAAAGTTCTGCAAATTTTGTAGAAGAACAAGAAAAAGGTGTTTTTCCTAAAACCTTACGTAATATGTGGGCTGTAGTTAGTATAATTAACCCATTAATGGCAATTTTTGCATTGACTATTTTTTCTGTCTCTGTTCTGCAAAGTGACGCTTACCAAAATACATTATTAATAGAAATGGCATCTCACGTTGGTGGAAAATGGGTGGCTGTTTTAATTTCAATTGATGCCTTTTTAGTACTAAGTGGTGCAGTTTTAACTAGTTTCGTTGGCGTTTCTGGATTATTAGAACGTATGACTTTAGATAGAATTATGCCTCAATTTTTCTTAAAAAAGAACAAAAAAGGAAGCTCATATCGCATTATTTTAATGTTTTTCTTTTTATCAATTTCAGTATTATTAATAACCAATGGAAATGTAAAATTATTAGCAGGCGTTTATACTATTTCTTTCTTATCGGTAATGATTTTATTTGGAATTGGTAATATTTTATTAAAAGTTAAACGAAATAAATTGCCTCGTCCTGAAAAGGCTTCTTGGTTCTCTGTACTTATTGCTATATTAGCTGTAGGCATTGCTTTAATTGGTAATTTAGTAATGAAACCAAAAGATGGTTTACCAAGTAATTTAATAATTTTTCTAGATTATTTTATCCCAACTATTTTATTTATCATAATTATGCTAAATAGAACTGTTTTATTGAACTTTTTATTGAATGCAATGCATACTATTTTTGACCCTGTTCGAAATTTTGTATTAAAAACCGATAAAAAAATTCTTCAAACTATTGATAAAATTAATGACCAAGAGTTTGTGTTTTTCACAAAAGGAGATAAACTTTCTACTTTAAATAAAGTAATGTTATACATTTTAAAAAATGAGCATACTAAAAAGCTTAAAATTGTTATTGTGCTAGACAAGGGACAAACAATGCCAGAAAATTTACCTCAAGAAATTGAATTTTTAGATATAGAATATCCTGAAATAGATATTGAGTTTTTAAGTGTTCCTGGAAAATTTAATCCAAAAATAATTAAAGAGCTTTCAAAAAAATGGGATATTCCAATAAACTTTATGTTTATTGGTTCCCCAAGTGATAAATTCCCATATAAAGTAGAAGAATTAGGTGGTGTTAGATTAATTATATAATGAAAAGAGTACAATCAAAATCGTTTTTTATAAAATTTTTAAAATGGAGATATACCCATATCTCTAATAAACAATTCATTGCTATTTCAAGTGCAATTATTGGGTTTATGGCTGGATTAGGAGCTGTATTAATAAAAAATGCAACACACTTTATACAGAATTTATTAGAGGGAAAATTTATAAAAGATATCCATCAGGCTTTTTATTTTATTTTCCCTACCATAGGTTTATTAATGGTAGTTTTAATAATTAAATACATTGTCAAGAAAAAAATAGGTCATGGTATTCCATCAACCTTATATGCTATTTCTAAACTAAAAGGAATTATGCCAAGTCATCAAATTTGGGGTTCAATTTTAACCGCTCCTTTAACTGTTGGTTTTGGTGGTTCTGTTGGATTAGAAGGCCCTACCGTTGCAACAGGATCTGCTTTGGGTTCAAACTTTGCCAGAATGTTTCATGTAAACCAAACTACACGAACTTTATTAGTTGGTGCTGCTGCTGCAGGAGCAATGTCTTCAATATTTAAAGCTCCTATTGCTGGAATTGTTTTTGCTGTAGAGATTTTTAGCTTAGAATTGACTCTAGCTTCTATGATTCCTCTATTATTAGCTTCTATTACTGCAATTTTAACCTCCTATTTCTTTTTAGGTGATGATGTTTTGCTTCACTTTCAATTACAAGATAAATTTCAATTATACGATGTTATTTTTTATATTTTATTAGGAGTTTGTACAGCGGGTTTATCTATCTATTTTAGCAAAGCTTATTTTAAAATTGGAGATTTTTTTAAACGATTTAAAAGTCCTTATCAAAAATTATTAATAGGAGGTTTATCCTTAGGAATTATCGTTTATTTTATTCCCCCATTATTTGGGGAAGGTTATGAAACTGTTAATAACATTTTAAAGGGAAATGTTGGAAATATTCTTGTAAATAACATTTTAAATGTTCAATTAAGTAATATTTGGACAATAATAGCACTTCTTGTTGGATTAATGTTATTAAAAGTTATTGCAATGTCACTCACTTTTAGTGCAGGAGGAATTGGAGGTGTTTTTGCACCAACACTGTTTACCGGAAGTATTTCAGGCTTTGTTTTTGCTATGATTATTAACCAAACTAATTTAGTTAGCCACCAATTATCACTCACAAATTTTGCAATGGTTGGTATGGCTGGCCTAATGTCTGGCGTTTTACAAGCTCCTTTAACGGCCATTTTTTTAATCGCTGAAATTACAGGAGGTTATGAACTTTTTGTACCTTTAATGATTGTTGCTTCAATTTCTTTTTTAATTTCTCGTATTTATACACCTTATAATATTTATGCCGCAGAATTGGCTAAAAAGGGTCAGTTAATTACGCATAACAAAGATAAAAATGTATTGATGATGTTGGATATAAATAAAGTTATAGAAACTGATTTTATACCTGTAAATCCAAGTATGTATTTAGGTGAAATTGTACATAATGCTATTATAAATTCTAAACGTAACCATTTTCCTGTTGTAAGTGAAGATGGTGAATTTTTAGGAGTGATTAGATTAGATGACATTAGAAGTATTATGTTCAATACAACACTCTATGATAAAGTAAAAGTAGAAGATTTAGCTCATGGAGAACCAGAAATAATTGATTTTGATACTGATTCTATGGAAATAATTATGGAAAAATTTAAAACCACCAGTGCCTGGAATTTGCCTGTTATTAAAAATGGTAAGTATTATGGTTATATTTCTAGGTCAAGATTAATGACTGCCTATCGTAGAAAATTAATTCAGGTTACTGCATAGTAAAATTTTATAAATTTATGAGATGAAAAAACTATTAATCATTCTTTTTATAATTGTCCTAAGTATTTTAGGATATGGATTTTATCTTAAAAATTATGGAGGAGATAATTCGGAATTAATCATTGGAATTGGAGTGGTATTAACCGCCTTTGTTTTAATGCCTTTATTTATTTATCACCGATATAAAGATAAAGATATGAAAAACTTTCAATTCAAAAACTTTAGGGAGGAACTTGAAAATTTTCATAAAAAAGAAGAAGGGAAAAAGTTTTAATTCAAATTTCGCTTTTCAATAAAAAACTGTTTTAATAACAAACTACACTCCTCTTCTAAAATTCCTCCCAGCACTTTTGTTTTTGGATGTAATTTTATACTTGTACTACTAAATCCTCGAGCTACATCCTTAGCTCCATAAACAATTTTACCAAGTTGTGCCCAATAACTTGCACCTGCACACATTTGGCAAGGTTCTAAGGTTACATACAACGTACATTTTGTTAAATATTTTCCGCCTAAATAATCAGAAGCCGCAGTAAAAGCTTGCATTTCTGCATGGGCAGTTACATCATTTAGGGTTTCTACTAAATTATGAGCTCTAGCAATTATTTGGTTATTCATAACAATAATAGCTCCAATAGGAACTTCATTTTTACTAAGTGCCAAGTTTGCTTCTTGCAAAGCTCGTTTCATAAAATATTCATCATTATAAGGTACTATCATTTTTCAAAAGTAAAATTTTTTACAACATCCAACACTAAAATATTGTAGTTTTGCCTCTGTGGAAATAAATTTATTGTCTCATATTAATAATCCAGCTGATTTAAGAAAGTTATCTAAAAATCAATTACCTAAAGTTGCTCAAGAATTACGGAAATTTATTATTGATATTGTTGCAACCAAAGAAGGACATTTAGGAGCTAGTTTAGGAGTGGTAGAATTAACCATTGCTTTGCATTATGTATTTAACACGCCGGATGATTTATTAATTTGGGATGTTGGGCATCAAGCTTACGGACATAAAATTTTAACTGGCAGAAGAGAAATTTTTGATACTAATAGACAATTTGGTGGAATTGCAGGGTTTCCAAAACGTGATGAAAGTATTTATGATGCATTCGGAACAGGGCATTCCTCAACTTCCATTTCAGCAGCTTTAGGAATGGCAATTGCTTCAAAAATAAAGGGTGATTTTAAAAAACAACATATTGCAGTTATTGGAGATGCATCTATTGCTAGCGGAATGGCTTTTGAAGGTTTAAACCATGCTGGCGTAACCGATGCTAATATCTTAATCATTTTAAATGATAACAGCATGGGAATTGACCCAAGTGTTGGTGCACTAAAAAATTATTTCACCAATGTAAAAGCTGGAAAAAAAGTTAGAAAAAATAATATTGTTGAAGCTTTAAATTTTAATTATTCCGGTCCAATTAACGGACATAATTTAGATAATTTAGTAACAGAGCTAGAACGGTTAAAAACAATAAAAGGTCCAAAGTTTTTGCATATTATAACAACTAAAGGAAAAGGTTTACAAAAAGCAGAAGAAAATCAGATAAAATATCATGCTCCTGGAAAATTTAACAAAAATACAGGAGAATTAATTATCTCAAAAAAAGTACCTCAACCACCAAAATATCAAAATGTTTTTGGCGAAACTATTTTAGAATTGGCAAAAAAAAATCCTAAAATAGCTGGAATAACACCTGCAATGCCAACTGGTAGTTCCTTAAAGTTAATGTTAGACGAAATTCCTGACAGAGCTTTTGATGTAGGAATTGCAGAACAACACGCAGTAACTTTAGCTGCTGGAATGGCAACTCAAGGACTAATACCTTTTTGTACAATCTATTCTACTTTTTTACAACGTGCTTATGATCAGGTGATTCATGATGTTGCTTTACAAAATTTACCAGTAATTTTTTGTATTGACAGAGCTGGTTTAGTTGGTGAAGATGGAGCTACACACCATGGAGTTTTTGATATTGCTTATTTACGATGTATTCCTAATTTAGTGATTTTTGCTCCGTTAAATGAAACCGAACTTAGAAATATTTTATATACGGTACAATTAGGAATTGCGTTCCCTATTGCAATTAGATATCCAAGAGGAAGAGCCACATTAATTGATTGGAAAAAACCTTTTTCAAAAATAGAATTTTTTAAAGGCGAATGTATTACCAAAGGAAATGAAATAGCTGTTTTAAGCATTGGAAATATTGGTAATAAAATAATTAAAATTCAAAATAAACTTCCTAAAAATAAAATTGCTCATTATAATATGCGATTTGTAAAGCCTTTAGACGAAACTTTATTACATACTATTTTTAAAACTTTTAAAACCGTTATTACTTTAGAAGATGGTGTAATAACTGGCGGATTTGGAAGTGCAATATTAGAATTTTCTGCTTTAAATAATTACCATAACACTACTATAAAAATATTGGGAATACCTGATAAATTTATAGAACATGGCAAAACTTCTAAACTATTTGAATCTATTAATTTATCCGAAAACGATATTTTAAATTATTTAAATTCTTTATAGTTATTTCTTTAAAATAAATCAGTCTATTTATTGTTTAAACAAAATAAAATTTAGAATTACTTTTCTTTTTCACATGCTATTTACCGCTAATAATTTTTCAAATAAATACAAACATTAATTTTTGATGATGATGTTAAACGTAAAATAACAATAAAACCTTAGAGCTATTAGAAATAGGTTTTAACTACATTTTAAAAAAACAAAAAAGAGGGAAAATCCCTCTTTTTTATCTCTTCAAAAAACTTATTATTTTATGATAATTTTTTTACTTCCCTGCATATTGTCAGAGCTTATTCTTAAAATGTAAATTCCTGTTGATAAATGATTTGCATTTACCTGTTTTAAACCTAGCGAATTAAAATCTAAATTAGTTTTATAAACTCTTTGTCCGCTTATATTATATAACTCTATTGTTGTTTTTCCAATATAAGATTGAGATTGCACAAAGAAATTTCCATCAGAAACTGTTGGGAATACTGAAATTCCTGTTTTATTAAAAAATTCATCATCTACTGCTAATGCGGTATCAATATTAAAAGTAATTTGCTGTGCAGCTAAAAAACCACCAGTAGCATTAGTGATATCCACTTTAAAAAAGTCAGTTACTGATACACTACTTGTATTGCTATAAGCAAGCTTACTCGTATTTATATCTTCTTGTGTAAATAAACCACCAATCGCTAAATCAATATTATTTAATTTAATGATTCCTTTTTGTGGTAATTCAGTAACCATAAATTGTTGTTCAGCAGCTGTTGAACCTATACTTGTAGCCTCAACATCTGTTTGGGCAATGGTATAAGTACTATTAATACCTACATTCATAGTATTATTCACTAATGTTGAATTAGTAACTGTCTGAGGCTTACATGTTTCTATTGACCAACTATTAATATCTCCAAAATCTCCATTATAATAATCCACCACTTTTAAAGTCCAATTCCCATTAGAATTTTTACCATTAAATGCAGACAGTGGACTTGAAGGTTTTACAGTACCTACAACTGGCTGTGTGCCACAAGTAATAGTAGAACCTGTATCATCAAATGTTACAGAAATATTGTCTTCACCAGCACATTCTCTATTAAATAATACAACTTCAGTATTGTCTGGAGCAATTAATGAAATTATCAAATCTTGAATATAAGTATGTGAAATATCAATAGTTACATTAACATCGCTAATGGTTATATTGTTAGTTAAATTTATAACAGAAGTTGCTGGGGGTCCTGCTACATTTGCTCCTGTTCCATCTGGTATATTTACAAGGGTATTATTAGATGTAGAAGTACAAGTATTGTTTGGCATTGTTTGAAAATTTTGTGTTGAAGAATAATTTCCTATATTACAAAAATTTACTCCTCTAACTCTCCAGTAATATACTGTTGCTAAATTTAAGACTGTTGTATTTACATAAGAATTAGTATCCGTATTCCCTGATTCAATAATGGTATTAAACGCAGGATCTGTAGCAATATCAATATTATATGAAGTTGCACTAAGTGATGCATTCCAACTAAAAGTTGCACCATTTGTTGTTATATTTGTAGCATTATTCGCTGGTAAAGAAGGAATCGTATTAGCAACTGTTGGTTCATTAACCTTCAAAATCAAGTCTTTTGATATAGTTTTACCACCTCCTGTACCAGTAACTATTATTGTATAATTGCCAGCAGTGACTGACCCTAAACTACTTATAGTTAATGTAATTGAGCTATTTGAAGTTATGTTATTCGCACTAAAAGTTGCAATAGCACCTGTAGGTAGCCCTGAAGTTGAAAATACTGTTGAAGAAGAGTAACCTCCAAATGTTTCAAAATTTAAAGTATAAACTGCATCATCCGGTTTACAATTTTCTATAACACTGTTTGGTGTGTTTATAATAAAGGTTACATCTGTTGAATTTGTAAATTGACCTGTAAAAGTACCTCTACCATGAGTTGTTGCTAAAATACTATTATCTGCAGTACGTAAATCTAAATCTACTACTTTAACATCTCTCATCCCATTATCAGAACTTACCCAATTTGGAGTATCCTCATTGAAATTTTTAGTTGACCAAATACCTAATTCTGTTCCTAGAATCACTTCATTTGGTGCTAGTGGATTTTGTAAAACACATTTCACTGGCATATCTGGTAAATCTCCTTCTTTATTTTTCCATGTAACTCCACCATTTGAAGTGAACCAAACACTAGTTACTCCATAATTATGAAAAGTAACTATAATTTCATCTTCTGAAAATCCATATTCAATAGCCGAAATGCTTCCAATAAATGAACTTCCTGAAATATTTTTCCAAGTAGGTGTAGCATTTGCATTGGTTAATCTTAAAAGTTTTCCGTTATCTGTTCCAACTAATAACGTAGTTGAGGCTGTTGTAAATGGAGACACCTTAAATGCAGTAGGTGAGCCATCTAACAAATTATTATTTAATTGTGTTTTGGTTGAGTTACTACTTCCTAAAGCATAACGGTTAATTTGTTTTATACTTGAAGTTGAGCCATTTGAATACATAATGTTCAAATTATGATCTAATGCTGCTTGAGAAATAAAATCTCCTTCGTTGCTATTTGTATCAATATCGTAACCTGTGCCATCATAAGGTAATTTAAGATAAGTATGATTACTATACACATAAGAAACTATCATGTAATTACCATCTTTATCAATGGTACAATAAGCACCATCTCCTCCATTTACTAGAGTACTAGAATTTATCCCTGATGAAGCACCATTAATAAATTGAGAACCATTATCTTGAGCTCCTGCAACAATTAATTCATTAGAAGTACTTTGTCCGTAACCTCCATAATAAAACTGAGTAACATTATAGTTGGTATTCATCTCAGTAAACACATCTACAGTTGCTGCGGTAGATAAACTTGATGCATAATAAATTCCGCCGTCACAACCAATAACTACCTCATTACTAGCTCCTGGTCTAAAAGTAAATGCATGTTGATCTGCATGAACTAAAGAACAATTAAGAGTATTTAAATTAGGGTTATTAGACCATTTTGAAATCTGTTCCCATTTAGAAGCTGTGTTTGTTAGTGTTCCACTTGTAGATCTAAATAAATCAATTCCACCAACATATATAATATCATCATTAGTTGGATCCACTTCAATTACTAAATCATAAAAATCTTGTCCACGTGTAAAATCGGTTGATGAAATTCCGTTATCCGCATCATTCGGCTTTGATAATTCTGTTGTAGTTCCAACTTTTTTTCTCCCAAATCCATTTGTAGTAGCAAAAATATGTGGACCATCTGTTGTAGTTCCTTGTGTCAATGCATATATTTTATTTATATCTGTGGAAGATACAGCTAATTCAACCCTGTTTGAATTTGCTAAAGGGGAATCTGGTGCTTCTGTCCAAGTAGCACCATCAGTTGAACTAAAGACTCTACCACCACCACCACCACCAATACCAGGAGTGGCAACCATTCCCATCCAAAGTGTATTATCTGAAGAAATTTCAAAGTCATTAGGAATATAATAATAGGTTTTACTACTAAAAGTAAACTGCATATTTGCAGATTCTATTCTACTCCAATTTGCTCCATTATCTGTACTTCTATATAAACCTGAGTTTTGTAGACCTAACCAATCCGAAGGATTTGAAGCATCTCCATAAAGATGAGCTCCAACACCAATAAATATTTCTGTTGAAGTACCATTATCCCAAGCCTGAATACCGTTAATATAATAAAGTCCAGATAAAAAAGTATTTGAACCATTGAGGTCAAAAGAAGCTCCACCTGCTAATTGTACAGGTATATTTGTCCAATTTGTTCCTCCATCGGTAGTTTTAAAAACACTATTACCAACTGCAGCACCAAAAGTATATTGTTCTCCTGTACCAATATACCATGTATTTGAATCTCTTGGATCCACGGTTATACAAGAAATATTCATATTACTAGGTACTCCTGAAACTAAAGTCCAAGCTGAACTTGCATTGGTGATATCTTGATTTACCCATAAACCACCGCTAACTCCACCTGCATAAACTCTTTTATTTGTTGTATCATTTGGATCAAATAAAACGACTCTAGTTCTTCCACCAACATTATTTGGACCTCTTTCAATCCAATCATTTCCAACTGTACCATCTCCAGGAACTCTATTTGCATAGGACTTATTATGTAATTTTTTTTGTAGTTCTAAAACTTTATTGGGTTCTGGTCTCCCTGTGGCAGGGTTCATTGTTAGTTCCCATTCTCTCTCATAATATTTATTAGGAGGAATTCCAAGTGCTAAGCGTTGTTCTTTAGTTAGTTGTAGCGTTTTTTTGAATGGACTATTTAATAAGTATTGTTTATATTTTTTAGCTAAACTAACATTCTCTGATAATGTTGTTTTTAACTTAGCTTTAAATAATGACGTTGTACTAATTTCAAATCCTATTGAAATTATAAATAAACCTAAAAATAGGTATAGTAATTTTTTTTTCATAATGTGCTAATATTTATATGTTATCCTTTTATTTTATGATATAACTGTAACGCGAGCCCGTCCGACAAACTTGCTACAAAATTACAAATTGTTAAAACTTTACTATACAGTTGTTTATAATTTGTATTTATATTTTTAGGCAATAAAGATATAATTAATATATCATATTTAGTTGCTTTATTTTCAAATTGATTATTAATTGCTGTTAAAAAAACATCTAATAAATTTGAAATAACACTAAACCCAACTATTTCTTTTTCAATTACTTGCTTGCTTTTGTATATTTTTTCAACACTTATTTTAATAATGTCGTTTATTTGGGCTTCATACTTACATTTATCTAATAATGCATATGGATATTCACCCATTAAAATAGTAGCTTCATTTTCTAAAAACATCTTTGAAGCTTCATTGATTAAGGTACCAATTGCTAAGGCTCGTAAATAACTTAATCTGTCTTTTGTATTGGTAAGATGGTAATATTTTTCAGTATTAATAGTGTCTTTAACTAATTTAATTAAATATTCCAGCGCAAAATCTTCCTCAATTAAACCTAGATTAATGCCATCTTCAAAATCGATAATAGTGTAACAAATATCATCAGCTGCTTCAACCAAATAAGCTAAAGGATGACGCTTAAAAGCAATATTACCATTTTTTCCTGATTTAATTAATCCCAACTCTTTAACTAAATCATTAAAAAAAGGAATTTCTGATTGAAATATTCCAAATTTTTTATCTGCAATTTCATTAGTTGGTTTTTTTGGCAAAGATTCTTTAGGATACTTAATAAATGCTCCTAAGGTAGCATACGATAATCGTAATCCTCCTAAAACGCCTTCTTTGTTTGCGGTTAAAATTTTAAACCCGTTTGCATTCCCTTCAAAATCTATTAAATCTTGCCATTGTTTATTAGTGAGTTGGCTTTTAAACTTTTGTCCATTTCCATATTTAAAATATTCCCCAATTGCTTTTTCTCCGCTATGTCCAAAAGGAGGGTTTCCAATATCATGAGCTAAAGCTGCACTAGCAACAATAGCACCAAAATCATTCATCTTATATCCTTTTTCTACCAAATTAGGATATTTTTTTAACAATTGTTCCCCTACAATTCTTCCTAAAGAACGTGCAACTACACTTACTTCTAAACTATGTGTTAAACGTGTGTGCACAAAATCGGTTTTCGATAATGGCACTACTTGCGTTTTATCTTGTAAACTTCTAAATGAATCAGAAAATATGATTCTATCAAAATCAACTTCAAATCCTAAACGTGTTTCGTCTTGATCTTTTCTATTTCTATTTTCAATATCTCCAAATCGTTTTAAGGAAAGTAATTGTTCCCAATTCATAAATCTATATTTTTAAATGAGCAATATACATTATTTTAAAGATAAATTATACTTAAAATAACCTAGCCTTAACATATTATTTACACTTATGTTGTTAATTCGTATTCATAAAATTATAGATATAAAAATGAAAAAATTACATTCTAATCACGTTACTCTTAATAGTTACTATAACTTTTGCTCAACAAAAGGAAAAAAAGGAAAATCTCTTTTCATTTAAATGGAATAATGGATTTAAACTAGAAAGTGCTGATAAAAATTTCAAGCTTAAATTTGGCGGTCTTTTTTATTTAAATAGATATAAAATAACATTTATTTAACAAACTAGCTGCTCATTTGTAGCGACAAAAACAAACATATATTATGAAAAAACAATTATTATTAATAGGGGTAATCATGTTATCCTTTTCCTTATTTTCTCAAACAAAACTTGAAGAATTTAAACCAAGTGGTAAAGTAAATTTTAAAGTGTTTTGGAATTACCATGCAGATTTAACGAATAATGCAACAAAAACAAGTGCATTTGAACTAAAACGTTCTTATTTTGGATACAAATATGCATTTAGTAAAAACATCTCTACAAAAATAACTTTTGATGTTGGATCTAATTCAGGTGGAAGCGAATATACTGCTTACTTAAAAGCTGCTCAATTAGATTGGAAAGTAGCAAATGGTGTTAAGTTAAGCATGGGTTTAATCGGTCTAAAACAATTTAATGATCAGGAACATTTTTGGAGTTACCGTTATCTATTTAAATCATTTAACGACCAATACGGATTTGGATCTAGTGCTGATTTAGGTATTAACGCAGAATTCTCGTTAGCTAAAAATTTAAAAGTAAATGTTATCATTATTAATGGTGAAGGTTATAAAAAAATACAAGATACTGATGGAAACCAAAAAGTGGGAGGTAGCTTAGTGTTTGTTCCTGTAAAGGGTTTAACCACTAAAATTTATATGGATAACCAACCTACAACTGGTGGAAAAGCAATTACTAGTTTAGCATTGTTTGCTGGTTACAAAGCTTCTGATTGGAGATTTGGTGTTGAATACAACAAATTAAATAACGGTAAAAAATATTCAAGCCCATCTGACAATCATGATTTAAATGGTCTTTCTATTTATTCCACCTACGTAATAAACAAAAAGGTTGAAATATTTGGTCGTTTTGATCAATTAAACTCAAACACTTTAACTGGTGATACTCAAGCATGGAATTATGATAAAAATGGTTCTCAAATAATTGCAGGTATTCAAGTGTCTCCAATTAAAGGATTAAAATTTGCTCTAAATTATCAAGGGTTCACCTCTGATAATAATGCTTTAGATGCTAAATCTTTAGTGTTTTTAAATGCTGAATTTAAAATATAGATAATTTTAACTTAACATAAACTTTACAATTAACCTGTACTTTTGTACAAAATTTAACAAAACATCAAAATGAAAAAATTAATTTTATTTATGTCAATTGCTTTAGTTTTTGCAGCTTGTGGCAATAAAAAAGAAAACAAAGAAAACACATCTAACAAAACTGAAATTTTAACTGGGTCAATTTCTATTGACGGTTCAGGTACGGTTTTTCCGGTTTCTGAAGCGGTTGCTGAAGAATTTTTAAAAGTAGCTCCCAAAGTAAAGGTTACTGTTGGTGAAAGTGGAACTGGTGGTGGTTTCAAAAAATTTGCTGTTGGAACAACTGATATAAGTGATGCTTCAAGAGATATTAAAAGTTCCGAAAAAGAGCTATGTAAACAAAATAACATTGATTATGTTAGATTAACAGTTGCTTTAGATGGAATTACAGTAGTAGTAAATAAAAATAATACTTGGGCAAAAGATATTACTACTGCTGAACTTAAAAAATTATGGGAACCTAATAGTAAAATCAACAAATGGAATGAAATAAGAGCAAATTGGCCAAATGAAGAAATTCACTTATACGGACCAAATACTTCTCACGGTACCTACGATTTTTTTACTGAAGAAATTATGGGGAAATCTGGAGCAAGTCGTTCAGATTACAATGCAGTATCCGATTATAATGTTGCTGTACAAGGTATTGAAAAAGATAAAAATGCTTTAGGTTATTTTGGTTTATCATATTATGAAGAAAATAAAGACAAACTAAATGCATTAAGCATTGATAATGGCAACGGGTTGGTTGCTCCAAGTTTAGAAACGGTTGCAAACAATAGTTATGCTCCTTTATCTAGATCATTGTACATTTTTATTAATAAAAAATCTGCACAACGTATTGAAGTTCAAAAATTTGTAGAATTTTATTTAAACAATGCCCCATCTTTATCTAAAGAAGTTGGTTATGTACCAATGCCAGCCAGTGGATATGAAACTCAAAAAATAGCATTTAAAAATGCGATTGTTAAACACTAAATAAAAAGAAATCTTATAAAAATAACCTATAAAAAGGAGTTCTCCTTTTTATAGGTCTTTTTAGTTACTCAAATGAAATTAAAAGAGAAAATAATAGAAATTGTATTACAATTTTTTACTTCTATTACCATACTAACTACAGTAGGTATTATTGCCGTGCTTTTATTTGAAAGTATTACTTTTTTTAAATCGGTTTCCATAATTGATTTTTTTACTGACACAAAATGGACACCTTTATACAGCGATCAACACTTTGGTATTTTAGCATTAATCTCTGGTACGGTTTTAACCTCAACTATAGCCATTTCGGTTGCTTTACCCATTGGATTAACCATAGCTATTTATTTAAATATGTATGCTTCTAAAACTTTTAGAAAAACCTTAAAACCTTTTTTAGAAATTTTAGCTGCCATTCCAACTGTTGTTTATGGTTTTTTTGCACTTTCTGTTGTTACTCCATTTTTACAAAAAATATATCCTGGTTTAGAAACATTTAATTCTCTATCGGCTGGTATTGTAATGGGAATTATGATTATCCCTTTTGTTTCATCTTTAAGTGAAGATGCATTATCTGCAGTCCCAAAATCCTTAAAAGAAGCTGCTTTTGGAATGGGTTCTACTAAATTTCAAACCTCTTTTAGAGTAATGATTCCTGCTGCGTCCTCAGGAATAACTGTTTCGGTAATTTTAGCAATTTCAAGAGCAATTGGTGAAACTATGATTGTTGCCATTGCAGCAGGTCAACAAGCAACTTTTACTTTTAATCCAATGGTTCCAATACAAACAATCACTTCATATATCGTACAAGTTAGTATGGGAGATGCATCTCAAGGATCTATTGAATATAGAACCATATTTGCTGCAGGATTAACTTTGTTCGTTTTTACTTTTTTATTAAATAGTTTTAGTTTCTACATCAAGAAAAAATACCAAGAAAAGTATGAATAACTTACAAAAAAACAAATTAGTTGATACTGCTTTTAAAATAGTAGGACGTTCATTTACCTATTTAGGAATTCTAATTTTGGCTATTTTATTATATAAAATAATTTCAGCTGGATACCACAGAATTAATTGGGAATTTCTTACAAGTCTTCCTTCAAGAAAACCAGAAAAGGCAGGAATTTATACTGCAATTATTGGAACGCTAGATTTAATGGTTTTAACTATTATAATTGCAATTCCAATTGGTGTTGGTGCAGGAATTTATTTGGAAGAATATGCCAAAAGAACAAAATTAGCTACTCTTTTGGAAATAAATATTGCTAATTTAGCAGGTGTACCTTCTATTATCTATGGATTGTTGGGTTTAGGAATTTTTGTCCGATTTTTTAATTTTGGTGGGAGTATTTTATCGGGAGCACTAACATTGTCACTATTGATTTTGCCAATTATAATAGTCGCAACTCGAGAAGCAATTAAAGCAGTTCCTCCATCGCTAAAAGAAGCATCTTTTGCATTGGGAGCTTCAAAATGGCAAACTATTCAAAAAGTAATATTACCTTCTTCATTTGGTGGAATATTAACAGGAATTATATTAGCAATGTCTAGAGCAATAGGAGAAACGGCACCTTTAATTGTAGTAGGTGCTATGGCATACGTACCATTTGTACCCCATTCTTTATTTGACACTTTTTCAGTTCTGCCAATGCAAATTTTTACTTGGACTACAAGGCCTCAAGCAGGATTTGCCATCGCTGCTTCAGCAGCTATCATCATATTATTAATTTTAACATTTGTTATGAACGGTATTGCGGTTTATTTTAGAAACAGATGGCAAAATAAATTAGGAAAATAAAATGACAACAATAACAGAAAATAAAAAAACAGAAAATATCCAACAAGATAAAATGGAGGATGTAGGCTCTAAAATAAGTGTAAAAGAAATGGATATTTGGTATGGTTCTTTTCAGGCTATTAAAGAAGTTTCTATGAAAATAAAACCTAATACAATAACGGCTTTTATTGGACCTTCTGGCTGTGGAAAATCAACATTTTTACGTTTATTTAACCGAATGAATGATTACATTGATGATTTTCATTTTGATGGTAAAGTAAAAATTGATGGAAAAAATATATATGGAAAAAAAACGAACATTGAAGAATTAAGAAAAAAAGTAGGAATGGTTTTCCAAAAACCAAATCCGTTTCCAAAATCAATTTTTGAAAATGTAGCCTATGGATTACGTATTCAAGGAATAAAAGACAAAACATTAATTACCAATCGTGTTGAAAATTCATTAAAACAAGTTGCACTTTGGGATGAAGTAAAAGACGACTTAAAAAAATCTGCTTTAGCATTATCTGGAGGTCAACAACAACGATTATGCATTGCCAGAACATTGGCAGTTGAGCCTTCAGTTATTCTAATGGATGAACCAACTTCTGCATTGGATCCAATTTCAACGGCTTCCATTGAGGATTTAATATTCAAATTAAAAGAAAAGTACACCATTATAATTGTTACTCATAATATGCAACAAGCAAGTAGAATTAGTGACTATACTGCTTTTTTCTATATGGGTAATTTAGTAGAATACAACAAAACAGAAATTTTATTTACAAAACCAGAAAAAAAACGAACTGAAAATTATATCTCAGGTAAATTTGGTTAATATTAAATACAAAACTTATGGAAAAATCGATACAATATAAAGATGCCTTAAATAAATCAGGGCTAAAAATGCTGTCTCTTTGTGAAAATCAGCTAATAAATGCTTATCAAGCATTCTCAAATTTTGACACGGATTTAGCTGAAGAAGTAATGCATAAAGAAAATAGAGTCAATGCTTTAGATATTAAAATAGAGGAAGATTGTGAACAGTATTTAGCTTTATACAAACCTGTAGCACGTGATTTACGATTTATTATGGCTATTCGGAAAATTAATTCGGATTTAGAACGAATTGGGGATCATGCCTATGCCATTGCAAGAAATATAACCCTTAGAGAAAATCCTGTAGATTCTAAATTAATGGAGATTTTACAAGTTGAAAAAATGTTTTCAATAGTCATGGAAATGATGCAACATATTTCTGAAGGATTTATTGATAAAAAATCTAAAACCGCACGAAAAGTATTTAAAAAAGATAAAATAGTAAATGAAATAAATACTAATTCTTACACTATAATTACAAATGAAGTTACTAAAAATCCTAAACTAATTGCGGACTCACTTGTGTTATTTTCAGTAATTCACAAATTGGAAAGAGTAGGTGATCTTATTAAAAATATTTCCGAAAAAATAATCTTCTATTTAGATGCAGAAATAATAATGCACAAAAAAGTAAAATAAAAAAGTCTATT
>VAPM010178596.1_pt1 | contig 19269 bp, 13 predicted proteins | sample 3395091 | NCBI WGS metagenome assembly VAPM01 (sample SAMN08290445, study PRJNA428436) | hydrothermal vent metagenome | isolation source: Deep-sea hydrothermal vent chimney 3 | place: Pacific Ocean: Juan De Fuca Ridge | reverse complement strand
TGACTGATAAAAAACAATAAATATAAACACATGAAAAAAATATTAGTCCCAGTTGATTTTTCTGATCAAGCAGAATATGCTTGTAGAGTTGCAGCAACAATTGCAAAAAAGACAAACAGTGAAATTATATTATTGCATATGTTGGATATTCCTGGGACATCAATAGACCCTGCCAGTGGGGGCAATTTACAAGGCGGCGCCCAAAGCATTTATTATTTAAAAGGGATTCACAAAGAGTTTGAAAAATTTAAAGCGTTTTCGTTTTTTGATGGACTTACGGTTATTGAATCGGTACGTTTTCATAAAGCTTTTGATGGTGTTATAGAAGAAAGTAAAAAAAACGATGTCGATTTAATTGTAATGGGTTCACAAGGCGCAACAGGTTTGAGAGAAATGTTAGTAGGCTCAAATACTGAAAAAGTGGTTAGGCATTCCCATATTCCGGTATTGGTGATTAAGCAAAATATTGAAAATTTTGAATTTAATGACATGATCTTTGCTTCAGATTTTGGTGCTGATAGTAAAGCAAATTTCCAAAAAATATTAGATTTTACAGCTACTTTTAATGTGAAGCTACATTTATTATTTATCAATACCATTCATAATTTTGAATCAACCAAAATATCTAGAGATAGACTTGAAAATTATGTTTCAAGTTTTGATATTAAAGATCATACACTAAATATTTATAATGATACTACTATAGAAGAGGGTATTTTAAATTTTGGTAAACAAATCAATGCAGATCTAATTGGGATTTATACGCACGGTAGAAGCGGTCTGTCACAATTATTTAATGAAAGTATTAGTAAAGAATTAGCGAATCATGCTTTGAGACCGGTGATTACTTTTAAGGTTTAAATAAATTTTGTAGAGATTAGGCATTCATACTGATTCATAATATTTAGGATGAGAGTTGTTTTTAAGTTTTTAATCTTGCTGAACCTGCTGTAACAAAACAGTACATTCTAAAAAGTGACGATTTCGTTTATAATTCTTCTTTTTCTCAAAATGTACAGAAATAATTTTTCCCAGTTTATAATATTGTTCAAGCTGATAAACTAGCCGGGTAATGTTGGAAAAACTACCCTTTAATTTAAATGAAAAAGTAGTTACTATCGCATTATCAGTTTTAAAAATATGAGGATTGTTAAATGTAACAACATTGATATTCGTTGAATCAGCAAAAGTAGTAATGGTTTTTAATAAATTATTTTGAAAAGAACTTTCTACAACTATTTTTTTTGATTTTAAAATAGAATCGTAAAATAGATTCTGTTGTTTGAGGCGGGTTAATTTTTGAGGGACATTGGTAAACAACTTTCGTTCCTTTTTTAAATCTTGATATTGATTTTTTAATTCAAAGGTATTAGAAAAAGAAAATTGATATGCTATCCAAAATAACAAGATCATTCCAATAAAAAGGATGCTATTTTTTTGTTTCAAACTCATTTTTAAAATGCTATTTGTAATGTAAATCCTATTGACGTTTTTTTTCCGCTACCATACTCTTGAATCATCACTTTCTCTATCCAATCTTGTTGTTCTAGGTTACCAATCCAATTTGAAAAATTAGTAGTATTGGTTGATTTCCCTATAATAAAGAGTCTATTTTCTTGAAATATTAATTGCTTTTCTTCATAACCCTGAAAACTTGAAGTGTGATTGATACCTTTCTCTAAGGGTTGAAATTGTATTTCAGAAAGAATAATAGAATGAGGCAATGCCTCACCTATTTGATCTAAATACCATGAAGCTTTAGAAGAAGTCAATGAAAAATTCATAACTAAACGCTCTTTTTTATCAACCTGATCTGCAAGTTTTATAAATGAATTTTTATAGGTTTTATTGAGTTCGAGTTTATTGTTTAACCTATTAATTTTTGAAGAATAATGACTAAAAAACAAAAAACTTACTAATAATAAAACAAATACACTACTCAAACCAATTTTTAGACCACCATTGAAAATTCGTTTTTGTTTGAAAGTCTTCAAAAGACCATTATTTACAGCTATATAATTAGTAGTATTTGTATGTTGATTTGTAAAATATGCAATAATACCTGCTAATGACAACACATACTTGTTGGAAAGATTTAGATCATTGATGGTGTGATTAGAAGGTGAAATATTTTCTGACCTTTCAATAGCATCAATACTATTTTCTGCAAATAAGATGCTGGCATTTGAAGAACTTACAGAACTGTCTTTTATATAGGCAATAAGTTGTGAACTAATTAGATTTCCTAAAGAAAAACCAATAACATTCAGATGATTTGTATTGTATTGTTCTAGAATATCATTTATATAATCTTTACGGCTTATAGCTGTGAAGGTATGCGTATCTGTTTGGAGAATTTCATAATAAAAATCTTCAGCTTTTAGATTAGGAAAAGCAATTGCAATTGCCTTTTCGGGGGTATCATAGACACCTTTCTCTACTTTAAAAAGCACTTTTTCATTATTAATAATTAAAAACAAATGTTGCCCTTTTTGTAACTGTGTATGGAGCTTGGTGATTTTATCACATTCAACGGTATTTTCAATCAAAAATTCATCCTTCTTTTTTCTAAGCAAAAGAACATTCAACTTTTCCTGCCCATTTGTAAAAGTATGTTCCACTCCACAAAATAGGTTTCCGAACTTTCCTAATGTTAATAGTGCCGATACCATTACTTAATGATAGTAGGTTTAATAAGTACCGTTAGTTTCTTTTTTGTGTCCTCTCGTTTTTTATTGCTAAAGAGCCATTTAATTATGGGAATTCTAGCCAGTAATGGTACACCTGTACCTGTATCGTTTTTTATTTTTTCTTCCAAACCGCCCAAAATTACCATGTCCTTATCTTTTACCCTGATAATAGAATTAAACTCTCTTGAATTTACACCCGGAGGGGCATCATCAGCAACTTTGGTACCATTAAAACTAGATTGAATCACATTAATATCTAGTGTGATCTGCCCATCACCTGACACTAATGGTTTTATATTAATAGCAAATTCTGCATCTATAGGTTGGTAATTGGTAATAGTAGAGGTTTGTGGGTTTTGACTACCGATAATATCACGGCGGGTAATAGCATAATACGTAGTTTCACCAATAGATAAACTGGCACGATGTCCGTTCAATGCAGACAATTTAGGTGCAGACCGTATTTTAATATCACCATTGGTTTCCATAGCTTTTATCTTGGCAAAAAAGTTAGGTACTACCTGTCCTAAATTCCATGAACCAAAACCATTGAATCCACCAATAATTCTATTTACAGTAGTTGCGCTCAGGGTCAGATCGGTAGTAGGATAAATACTACCTTGTGTAGTAGCGGGTTCACTGCCGAGCCCCCAACTCACTCCGGTTTCTACAGTGGCAGATTTATTGACTTCAATAAGCATCACTTCAATTAAAATTACAGGTACAGGTTTGTCTATATATTCAATAAACTTTTTAAAACGCTCAATATGCTGACTCGGACCACTTACAATAAAACTATTGAGTTCAATATCTACACGTACATCAAGGTCTTTTATAACATCTTCAGGGAGCATATTCAGTAAAGATTCTAATTGATTGTTGCGGTTAGAAAAAGTATTGGTTCTAGAGGTATTTATAGTCTGTCGGTTGGTATTAGTACCTTGTCTATTGGAACTAGAGTTCGAATTAAAATTAGAAGCTCCTGAATAATTAGAATTGCTAGTAAAGTCTGTTGTTCTCCCTGCTCTTCTACCCAGGCTACCTGAGGCAGTCATTACTTCAATAGAACGATGCATTAAGGGAATAGTAACTGCATCGCGCAAAGAAATTTGTTCTCTTTTACCAAAATAATAAATAGCATCTTTCTTTTTATACCCAAATTCGGTATTTTCTAGTAGTTTATTGAGTAAGAGATCATAGCTAATATTTTCAGCTTTTACGGTAGCATTTCCTACCTGGTCTAAAGGTGAGGAAGTAAACATATTCTTATTTAATTCATGTCCAATATCATATACAATTGTTTCAATAGAAGTGTTTTTAAAATCTACATTTAGTGTCTGACTAATAGAGTCTGCAATTTCAAAAAAGAATGTAGCATGCCTTCTGCGCTGAGGGCGTTTTTGTTGTTTGTTTTTTGAGTCTATTGCCGTTGGGGGCTTGGCAATGGTACTATGTGTAGTATTGACTTCAAATAAATAATAATTATCCCTGGTTTTAGTTACCAAAATATTATTTGCAAAAGCAATTTTATCTAAGGCACTATCAAAGGGCATGTGTTGAATATAACTTGTTAGCAACAAGTTTCCCATACCGGGTGCAAAGACCAGGTTTTTACCTGTTTTGTCCATGATCTGCTTAAAAACCACATGCAACGTATCTTGTTGTAAATTAATACTGAAATTAGATGAAGCAGTGTCATAATTTATAGGCACAATACGATGTTTTGGCATCAGTTTTTGCTCCATAAATTGATATATAGATAAGATATTACCTGTAAAGTCAATTTGCAAACCATATTCTTTACAAACAAAAACCAACACATCGTTTACCGTTGCATTAGAAAAATTATTGCTAATACTTATTTTATTTAAGTCAGGATGAATATTAACATTGATATTATGCGCTGTAGCCAAGGCTTGTAAAAAATCAGACAATGCCACATTATTGACATTGATTTCGGCTTTTTGATTTAGACCAGGTGCATCAATTACAATACTTTCTAGTTTATTTTTGATTTGCTCAATACGATCTTGTTGTGCTGAAACATTTAAAGTCAGACAAATAAAGAATACTGTTATTGCAATTTTTATAGGATTGTTTTTCTTCATATTATTTTTTTCATGTTCTTTAAAAAAAAGATGGTTAATCGGCTATTAACGGATACACTTCTTCAATAGAAGTATCCCCATTAACAACTAATTTTAAAGCATTTATTTTTAATGTTGCAATTTCTTTGTCAGCGAGATAAGCATCAATCTCTAAAGCATTGTTTTTAATATATTCAGTTAATTTTTTGGTGATGGGTAGTATTTCATAAATGGCTTTTCTACCTGCATACCCGGTATGAAAACATTTTTCACAGCCTGTAGCTGTAAAATGTGTTGTTAGATTCTCAGGAATTGAAAACCCTTCAGGAGTATCTACAAATGCTTCTGTTATTACTTTACAATGATTGCATAACAAACGTATTAAACGTTGTGCCACACTTACTTTTAAGGTACTGGCAATTAAAAAGGAAGGTACACCCATATCTATGAGTCTTGATATGGTGGCCCATGCTGAATTTGTATGAATGGTTGATAATACTAAATGCCCGGTCAATGAAGCGCGAATTGCCATATTTGCTGTGGCTACATCTCTAATTTCACCTACCATAATTATATCAGGATCTTGACGTAAAAAGGTGCGTAATGCTTTGGTAAAACCAAAACCGATATTTTCTTTCAATTGTACCTGATTGATACCTTCTAGAGTATATTCAATAGGGTCTTCAATAGTTACAATATTGGTATCATTAGTATTTAATAATTTTAAGGTGGCATATAGGGTAGTGGTTTTACCGGAACCTGTGGGACCTGAAATAAGCACAATACCATTTTGATTTTTAACACTGCTTTTATAGCGTTTTAATTCTTCTTTGGTAAACCCTAAGGTATCTAGTTGAATATTGGTGGCATCTTTAGAGAGCAGCCGTAAAACGATTTTTTCACCATGTAAAGTAGGTAATGAAGAAACACGAATATCATATTCTTCAGCTTGATTAGAAATATTGATACGTCCATCTTGAGGGAGTCGTCTCTCGGCAATGTCAAGACCAGCTTTGACTTTTAACTGATTGATAATTTTAGGATATTCTGTTTGTGAGATCACATAACGTTCTAATAATTTACCATCAATTCTGAACCGCACACGCCGGGCGTGTTCAAAAGCTTCAAAATGAATATCACTACTTCCTAATGAGTTGGCTTGATGAATAATAGTTAATAACAAATCTTTAGAATCACTTAATTGTGTGTTTGTAGCTGTCTTTGTTTTTCGATAATTTAACGCCAATAATTTTTGAATTTTCTCAGTAGATTCCTCAACAAGCAGCACTTGTTTCCCGAAAATAATCTGTAATTCATTGCGTAAGGCTTCTTTAGAGTCAACATCGGTTTTAAAACTAATAGAACCGTTGTGTTGCTGATACGGAATAATACGATAATGATATGCTTGTTCAGTACTTATCAGCTGTTGTAATTCTGTCGGTATGTTAAAATCAACGTTCATTAAAAGGCGTATAGATCTGTAAAGTGAAACATCCAATTAAAGCTAAAAATTAATAGAAAAAATAATGCTTGCAATCCCGCTAAAGGCACACTTTTTTTTGAAAGCGTTGGCTTTAACAATAGATATAATATCAAAGAAAAGATGAGCGAGCACGTAAATACTATTATAAAAGTTGCAACAGGAAAACTAATGGCAATGACAGTAAAAAATAAGACATCACCTAAACCTAACGCGGTGCTCAGCGTTTGTTTTAGTTTAAATTTTGAATATAAAAAGAGGATACCCATTAACACCACTAGCACTGTCAAGTTCATACTGATGTTTGATAAATATACCAGGGTATCGCTCTTTAGATAATAAAATAAGGCCATGACAATAGCTAGACCTATAAGCAAAAACAGATAGACCTTTCGCTCCCTAAAATCTTGGGCGATAATCGCCATTAGGCAGCATAGACATATTGTTTCAAGAGCAAAAAACATATATAAACGGATTAATTAATCTTTTACAATCTCTCTAGGAGCATCATTTTGGTCTATCTCCCAAACATTAAAAACCCCATCACCATCAAAATCAGTTACTGCTGTGGCACGTGCTTTAAAAGCAGTATTTGAAACTTCTATAATTTGATAGGCATAATTGGCATTCCCATTTTCTTGTACTGTTTTTGGAGCTTCAAAATCAATAGTATTAAAATCTACAGAATACTTAGAATGCATAAAAAAGTATTGCTTTTCTAAATTGTAAATATGTTTGAGTTGTGTCTGTGCTTCCAAGCTTTTTGTCTTAGAGATCAGAGGCATTAAATTGGGTAGCGCTAAGAGTAATAGAATACCAATAATAACCAATACTACTAATAGTTCTTGCAGATTAAAAGCGGGTATCTTTTGAGATACAATTTTAGTATATTTTTTCATAGATGACAGTGCTATTTAGGCTCAAACTTACATTAAAATTCAAGTTTATTTTTTGCTAACAAGAAAATATAGATGTCAAATATTACTCATTTTATACCATTTGTTAAGAAAAGTGAACCATTTATACGTAAAAGTATCACACAGGGTAATTTTGGATTTTTGAATGAAAAAATGATTCTACTTTAGATGCCGAAATAAGATTCAAAATCTTCTTTTGAAGCTCAAGCCTAAATTTAAACCCAATAATTACATGAAAACATCAGCTTATTTATTAGTATGCTTCTTTTTTATTTTTAATCTCTCATTTTCACAATCATTTTTTGATACGAGCCTCCCAACAATTACTCCAACTTCTCCTGAAGCTGCTAATATGGGTAGATATGGTGATGTTGTTATAAATCAAGCAACTGGTAAAATGAGTTATTCCATCCCTATACATACCATTCAAGTAGGAGGCAATAGTTGGCCCGTATCATTAGAATATAACTATGGAGGGTTTATTTTAGAAGGCAAACCTTCATTGAGTGGTTTAGGATGGGCGTTTTCAGGAAATGGTGCTGTAACAAGAGAGGTAAGAGGATTGGCTGATGGACATGACAATGGTTATTACGGACAACAAAATATTAAAGCAATAATAGATCAATATTTTGCTGATGAAGCAAATCTTCCCGGTTCAGGATTTCTAAATATGAGTCTGTTTGATCTAAGAGAAGGATTTGTAAAAGGAACTTATGATTCTCAAGTTGATAAATACACGGTCAATGTAGGTGGTCTTCATTTCTCTTTTAAAATTGGAGGCACAAAACAAGCTCCTATTATTGTTTACTTATCAAAACATAATTACAAAGTTGAACTTTCGTGGGATACAACAAAATACTATGCTATAGATTCATTTATAGTAACGGATGACACAGGTATCCAATATTATTTTTCAGAAAAAGAAAAATATCTAGTTGATCCTGATATCAATATAGGTTCGGGTACAATAGATGATAATGATACAACCACTAGTTGGAATTTAAGTAAAATAAAATATCTCAATGGTCAGGAGATTACCTTTAACTATACGATAGATCCTTTTGTGAGTTATGACCTATCTGCGGTAGGAATATCACTAAATGCTGATGTTGCCGAAGGACTGCCTGATTCCGGAGTTTTAGCCTTAGAGTCAAGATATGCTGATGGAATCACAAAATCTGTTTTACAACGAAAAATTTTAACTAACATAACCTTTCCTTCAGGGACTATTGACTTGAATATGTCTACGCTAAGTTATAGAAAAATATACAATACTATTATCGTTAAAAATAATTTAGGTACTACTGTCAATGAATTTGGGTTGACCTATCTAGGAAACCGTGATGCATTGGTAAAAGTTACTAAAAATAACCAAACATTGTTTGACTTTGAATATTTTGGCATTTCTGAAACAGATTCATTCTTACCTGATTTTTATACAGATTTTACTCGAAAACCTTTAGACCAAGACAATTGGAAATATTATAATGGTGCCGGAAATAGCTATGTACTTAGTTTGCCTGTCAGTTCATTTATAGCTTATAAGGAGCCGGACTTTAATAGTACCCGATTAGGAGCTCTAAAAAAAATAACATATCCCACAGGAGGTTGTACGGAAGTAAAATACGAACAAAACTCAGTAAAAAATGTATATACCAGTTCAAGTGTAAATAATAATACTGTAGCATTTAACAAGCAAATATTGGTAAAATTAAATGCTACCGCTACAAATGGAGAACGAGAAGCCAAACTTACCTATACATTTGATGAGCCGGTAGTGGCTACCATTTCTCATATATTAGTTGGAAGATTATTTGGAAATGAACCTACGTTAACAATAAAAAGGTTAGATCCCGTAACTGGTAATCAAATAGTATGTCCGGATCTATATTCAAGTTTAGAACCTTTGACAGGCGATTATCATAATCATATAGATCATTTAAGACTTCTCTTAGGCGAACCCATTCCGCCTTTGTGCCCTCGTTTAACGATAGCCTTAGGTCCTGATGGTGATGCTCCGGGCAGCACAGTACCTGTTCCTAATGTTAGTTTACATGGCTCTACCAATGGTCGTGTAGTAATTGATGCCGGAACGTATGAATTTAGAGTTGCACTTGATGATTTTGATGGTATTGTTGAGCAGTCTATATATGGGGAAATAAAAGTACAATTCTATAAACCGGAAGGTGCAGCTAATGGTGGTACTTTATATGTAAATGAATGTGTTGGAGGTATTAGGGTATCTCAATTAAAAGATTATTCAGAATCCACAACTCTTTCTAAAATTCGTTATTTTAATTATAGTGGCGATGATGGGCTTTCAAGTGCTTTTTTAAATCAAATACCATTAAAAAAAGCAACAAATTCTTGGGACATAATTATTCCACAAGGTGAAGACTACTCTTTTACTATAGATAAATACAGATTGAATGCCTATACAGGAGCAAATGCTGCACATGGCAATCCGTTGTACTATACAAAAATAACCAGTTATAATAGTATACAAACTGTAGTTCCTTCAGATGACCCTGAATCAGAAGGTGGTCCAACCTTGATAGATAATCCTGATAATGCTGCTACAGTAACTGATATAGGTACACAAACCAGCACTAATGGTTCTTTTTTCTTCCCTCAAGGTTATACTGTTACAGAATATCAGGCACCTGCCAATGACAATAGCTTTAGTTATGCCAGTTTACCACAACAAGAAGATTTATCCAGTGCTCGGTTAAAAGGAACAAGTGCTTATGGTTTTATAGAAGATCAACCATATTCATTAAAAAGTAGTACCGCTACTAACTATAGTATGTTACGAGGCTTGTTAGTTCAAAATAATGGAGGTGATGATCCCGATCAGGATGCTAACCCTGATCATCCTAATAGTTTTAAAGCTATAAAAAGACAGTATCTTGTTATTAATGATCCTGGAACCTATGATGAATACCCCTCAACACAAGTAGGAAAAGATAAAGTAAAAAGCCTGTATCAGATCTTTGAATATAAAGAACTTAATTCGAGACATAGAGCTAATAAACAAACAAGTGTAATTGATGGTATGTCGCAGGTTACAAACTATTTATACGACACCAATGACCGATTAAAAGAAACTAGGACGACAGATAGTGAAAACAATACCTTAAAAACAATCAACTATTACGCTGATGAGATTTCTAATAATGATGATTATGAATTAATAGTATCAGCAAATAGAGTGAACGAAGTAGTCAAAAGAGAATCCTATTTTAATGATGAAAAAACAGGTACACAACAAACATTCTATACTGATAGGTGGACGGTAAATGCTTTACCTGAATTTGTCAGTACAGCTAAAGGAGTTATAACAACTACAAACCTGCTTAAAGAGAGAATTAAATATCATAAATATGATGATAAAGGCAACCCTTTAGAGGTGTCACAAGTTAATGGTAGTTCTATATCATACGTATGGGGTTATGATCAAACCTATCCGGTAGCTAAAATTGAAAATGCTACCTATTCTCAAATAGAATCATTGGATGGATTTGGTACTGATTTTAATCTCAACTCATACGGTTTAACTATTCCTCAAAAGAATAGCCTCCGTAATAGCTTGCCCAATGCATTGGTAACCACCTACACCTACGACCCTTTAATAGGTGTTACCAGCATCACCGACCCCAGAGGTTATACCATCTATTATGAATATGATGAACTTAACCGATTAAAACAAGTAAAAGATGCTGCTGGAAATATATTGAGTAAAAACGAATATCACTACAAAGATCAATAAAAACAAAACTACAAAATCTATATATTATGAAACTAATTAAAAAATTAACCCTGCTATTATGTCTGCTCAGCATAACTATTGTTGTAGCACAATCTGAAAACACAAATTACGGTTTTCAATCAGGTTCTCTAGGAGATTATAATAGCTTCTTCGGACATCTTTCCGGACAAGCAAACACAACAGTGCATAATAGTTTTTTCGGATGGCAATCCGGTTATAGCAATACCACAGGTGAAGACAATGTGTTTTTTGGCTCAAGAGCAGGGTATAACAATACCACAGGGCATGATAATATTTTTATAGGACATTATGCTGGATTTACAAATACCGTAGGACTCAATAATGTCTTTTTAGGTACCAATAGTGGTCAATGGAACACCACCGGTAATTATAATGTCTTTACTGGTACAGTAGCGGGTCATGCCAATACCACAGGATCATTAAATGTTTTTAATGGATTTGAATCAGGAAGAAATAACACTACAGGTTCCGGGAATACCTTTTTAGGAAGCTATACAGGAAACTCTACTACCACCGGTAATTCAAACACCTTTGTTGGAAGCGCAGCAGGGAGTACTAATACTACAGGTGCTGGAAATACTTTTGTAGGCAATTATTCAGGGAATAAACATGCAACCGGAAACAGTAATGTCTTTACAGGAAACTATTCAGGGTTTAAACATACTACAGGCGGAAATAATATTTTCTTAGGAAACCAATCAGGATATGAAAATATTTCAGGAATAGGGAATGTTTTTATTGGATATAAAACGGGTTACAACGAGACAGGTAGTGATAAACTATATATAGATAATTCTAACACTGATGTCCCTTTGATCTATGGTAACTTTTCAAGTAACCAATTAGGAGTAAATACCAATATAATTCCTGTAGGGTACACCTTTGCTGTAAAAGGCAATATGATAGCCGAAGAAATAAAAGTACAAGTATTTCCATGGTCTGACTTTGTATTCTATGACGATTATAAATTACCTACACTAACAGAAGTAGAACAACACATAAAGGAAAAAGGCCATTTACTAAGTATCCCAAGTGCTAAAGAAGTAGCCGAAAACGGAATTAAAATTGGCGAGATGAATGCCAAACTCTTGCAAAAGATTGAAGAATTGACCTTGTATACCATCCAACAGGAAAAACAAATTCAAACCTTAAATACTAGGCTACAGAACATAGAAACTTTGTTGAATACAAAAAACAATTAATACGAGTTTAACTATCATTTTTATAGCTATGAATAGATTCATAAAACAAAAGATCTTAATTTCAAAATTAGTTGCTATGCACAAAAAAACAGTAATCTTAGTATTGTTATTATTTCCATTTTTAATAGTAGCGCAAGCTACAATGCCAAAATTCACAGAACATTTGATAGAACCAAATTTTAATGGTTCTGCGTTTTCTTGGGCAGGAGATTTAGATAATGATAATGATATAGATATCGTTTCAACATCTGTCAATGATGATGTAGTTGTTTGGTTTGAAAATGATGGCAATCAAAATTTCACCAAACATACTATTACCACAGACTTTGATGGAGCTTATACTGTATATGTTGGAGATTTTGATGGAGATTCAGACTTAGATATCTACTCGTTTGCTATCTATGCAGAAGAAGCAGCGTGGTTTGAAAACGATGGTAATCAAAATTTCACAAAACGCTCTTTTTTAGATATATTTGATAATGAATTGATAGATATTGATGATATTAACGGAGATGGGGTTCAAAACTTTATATCTAATCACGCAACAGATAATACACTATTTACATGGTCTGAAAGTATTGGGGGAGGTAATTTTAAGCTCAATACACTAGCTTGGATTCAAGGTGTTTCGACCTATTATTCAGGTGATATGGATGGAGATTTAGATGTAGATTATATTGTAAAAGACACACTCACAAATGAATTTTATTTTGTTAAAAATAACAATGGACTAAGCCTTGAAAAATCTATCAACCCTATAACTTTTGAGTATGAAGATTATACTTATTTTGGGGAAAACAATAGTAAAGATATTGATGGTGATGGAGATTTAGATTTATCAGGTTATAGTCTTAATCTCAATCAAGTGTATTGGTATGAAAATGATGGCACTCAAAATTATACTAGGCATATAATAGATAATAATATTACCTATCCTTTTCATATAATATCTACAGATTTAGATAAGGATGGGTATGTTGACATCATAGTTTCAGACTTTTTAGATGATCAGCTTGTATTTTATAGAAATGATGGTGCTCAAAATTTCACCAAACAAATTATCACAAGTACTTTAGATGGTGCATTAGGGCATTTTGTTATAGATATAGATAGTGACAATGATATGGATATTGTAGCTAATGGAGGACTAGGCGATAATGTAAAATGGTTTGAAAATAATCAAACTTCTAAAGGTATTGATGACTATATTTATATAGCTCCTACTTTAGGAAACCATAACTATATCTATACCATCAGTCCTCAAAAAGCAGTGACAACTTTAGACAGTATAAAAATCAACAAAGACGCCATAGAAAGTGTAGCCTATTTTGATGGTTTGGGTAGACCCATTCAAAGTGTAGCCATTCGTGCGGGTGGAAAAGGAGAAGATCTGATTGCACCCATAGAATATGATGGATTTGGCAGACAGATAAAAGACTATTTACCTTTTGCTAAGACATCAAACAGCGGAGAAAAGTATCATGCAACTATAATGGAAGATTTGAACCCTTTTTATCAAACAAAATATGCCAATGACTTTACGTCAGTTATCAACCCGTATTCCGAAAAAGTATTGGAAGCTTCACCACTAAACAGAATCTTAAAACAAGGAGCTCCCGGAGAAGCATGGAAAGTAAATCAAGATTATGATATAGACCATAGCATAAAATTCAACTATCAGACCAATGATACCTTGAGTGTTAAATTATTTAAAGTAACATATACAGATCCTCAAGATACATCAGCACCTAGCTTGACTGAATCGGGTCATTACAATCCGAATGAACTTAGTAAAACGATAACCAAAGATGAAAACTGGAAACTAGGTCAAACAAATGTTAATGACCATACCACCGAAGAATTTAAAGACAAACAAGGACGTGTTACTCTAAAACGCACGTATAATGACAATCTCCCTCATGATACCTATTATGTATATGACAAATTTGGAAATCTAACCTATGTCATTCCGCCTAAGGCTTCGGGTGAAACGACCATTAACCAAAATATTTTGGATGAACTATGTTATCAGTATAAATACGACTATAGAAATAGATTGATAGAGAAAAAAATACCAGGCAAAGGACTTGAATCAATTGTCTATGACAACTTAGACAGACCTGTATTAACCCAGGACGCTAATTTAAAAGTAACCAATGAGTGGTTATTTACTAAATATGATGCCCTTGGTAGAGTTATTTATACAGGAAAATATACAGATACTAGAATACATTCAGTCATTCAAGAAACTGATTTTAATGACAAAATCACAACTCAAAATTATGAGTCCAAAGCTGCTACAGGCAATAGTGGTTATGATGGAACTCACTATACCAACACTAATTTTCCGAATGCCAATTTAGAAGTGTTGACTGTAAATTATTATGACAACTATGATTTTACTGGCAAACCTTTTGATCCTGTAACAAATCCGGAGCAAGTATTTGACAGAACCACCACAACAGCCACCAAAAGCCTGATAACAGGAGCTAAAGTGAAAGTATTAGGAACTACAGATTGGATTACAACCGTAAGCTATTATGATGAAAAAGCACGCTCAATATATGTATATTCAAATAATACATTTTTAAATACTACTGATATTGTGAAAACCGAATTAGACTTTGTAGGAAAAGTACTAAGAACCCGAACCAGTCATGTTATAAATAATGAACCAGAAATAGTTACAGTAGATACCTTTACCTATGACCAAGCAGGTAGATTGTTAAAACAAGTACAATGTATTGGTGATGACACCTTAGATGATGATTGTGGGATATATGGTGCAGAAGGCCTTGAAGATAATTTAGTTACTACAGAAACAGTAAACCCTGGTACCTCAAAAGCTATTGAAGCTACAGATTATATTATTTTAAAATCAGGATTTCGGGCAAAACCAATTGCAGGGTTAACCGTAGAAATAAAAACAACTACAGTAACTACAAATACCAATAGTCAAATAGAACTAATTGCAGAAAATAGCTATGATGAGCTGGGTCAGTTAATAAGTAAAAAAGTGGGCAATATAGAATCTGCCTCTTTACAAAATATTGACTATACCTATAATGTACGGGGTTGGTTAAAAAACATCAATCAAGATACAGCAAATGATAATGATTTGTTTAACTTTACCGTTATGTATAATGATGTCGCTACTACAACTAACAAATTATATAATGGTAATATCAGCCAAACGAGTTGGAATACGCTTAGTGATAATCCTTCAGGAAATCTCATAAGTTCAGAATATACTTATACCTATGACGCACTGAATCGAATCACTTCAGCAATTGATGATACGGGTAGGTATAATTTAACTTCTGTAGCCTACGATAAAAACGGAAATATCACAGCTTTAAATCGTAAAGGGCGTATAAATAGTGGTGCTACTTCTTTTGGGGTGATGGACAATCTTGTTTATACTTATGATAGTGGGAATAAACTTAAAAAAGTATTAGATAATGGAAATGATAATTATGGATTTAAGGATGGTGCAAATCTAACTACTGAGTATACTTATGATGTAAATGGCAACTTAATCACAGACGCTAATAAAGGGATTACTAATATTTTATATAATCATTTAGACCTACCTACACGAATAACAGTTAATGGACAAAATATTGATTATGTTTATGATGCCACAGGTACTAAAGTTAGGAAAACTGTAAATAACGCAACAACAGATTATGCAGGTAATTATGTATATGAAAATGGTATTTTACAATTTTTTAATCATGCTGAAGGTTATGTAACACCTAGTACGAATAATGATTATAATTATGTATATCAATACAAAGACCAGATAAATAATGTAAGGCTCTCGTATTCAGACCTTGATGGAAATGGTTCTATTAATCCAAGTACGGAAATTTTACACGAAAGAAATTATTATCCCTTTGGACTTTTGCAAAAAGGATATAACAATGTTATCAATGGAACGGTAAATAATAGACATCAATATCAAGACCAAGAATTTACAGAAGATTTAGGATTAAATGTACACGAATGGAAGTTCCGTTTTAGTGACCCAGCAATTGGACGTTTTTGGAGTGTTGACCCATTAGCAGATATATATAGTTACCAATCTCCTTATGCATTTTCTGAAAATAGAGTGATTGATTCTTATGAATTAGAAGGATTAGAGAAAGTATCTATACACAATAGGTCGTTTGCTCCTTTTAAATCTTTTGGTGGTGGTTTTTCAGGAGATGGTGCAGATAGAGGTTTTACAACTTCACAGAATGTTACTTCACGAATTAGTCAAACTGTAGATGTTGATTTTAATCAAAGTACGCCTACGGTATCAGATGGTCAACAAGTAAGTGACACAAGTCATCATCCAGTTTTAGGAACGGACAGAGCACCAGTTAAAGAAGGTTTGAAAAATGTGCAAACAGGCGAAACAAGCACAGGTGCTAAACAAGTTAGTTTTCAAACAGAAATTGAAGGAGCGAATCCACTTACTCCATCATTTGCAACTCCAAATATTGATGTTGATGGAATTTTTTCAATATCATCTAATCAAGAAACAGGAGTTTTAAGTATATCTGCAAATATGACAGGAGATAACTTTCCATCAGCAGAGTCATTTATTAGTGATAGTGCAGGAAATTCCGTTTTTATAGGAGTTAGTGCTTTACAAGGTACTCCTTTTTCAAGTTTGCCAGGAGAAGGCGGGAAACAAATGATAAATAATAACTTTAGTATAAACTTTAATTCAGAAGGTATTTTTCAAAATGTAAATTATAATGGTCAGCAATATAGTATTCAAGATTATAACAAACTGTTTGAAACTCAAAATCCTGATGGTAATAATTAAAAGATGAAAATATATTTAAAACACTTTTTAGTTTTCCTGATAATCAGTTTATTGATTTTATACTTCTTTACGATAAAAGAAGGAATGGAAGTACTCAAATTAGAAGGAGGATATTTTAAGAATATTGGAAGAACATTTGAATACTTTTTCCAATGGGTTATGCCTTATTGGTGGTTTATTTTAATTATAGCCTCATTAATCTTGTCGTTAATAAGTACACTAATATTTAAAAAGATGAAATAACAAAAGACCACAGCGAGAGTTGTGGTTTTTTTATGAATATGCTTGTTGAGTTTTGTAATCTCTAATGACAGAATCAATAATCGAAAATAAGTGTTCTTTAAAGTCTGGTTTCATACTCTCAATTTCCTGTAAACGTTTTAAGGTTTTTTTATCAAAAGAAGCATTAACACCTTCTCCTACAAGATAATCTAAAGAAACACCAAAAGCATCAGCAATTTTTTTAGCACCATCTACAGATGGAATAGCAACACCTCTTTCGTATTTACTAATCATCTCACGAGATACTTTACTCTCATTGGCTAAATCCGTTTGAGACCAACTTTTTTGTTTTCTTAAATTACTTATTATTATTGCTATTTTATCCACTATAAGCCTGTTTTGAGTATGATAATACTATTATTTGACAAATATATGTAATTATTAGACATAATTAAAACCTATAAGACTTGTTGGTTTTGGAAATAAAATATACATTTGCGTCTAATAAGACCAATAAAATATTTTTCAACAATGTTCGATACAAGTAATTCAAACAACTACACCTACATCACAAAGTATTTAGAAATCCACATTTTAGGAGGAATAAAGCGGAATAAATTAGAAAGTTTACGAATTACGCTATCTATCCAAAAAATCAAAGAACATAGTATTTTAAGGCAAAGTATAGATTTATATAATGACAATCAAGTAGAAAAGTTTGTTAGAAAAGTAGCAGAGCGTTTAGAAATTGGAACAAGTGTAATTAGAAGAACCTTACAAGAACTCACACACGAATTAGAAAATTATCGTTTTTTACTCATAGAAAAAGAGCAAGAAGCCAGTAAACCCTATCAAAAAGAAATCACAGAAATAGAAAAAAAAGAAGCAATCGGCTTTTTAAAAAAGAAAAACCTACTAAAAAGCACAGGTCGTGGGTCAAATTAGCGGCTAGTTAATTTATAAAGTTTAAACTGTTGATAATTAACTATTTAAAATATAAAATGACTATTTTCAAAATATATTAGGATGTGTTTTATAAACTCAACCCCACTAAGGTCGTTCTATAGTGGGGTTGTCAAATCTTGCTGATACAGATTAGTGGGTGAAACATTTAGTGTTGATAATCAAACCCAGGTTATTAGTTTCGGTTTTGAATATTGATAGAGTTTCTACTTTCTTTAGATGCAATCGAATCTCTTTTCATATAGCTTTTATGAATCCATTTTTTCTTCTGTACGTCTTCGGTTGAAAAAACAATATTCCCTTTTTTATTTTCTGTTGTTTTAAAATTTGTCACTTTATTGACTCGTTTTAAGGTCTTTTTATCATCATTTTTAACAGCTTGTATAAATGTCATTACATCTGTTTTTGAAGTTAAAAAATCTGTTTTTTCACCTTGCTTACTAATAGCTTCTACAATTATAGATTCCAATATTTTCTCCCAAAGATCTTTAAAAAGCTGATGATTATTATAGACTTCAACTCCATAGATCTTTCCGTTAATGGCATAGGCATATCCTATAGCATCCTTAGTAGTAATCAAATCCTTAAGCTCATCATAAAATTCCTTTTTGACTTTATTTAGTTCGTCATTTTCTAAGACCAATTGCAAGCTAGAATTTGATACAGTATCTGCTACATTAACTGCGTATCCGTTTTTCGAGGATAATTTTTTGTTTAAATAGTCTTTCTGCTCTGCAACTTTACTCCAAACCTTACTTTGATTTTTTTCATATTTTGCCGCAAGTTTTAAATCTCTTGACGAAAGCATTTTTGAATTAGAACCAAAAGAGGACACTGTTTCGTTCTCGCGTTGCTGCCATCTGCCTTGTTCTACACAAAAACTTTCTAAGGATACATTCTTAGCATGTGGCAGAATAATAACATCGTAACTTATTGTTCTGTCTTGTTTCCCTCCTTTTACAATATCACCGGAATGGATAAATATATATTCACCACTATTGTTATCAATTGACAATTCATTAACAGATCCGGTTTCTTTAACTAGTACCTCTTTAGAATCCATTGCTTGTGATAATATTTTATAAACTCTACCCTT
>VAPM010060763.1_pt1 | contig 19272 bp, 16 predicted proteins | sample 3395091 | NCBI WGS metagenome assembly VAPM01 (sample SAMN08290445, study PRJNA428436) | hydrothermal vent metagenome | isolation source: Deep-sea hydrothermal vent chimney 3 | place: Pacific Ocean: Juan De Fuca Ridge | reverse complement strand
TGCGAATGGCGCGCCCATGAATAACCTGCAACCGGGTATGCTAAACCTGCGTCGGTTACGCGTGGAAGACGTCGCCATCCCAAAAGCAGATATTGTTTCGGTTCCCTCTGACATAAAAAAGGACGATCTTGTCGCGGTTTTTCGCGAAAGCGGCCTGACACGCATCCCGGTTTACAAAAGTACGCTGGATACGCCAATCGGTTTGGTTCACCTGAAAGATCTGGCATTGCGACATGGCTTTAATGGAAAAGGCCAGCGGTTCAGTTTGCAAAAACTGGTGCGACCGGTTCTGTTTGCCCCGCCATCGATGCCAATTGGTATTCTGCTGCAAAAAATGCAAAATGATCGCATCCATATGGCGCTTGTGGTAGATGAATATGGCGGCGTTGATGGTTTGGTTACAATTGAAGATTTGATTGAACAGGTCATTGGTGAGATCGAAGACGAACATGATATCGCCGATGGAATGTTCTGGACGTTGGAAAAACCAGGCTGCTTTTTGGCTGATGCAAAAACCCCACTTGAGGATTTTGAAAAAGAAATTGGTTTGCAACTCACCGATCCGACTGACGAAGAAGAAATAGATTCACTCGGAGGGTTGGTATTTGTTCTGGCCGGGCGCATTCCCATGCGGGGTGAGGTTATTCTGCATCCCAAGGGACTGGAATTTGAAATTGTAGAAAGTGATCCAAGGCGGCTAAAACGCTTGCGCGTGCGTTTGCCGACATTGCAAGTGGATGATTAGCCCCCTGGCCAAGATTCTTAAATCAATTTTGCAACAAACAGGGTGGCGCGGCGCGTTGCTGGGCTTTTTCAACGGCGTATTTATCGCCTTCGGTCAGGCACCTTTTGGTGTTTTTTGGCTGGCCTTACCAGCCATTGGCGTTGCATTAATTCTTGGTTGGACGTCGATTTCCGCCAAACAAGCCGGCCAGCGAGGGTTAAGTATCGGTTTTGGCTTTGGTGCGCTTACCTTTATTTGGATTGTAGAACCGTTCATGGTTGATGCGGCTTCGGACGCATGGATGGCACCTTTCGCATTGTTTTTCATGGCGCTGGGGAATGGCCTGTTCTGGGCGCTGGCCTTTTGGGTCGCGCGCAAATTGGCGGATACTCGATCTACAGCCCTGATACTGGCCTTGCCGGTTGCCTGGACCGCTGTGGAGGTGTTGCGTTCTTACGCGTTTACCGGGTTTCCCTGGGGGCTGACATCCTACATCTGGATTGATACGCCAGTATATCAGCTTGCCGCCTTTACCGGCCCCCATGGGCTGACGTTATTAACTCTGCTGCTCACTGCGGCTCTGGTTTTGTTTCTGGCACAGGGGAAAACAACCGCGGTTATGGCCAGCATAACAGTCGCAGTTGCCGGCTGGTTTGGGGGCACTTTCCTGTTGAACCAGCCGCTGGTTACCGGTTCCTCACCACGTCCATTGATCCGTTTGATCCAGCCAAATGCCATACAGGAACAAAAGTGGGATCCGGAATTTATGCCGGTGTTCTACAATCGCCAGCTAACCCTGACCGCGAAACCGCCTGAACGCCCGCTTGATCTGATAATCTGGCCAGAGGTTGCGGTGCCGTTTTTACTGAATGACGAATTTGCACCATTCTGGGAAATATCCGGGGCAGCAGATGATGTGCCGGTGATCCTGGGGGCGCAACGCCTTGAGGGCCCGCGCGCCTATAACAGCCTGGCTGTGTTGGGGCCGGGGGGCAAAATTGAACAGCAATACGATAAACATCATCTGGTACCGTTCGGGGAATACCTGCCCGGCGGCGCGCTTTTGGAACGTATCGGCCTAAAGGCATTGGCGGCCCAGTACGGCAATGGATACAGTCCTGGTCCGGGCCCCCGGCTTTTGGATATGGGCAAGCTAGGCAAAGTGATCCCGTTGATTTGCTATGAGGCGATCTTTCCCCATGAAATTCGCCGCGTGTCAGAACGCCCCGACTGGATGCTGATGATCACAAATGACGCCTGGTTTGGTAAATCAGCGGGCCCGTTGCAGCACCTTGCTCAGGCGCGTGCACGGTCGGTGGAGATGGCGTTACCGATGGTTCGTGTGGCAAATACCGGGGTTTCGGCGGTAATAGATGCCCGCGGTCGTATCGTTAAATCAATGCCCCTTGGTGTTTCCGGCAGCTTGGATGTAGATCTTCCAACACCATTACCAGCAAGCCTGTATTGGAAATTTGGCGATCTGCCGACGCTTATCGCCCTTTCGGTCCTGGGCCTGCTGAGTTTTCGCAGAAAGCCAAAATCGAATTGACCCTACCGGCAAGCTTGGTTACTCAAGTCTAACGCTGCCACAACGGCTTCCTGACGTGGCAAAATCATTTACCGGAGCACATCATGTCACGACAGAATTATATCTTCACCTCGGAATCCGTTTCCGAAGGCCACCCCGATAAACTGTGCGACCGCATTTCGGATGCAGTCCTAGATGCGTTTCTGGCGGAAGAGCCAGAGGCAAGGGTAGCCTGTGAAACCTTTGCCACCACAAACCAGATCGTAATCGGTGGTGAGGTGGGTCTTTCAGACCAAACCAAACTGGCACAATATCTTGAACGTGTAGAAGATATCGCCCGCGCCTGCGTTAAAGATATCGGCTATGAGCAGGAAAAATTTCACTGGAATACTTTGGCGGTGTCCAACTACCTGCACGGTCAATCTGCCCATATAGCCCAGGGGGTCGATGCGTCGGGTAACAAAGACGAAGGCGCCGGTGATCAGGGGATCATGTTCGGTTATGCAACAACCGAAACTCCTGAACTTATGCCGGCACCAATCCATTACAGTCACGCGATCTTGCGCCGCCTCGCCGAGGTGCGCAAATCCGGGCAGGAACCAAGCCTGCGCCCTGATGCAAAATCCCAGCTTTCCCTGCGCTATGTCGATGGTAAACCGGTAGAGGTTTCCTCGATCGTGTTGTCCACACAACATGCCAGCGAAGACCAGACATCGGACGATATCCGCGCCATTGTAGAACCTTACATTCTGGAAGTTCTGCCAAAGGGCTGGGTAACTCCGGAAACCAAATGGTGGGTAAACCCAACCGGCACATTTGTCATCGGCGGCCCCGATGGTGATGCCGGACTGACGGGTCGTAAAATCATCGTCGATACCTATGGCGGTGCCGCCCCCCATGGCGGCGGGGCGTTTTCCGGTAAAGACCCAACCAAGGTGGACCGCTCAGCGGCTTATATTGCCCGTTACCTTGCCAAAAATATCGTGGCTGCAGGTATGGCTGATCGCTGCCTGATCCAGCTTTCATACGCCATTGGTGTGGCCAGGCCCCTGTCGATCTATGTCGATACATTCGGGCAGGGCGAAGTGCCCCCGGCACAGATCGAAAAAGCCATTGATCAGGTGATAGACCTGACACCGCGCGGTATTCGCCAGCATTTGCAGATGAACCGGCCGATCTATCAGCGCACCGCTGCCTATGGCCATTTTGGCAGAACGCCCGAAGCGGATGGTGGTTTCAGCTGGGAAAAAACCGATCTGGTTGATGCACTGAAAAAGGCCGTCTGAGGCGGCAAATGGCGCAACTTCCCCGGCGAAACTTCTACGGCCGCCAGCACGGCAAAACCCTGCGCGATCGCCATAAACAGTTTTTGGTGCAGGATCTTGATGCCCTGTCACCGGGCCCCGTCAGTCCACAGGATAATCCAAAGCGCTCACCGCTGGACCTGAAAACCAGATTTGGCCAGCGGCCCCTCTGGCTTGAGATCGGATTTGGCGGTGGTGAACATCTGGTGCATCAGGCCCGCGAAAACCCGCATGTTGCGATCATTGGCTGTGAACCGTTCATCAACGGTGTCGCGATGTTGCTGGGTAAAATACGTGACGCCGGGGTGGAAAACGTCTCGGTTTACCCCGGTGACGTGCGTGATCTGTTTGACGTGTTGCCCCACGGCTCTGTGGCGCGCGCCTTTTTGCTCTACCCTGACCCATGGCCCAAACAACGTCACGTTGCCCGTCGCTTTATGAACCCGACCTACCTTGTGCCACTGGCAAAATCCCTGACTTCCGGCGCGACATTCCGGGTTGCCACCGATATCCCGGATTATTCAATGCGCACGTTAAAAGAGCTGCCCGGTCACGGTTTCACACTACTCGATCAAAGCCCCAGACCATGGTCAGACTGGGTGACAACGCGGTATGAACGTAAAGCCCTGCGTGAAGGCCGCACCCCGCATTACATGACTTTCAACCGCGACTGACACCTGCAAATTCTGTACCAACAGAATGGACCCTGCGCCGGGCTTGGTCTATCAGGATGCGCGTCACATCAAGGAAACTGCAATGTCCGACCACGGCACCCCAACCCCGATGACATCACGACCAAGCGGCGCGCTGCAAGGCATCGCCAATGTGCCGGGGGACAAATCAATTTCCCACCGGGCACTGATCCTTGGGGCCATGGCCGTGGGCGAAACCCGGATCACCGGGTTGCTGGAAGGCCAGGACGTGCTGGATACTGCGGCCGCTATGCGTGCCTTTGGCGCCCGGGTGGAACAGCACGGCCCCGGTGAATGGTCGGTCCACGGTGTCGGGGTAGGGGGCTTTCGTGAACCCGAAGACGTGGTGGATTGTGGCAATTCCGGCACCGGTGCGCGGTTGATCATGGGGGCGATGGCCAGCTCGGACATCTCGGCTACTTTCACCGGCGATGCCTCTCTGCGCTCGCGCCCGATGTCCCGTATCACCGACCCCATTGCGCTGTTTGGCGCCCGCGCCCATGGCCGGGAAAACGGCCGCCTGCCAATGACCATTGTCGGGGCATCCAACCCGGTGCCCGTAGTTTACACTTTGCCGATGCCGTCAGCACAGGTAAAGTCAGCGGTGCTTTTGGCCGGGCTGAACGCACCGGGGCAAACGGTTGTTTTTGAAGCCGAAGCTACGCGGGATCACACCGAACGCATGCTGGCCGGTTTCGGTGCCGAAATTGTGGTTGAAGAAACCTCCAAAGGGCGCACAATTACCCTGACAGGCCAGCCGGAACTGATCCCGCAGGACATTGCAGTCCCGCGTGATCCGTCTTCAGCTGCCTTTCCTGTTTGCGCAGCACTGCTGGTCAAAGGCTCTGACATCACCGTCCCCGGCGTCAGCCAAAACCCAACCCGCAATGGCCTTTATACAACCCTGGTGGAAATGGGTGCCAATATCATTTTTGAAAACCCCCGCGAAGAGGGCGGAGAACCGGTCGCTGATCTGCGCGTGCGCTATTCTGAACTAACCGGCGTCACGGTGCCTGCTGATCGTGCCGCCAGCATGATCGACGAATACCCCATTCTTGCGGTGGTTGCAGCCAGCGCATCCGGAAAAACGACGATGCTGGGTGTTAAGGAATTGCGGGTAAAGGAAAGTGACCGGATTGCGGCAATGGCCCTCGGGCTGCAGGCCAATGGCGTGAAAACCGAAGAAACCGACGACACCATGACAGTGCATGGAATGGGCCCGGGTCAAGTACCCGGTGGTGCCAGTTGTACCACACATCTGGACCACCGTATTGCAATGGCCTTTTTGTGCCTCGGCATGGGCACGCAAAGTCCCGTGTCCATTGATGACGCCGGACCGATTGAGACATCGTTTCCCGAGTTTGTCACCCTTATGGCCGGCCTTGGGGCGCAATTGGTCCGGGCCAACAGATGAAACATGTGAACCCAACTTACTGGGGGCTACTTTGCCTAACCCTGAGCCTTTACCTGATTATGGTTTTCTGGTCATTGCCAACACTAAAAGCAGCCTCCGGTGGATTAATCCCATTTGATTTGCGCGCCGCTGGCTACAGCGATGCAGAGGCCCGGCTGTATCTGACGGAACTTAGTAACGAGGGCCGCGAATTTTACCTAAATGTACAACAGAAGCTGGATTTCGTTTTCCCACTTTTGTTGGCACTGACCCTTGGCTTTGCATTGCGTGGGCTTTTTCGAAAAACCTGGCTGCGAAATGTACTCGTGTTGTTGCCCTTCACCGCCAGCGCATTCGATTATGTTGAAAATAGCCGCATCGCGGCAATGTTAAATAGCCCCGTTAAATTGCTAAGCGCCGAACAAGTTGCAATGGCCAGTCAGGCAACAGTTCTGAAGTTTGTTTTTATTTCCGTTTCCCTCGCGGTAACGTTGATAGGTTTGGGTTTTTATTGGCAACGCCAACGCCAGGTAGCAGCATGAAGTTCACAGTTGCTATTGATGGCCCGGCCGCAGCCGGCAAAGGCACCATTGCAAAAGGCGTGGCCGCCCATTTCGGCTTTGCGCATTTGGATACCGGGTTGCTCTACCGTGCTGTTGGGAAAAAGGTTTTAACCGGCATGGACCAGATATTGGCCGCAAGTTCTCTGTCTGATAACGACCTGAGAGGCGATGATCTGCGAACCCCGGATGTGGCACGGGCCGCCTCTGAAATTGCTGTAAATCCTCAGGTGCGCGCAGCGCTTCTGACCTATCAGCGCTCCTTTGCCCGCCGCCCAGGGGGTGCTGTTCTGGACGGGCGTGATATTGGGACCGTAATTTGCCCTGAAGCTGACGTAAAACTTTTTGTCACCGCATCTGACGATGTGCGTGCGCGGCGCCGCTTTGAAGAGCTAACAACCAAGGGGATCAAAATTTCATTGACCCAAGTGCAACAGGATCTGCAAATCCGTGATGCCCGGGATAGAGAACGCGACCATTCCCCAACCAGACAAGCCGCCGACGCTTTGAAGCTTGATACATCTGGGATGGATGTCGATACCGCTTTACTGGCGGCAATCAGTATCGTCGGTAAAGTTTACTCTGTGATCGACTAATCCGAAAAATATTTTAGCGAACCTTATGCGTTTTGATGCAGATCAAGGAAAATTCATCGCAAAGAACCCAGAATGGTCCTGTGATAATGCACGGGACGCCGGGGTGATCAAAACCCTATTCAAAAAATCAACCGTGCTTGTCCGGATATCTAAGTTGGGTTGCCAACATATTCTAAGGATTAGTAAAATGACCGACGTAATTGAAGAAACCCATGGTGTGTCACGCCGCGCGATTCTGTCTGGAACTGCTGCAATTGGCGCGGGGATCGTACTTGCCGATATGGCCACCAGTCAGGCCAATGCCGCCCCACTGACACAGGACGAAATCGCCTCCCTTCCAAGGGTAAAACAGGAAATGGTGGCCCCACCCTTCCTGCCCCAACACGATCAGGTTGCAACCGGAGGTCCAAAAGTCGTCGAAGTACGTTTTGAGATCGAAGAAAAGCTGATGATCATCGATGATGACGATACTGAAATCTGGGCGCTGACTTTTAACGGCTCAGTTCCGGGGCCAATGATTGTGGTGCATCAGGATGATTATATTGAACTGACCTTGGTCAACCCAGCCAGTAGCGCGCTGGAACATAACATTGATTTCCACGCCTCCACCGGCGCCATGGGTGGTGGTGAACTTACGCTTATTTCCCCAGGTGAAGAAGCCATCTTTCGGTTTCGCGCCACAAAGCCCGGCGTGTTTGTCTACCACTGTGCACCGGGCGGCGTGATGATCCCATACCATGTCTGCCACGGAATGAACGGTGCCATTATGGTGCTGCCGCGCGAAGGCCTTAGCGACGGTGAAGGCAAAGCCATCACCTATGACCGGGCCTATTTTGTAGGCGAACAGGATTATTATGTCGCCAAGGATGAAGACGGGGATTACCTGCGTTACGATACAGCTGGCGAAGATTTTGCAGATTTTCTGGAAACTGCCGCCACCCTGACTCCCAGCCATATCGTATTTAATGGTGCAGTGGGCGCGTTGACCGGCGACAACGCCCTGACCGCCAAAGTTGGGGAAACGGTTCTGGTTATCCATGCTCAGGCCAACCGGGACACCCGCCCCCACTTGATCGGTGGTCATGGCGACCATGTCTGGGCAGATGGGTCTTTTTCCAGTTCGCCACAGGTTGGGCTTGAAACCTGGTTCATACCCGGTGGTGCTGCCGGGGCCATGACCTACACTTTTCGCCAGCCCGGGTTTTACGCTTACGTTAACCACAACCTGATTGAAGCGATCATGAAAGGCGCAGCAGCGCATTTTCAGGTGGAGGGCGAATGGAACGATGATCTGATGACCCAGATCAAACCCCCCACCGCAATCTAGCCGCGATACCCAATCATGCAGTTTGCCCGCCGGTCCCCGCTGGCGGGCACTTTGCCCAAAAATTTGCTGACAACAGGAGAATACAATGAAGCTCTCAAAAATTATTCCAATACTTTCCGTAAGTTTCACGTTGCTTTTAACGACCCAGGCTTGGCCCGAAGCTGATATTGGAAAAGGTGAAAAAGTCGCGAAGAAATGCAAGGCCTGCCACACCATGGAGGAAGGCGGAAAAAACGGCTTGGGCCCTAACCTGTTTGGAATATTAGGCCGCCAAGCCGGTAGCGTAGAGGGCTTCAATTATTCCAGTGCAATGGCAGAATCCGGTATTGTCTGGGACGCAACAACCTTTAATGATTTTGTTCTCAAACCGAAAAATGTCGTCCCCGGCACGAAAATGAGCTTTAAGGGCATTAAAAAGGCGACGCAGCGGGAAAATCTGCTGGCCTATTTCGGAACCTTGCAAAATAGTGATGCCCCGGTGCTGGCAGCCTCAGGGAATGTAGAAAACGGCAGCGTTGTAGCGAATAAGAAATGCGCCGTTTGTCATTCCTTTGAACAGGGCGGCAAGGTCGTGTTTGGCCCCAATCTGTTTGGTATCGCAGGTCAGCCAGCCGCGACCATCGAAGGGTTTAGATACTCAGAGGCACTTACAAGTTCCGGGCTGACATGGACAGATATCAATCTGGTTGGTTTTCTGGCTGATCCAGAGGGCTTTGTACCAGGAACGACTGCACGTTTCCCCGGTCTGAAGACAGCCCAGGAAAAAGCAGATGTTCTGGCTTACATTAAAACCTTGCAATAGCCCGATAGGTTCGAACACTTAAATTGTTGCGCCGCGCTTCGCGCGTCGCGATGCCTCCGGCGGGAGTATTTGTACAAAGAAAAACCCATAGATTTTCCAAAGGCTTCCCGCCGGTGCGGATCATTATTACATATCAATTCGGAAACGCGCGAAGCCGTCCGGGCCGTCCCCTGCTTCCTGAATTTTAACGCCTTTAACGTCACCCATATATTGTTTGGCGGCTGGCCCAGTATCAAACAATACGCTGGCCCCTGCCACCGGTGCAAATGTCCAGTTCGCATCCGCCGACGGATTAATCGTACCCTCTTGCACAATGTAACGTACAATCACGTCCCGGTTTGTGTCGGGCGCCTCAAAAATGATGGTATCCCCCATGGCGCCGGGGAAAGATCCGCCGCCTGAAGCACGATAATTGTTTGTGGCAACTACAAACACCATGTCGGCGGTCACCGGTTTACCTTCAAACATCAGGTTGACGATACGGTTGGAATCTGGGTTCAGATCACCGCCTTTGGGGTCGTACTTAGACGGTTGTGACAGGTCAATCTGATAGGTTACCCCATCCATCACATCAAAATTGTAGCTGGGAAAACTGTCATTCAACAGCACCTGATCCGCCATCCCCGGCATGATCTGATTGAACATCCCGGCAGAGCGTTCAAGCCAGTCTTTTACCTGCGCTCCATTGATTTTAACCGCCCGAACTGTGTTGGGATAGAGATACAAGTCAGCTACATTCTTAATTGCAATATCACCCGCTGCCACATCGGTATAATACTCGGGGCCGCCCCGGCCGCCGGCCTTAAAGGGGGCAGCGGCGGAAAGGATTGGCAGGCCCTCATACTCGGTGCCCTGCATCATTTCTTCAATGTACCATTTCTGGGCGATTGAAACGATTTGCACCGATGGGTCATCCGCGACCAAAGCAAAATAACTGTGCAACGGGGCGCTTGTTGTACCCACGCCGCGCCGTACATAGGCCAGTGTCGCTTCATGCTCTGCCGCAACTGAATCCAGAACCGACTGCACTGACTCAACCAACGCTGTGGTCGATCGATCTTCATTTCGTTTGGATATCGCCCGCACTTCCGTAGATGTTGTGACCACGCGCCATTCCCCGGCTTCGCGTTCTAGCATCAGGTCAATTACCCCAAGGTGGCTGCCCCAGAAACCGCCCATGGTGGCGGGTTTTCCGTGTATGGTGCCATTGGCCACATCTACGCCGGCAAATTCATCATATTTTGATGAAGGAAATACCAGATGGCTGTGACCGGTCATCAGGGCATCAATACCGTCAACCTGAGCCAGAGGAACACTGGCGTTTTCCATACCATCGCTATGATTGGCAGAGCCGATACCGGAATGGGACAGCGCAATGATGATATCCGCCCCCGCCTCTTTCATCTGCGGTACATAGGCGCGCGCAGTTTCAATAATATCCCTGGTATTAACGTTACCTTCCAGATGTTGTCGGTCCCAATTCATGATCTGAGGCGGCACAAATCCGATCAGACCAATCTTGATATCATGTTCAACACCGTCACCATCCACCACTTTTCGATCAAGAATAACGTAAGGAGGGATCAGGGTTTCATCGCCGGTTGGGTCTGACCCCATCGTTTTGGCAATGTTGGACGATACGATCGGAAAATCTGCACCGGCCAAAGATTTCATCAGGAAATCAAGGCCGTAGTTAAATTCGTGGTTCCCCAACGTGGACGCATCATAGCCCAGTGAATTCATCGCCAGAATTACAGGATGCATGTCGCCTTCCTTCATACCGCGCTCATAGGCAATATAATCCCCCATCGGATTGCCCTGCAAAAAATCACCGTTATCCACCAGCATCGTGTTGCTGGCCTCTGCCCTGATATCAGCAATATGGGCGGCTGTACGGGCCAGCCCAATGGTGTCGCGCGGCTTATCAGCATAGTAGTCATACGGAAAAACATGGACATGAAGATCGGTGGTTTCCATAATGCGCAAATGCGCCTGATTGCTGGCGGCAAAGGCAGAAAAAGGATGCAGTGCGATCAAAGAAGCCCCGGCGGTTGTGCTGGCCAAAAATCCTCGACGTGAAATTGCTTTTGCAGTGCAGACGGACATTTCATTGCTCCCTGAGTTAACTGAATAAAGGGAAACAATAACACAGTGATGCCTTTTCGCGCAGATTAATTTGATCAACTGGTAAAACACCTTAGATTGTATATCCGATAGCAACATCAATCAAGGGTTGAAAACCGTTTTGATTCAATTGCCTTTTTAGGTGCTCTGACGTCATAGATGGACAATAAACGAGCGGACAATCATGCGAATTTCAGAAAAAGTAACTTTTGGTGGCGGAGATTTAAACCGGGCTGCCCATTTGCGTGCTGAACCAAATGGAATGATCAAGTTGATGCAAAACCCGGCCGCTACGGCACTGGTCCATTGGCAAGGGAAAATATTATTTATGGCCGGGGATACGCCAAATCTGGTGCGCCTTCCTATCAAAGACAGCTTTCTTATTCAGGCAGATAAGCCGCCGATATTCCTGGGTCTTGATCGATCCAATCCGATTTTCGCCTATGACATCAAAAATTGGCAACCAGAGGATATTTCTAACCCGGGAAATGGGCTATTTGACGCTGAGCCTGTCCGGCATCCGGACTTGGGGCCCAATCAGGTTTTTATTGATTTACGCCAAATCATGTCCGGATTAACGCCAATTGATGCTGAATTGGCAGTTTGCGCCAAAGCATTGTTCAGTTGGCATGAATCCCATGGGTTTTGCGCAAAATGCGGCCAGGAATCGTTGGCATCCATGGCTGGCTGGCAACGGGATTGCCCGGCCTGTCATGCCTCACATTTTCCAAGAACCGACCCCGTTGTTATCATGCTAATCACCTTTGGAAACAGCGTGTTGCTGGGCCGTTCTCCGGGATGGCCCGAGGGCATGTATTCGCTATTGGCAGGATTTGTTGAACCGGGTGAAACCCTGGAAAATGCCGTGCGCCGTGAGGTTTTGGAAGAAGTCGGGGTAAAAGTTGGTGATGTAAGCTATCTGGCGTCGCAACCCTGGCCATTCCCGGCATCGTTGATGGTCGGTTGTCGCGGGCGCGCCCTTGGTCAGGACCTGAAGATTGATCCATCGGAAATCGAAGACGCTGTTTGGCTTAGTCGTGAGGCATTGATGGATGTATTAGCGGGCAACAACCATGCCATCAAACCGGCGCGCCCTGGCTCCATTGCTTATTTTTTGTTGCAAAACTGGCTTGCGGACCGTTTGGATTAACCGCACAATAATTAGGGGTGAATACAGGTCAGATATGAAGTTCTCGACGCGGCAGGATATAGAGGCGCCGATCGAATATGTGTTCGATCATACGGCGGATTTTGAAGCGCTTGAGCGCCAGGCAATGCGTCGTGGCATTGAGGTGGCCCGGGACGACGATCTGGATTGTGCCGGTACCGGGATGCGTTGGAATGTCCAGTTTTCATACCGGGGTAAGCCCCGGAAAATAAAGGGTGAACTGACAGAATTTGATGTACCGAACAGCTACTTGATTCAATCAGTCTCTGGTGGGGTAGAGGCCGATTTTGATGTAGAGTTTCTGCCACTGTCGCGCAACAGAACGCGCATGGTTGTCGGGTTGCAATTGTCACCAAAATCACTGTCAGCGCGCCTGCTCGTACAATCGCTGAAACTGATAAAAAGCAGCCTGGATGATCGATTTTCAAATCGGATCGCGCAGTTTGCCAGTGAAGTTCAGAACCGATACAGCCTAAAAAACAACTAGCGTTTACGATCAGACGGGTAGACCCCAAGGATCGTCATTTCAGAGGTGAAATATTCCAGCTCCTCCAACGCAAGCTGCACATTTGCGTCCTCCGGATGGCCCTCAATATCGGCGAAAAACTGGGTGGCAGTGAATGACCCGTCCACCATGTAGCTTTCCAGCTTGGTCATATTCACGCCATTGGTGGCAAACCCGCCCATCCCCTTATACAGGGCCGCGGGAATATTCCGGACATGAAAAACAAACGAGGTAATCATACCACTTTCGCCGCGGCGGCTAAGATCAGATTCGCGGGCCATCAGTAAAAACCGCGTGGTGTTATGGTCGTTATCCTCAATATTTCGGGCCAATACGTCCAAGCCGTAAATGTCTGCCGCCAACTCAGAAGCCAGCGCGCCAACAGTCACATCACCTGATTGTGCAATTGCAGCAGCAGCACCCGCATTATCCGCCGCAGCCTCTGCGCGGATACCATGTTCGGCTAAAAACCCACTGCATTGGGGCAGGATCACCAGATGCCCGCGAACTGTTTTGATATCACTTAGTTTGGCACCCTTCAGTGCCATCAAGCAGATATGTACGCGCACGAAGGCTTCATCAACGATGTGCAAACCACTATTCGGCAACAGGCGGTGCGCATCTGCCACCCGGCCATAGGTTGAATTTTCCACCGGTAACATGGCGATATCAGCATCGCCGTTCCGGACGGCTTCAATGACGGCTTCAAACGTGGCACAGGGCAGGGCTTCCATGTCCGGGCGGTACTCTTGGCAGGCCTGGTGCGAATAGGCGCCGGGCTCTCCCTGAAAGGCAATTCGTGCTGTCATCTGTCAAATTTTCTGCATTGGGGCCAAAAGAGGCGTTTCGTCGCGCCTCTTATACCTTGAAACTTGTGCAGGGAAGCGGATAGATAGCAACGAAATATGGATCATACGGAACGCGACATGTTCGACACAATGACTTCTACTAAAATTATCGGTGCCCTTTGTGGGACATTGCTGATCTTTCTGCTGGCCAATTGGGCCTCAGAATCCCTTTACCACGTTGGCGCAGAGGGCGAAGGTGGCGAAGAAACTGAGGCTGAATATGCCTATGTAATCGAAACCGAAGAAGACGGCGGAGCAGAAATGGCCGATGTCGAAGTGGAAGACTTTGGGGCGATTCTGGCCGCAGCAGATATCGACAAGGGCGCCAAAGTCTTCAGTAAATGTAAAGCATGTCATAAACTGGAAGACGGTGTGAACAGCACCGGGCCAACATTATTTGGTGTGGTTGGTCGGGATGTCGCCTCGGTGGGTGGCTTTAGTTACACTGCAGTTCTGACCGAACTGGCAGGGGACTGGACACCAGAAGCGTTGAACGGTTTTCTGGAAAACCCAAAGTCATTCGCCGCCGGTACCAAAATGTCTTTCTCGGGATTGAAAAAGATCAATGACCGGGCAAATCTGATTGCCTATCTTGGAACGATCGGCGGTTAAGCAGCCGCAGAGTTAATAATTCGGCCGCCCAATTCCGGCGGCCACTTTTCAATGGGCATGTGCGCCACGCACTGATAAAACCGGCCCTTGCGCACAGTCACCCCGGCGCGGGCGTTTTGCAAAATAACAATAGGGACAATGGAACTTAATGCCTTCGAACGGTCCATTCACCTATTATTCACAGATTATCAACTTGATTGTTAACCATAGCGCAATTTAGCTTAAGTCAGGCTATGATAGGTCCAACATTGACCTTGTGCTTCTGATGGAGGAACTGAAATGATGAGAATCGAAAAACCTGCGAATGCACTGGCGACTGTCAGCAAGGCAACATTTGCAAAGCAGCTTGGTCTCGCCATGGGGTTGTCACTCATTGCGTTGATCTGGGCAGGTTCCACAAAGGCCCAGGAAATCACCATCACCCATGGGCTCTCAAATTTCGGCACCCTAAAATACGGACCCGACATGGAGCGTCTGGACTATGTAAACCCCGATGCCCCAAAGGGTGGTGAAATAGCCATCTGGGCACCCGGCACATTTGACAGCATGAACCCCTATTCCACCAAGGGCCGCGCGGGCGCACTGTCCAGCGTTCAGTTTGAATCGCTTTTGGCCAGCACCGCAGATGAAATCGGATCCTCTTACTGTTTTATCTGCACCACCATGGAATACCCCGAAGATCGCGCCTGGGTTATATTTAACATGCGCGATGACGTGAAATTCTCCGACGGAACACCGGTAACCGCCGCCGATGTCGTGTTTTCCTACAATATCATGATTGAACAGGGCCTGCCGTCCTACCGCGCCGGCATGACGGCCGTAATTGAAAGCGCCGAAGTGCTTGATACCTACCGCGTCCGGTTTAATTTTCAGCCCGATGCCCCGAAACGGGACGCCATCGAAAACGCCGGGTTTTCGGTGCCGATCATGTCGCAGAAATGGTTTGAAGAAACCGGCGCGCGTATTGACGAAAGCCGCATGGAAGTGGCCGTAGGCTCGGGCGCCTATATGCTGGACAGCTTCAAAGTGAATGAGCGTATCGTCTACAGACGCAACCCGGATTACTGGGGTATCAACCATCCGTTCAATATCGGAACCGGCAATTTTGACCGTATCCGTATTGAATATTTCGCCGATTCCAACGCTGCTTTTGAAGGGTTCAAAGCCGGGGCCTACACGTTCCGTCTGGAAAATTCGTCTAAGACATGGGCCACAAGTTACGACTTTCCGGCCCTTGCGGACGGAACCTACGTTAAGGCTGAACTGCCCGATGGCAACAAAGCCAGCACGCAAAGCTTTGTCTTCAATCTGCAACGCGAAAAATTCGCAGATCCGCGGGTGCGACAGGCCATTGGCTTGATGTTCAACTTTGAATGGTCCAATGAAAGCCTGTTTTTCGGCCTCTATGCCCGGATAAATTCGTTTTGGGATAATAGCGAACTGGCAGCCCAGGGAACCCCGGGTGCGGGCGAAGTTGCCCTGCTCCAACCCCTTGTTGATGAGGGCCTGCTGCCCGCCTCCATCCTGACCGAACCCGCCGTGATGGCGCCAACTTCATCAACCCGTCAGCTGGATCGCAGCAATCTGCGTGCCGCCTCTGACCTTCTGGATGACGCCGGCTGGCCAGTTGGCGACGACGGTATGCGCCGCAATGCAGACGGTGAATTGCTGAGTGTTGAGTTTCTGGAACGCAGCCCGGCCTTTGACCGGGTGATCAACCCCTTCGTTGAAAACCTGAAAGCCCTTGGTGTGGATGCCCGCCTGAACCGCATTGACCCGGCGCAATATACCGACCGGACCCGTGGCAAGGACTTTGACATCATCACCGACAATTTCCGTGTCGGATATGAGCCGGGCGGCGAATTGCGCCAGCCCTTTGGTTCTGAAAGTGCCGAGGATTCACTGTTCAATTCCATGACCCTGAAAAGCGCCGCCGTTGACCGCCTGATCGACATAATTGTAGCGATTGAGGACAAGGAAGAACTGAACATCGCCATCAAAGCGCTGGACAGGGTATTACGCGCCGAGCGTTTCTGGGTGCCCCAGTGGTTCAAAGATGTGCACACCGTGTCCTACCTGAATATCTTTGAATACCCCGAACCCCTGCCACCCTATTCGCTTGGCCAGATGGATTTCTGGTGGGTGAACCCGGAAAAAGAGGCGGCGATGAAGGCCGCAGGCAAGCTCTAGGAACCCGCGGGTATGGGCGCATATATCGTTCGGCGGCTGTTGCTGATCATCCCGACTTTGCTCGGCATGATGATCATCAACTTCACGCTCACACAGTTTGTGCCCGGCGGGCCCATTGAACAGATCATCGCCAATCTGGAAGGTGAGGGCGACGTGTTCGAAGCCATTTCCGGTGGCGGCTCTGAGACCATGGAAAATACCGTGGATTCTGACTATATCGGCGGCCGTGGCTTACCGCCTGAATTCATAGCCGAGCTGGAAAAGCAGTTTGGCTTTGACAAACCACCGCTGGAACGGTTCCTCAATATGATGTGGAACTATATGCGCTTTGATTTTGGCGAAAGTTATTTCCGCAGTATCGGCGTGCTTGATCTGGTCTGGGAAAAGCTGCCGGTGTCGATCACGCTGGGCCTCTGGTCGACGCTGATTGCCTATCTGGTTTCGATCCCGCTGGGCATCAAAAAGGCGGTGCGCGATGGCTCCAGCTTTGACACCTGGACCAGCGTTGCAATTGTCATCGCCTTTGCCATCCCCGGGTTTTTGTTCGCCATCATATTGCTGGTGCTGTTTGCCGGCGGATCCTATTGGCAGATATTTCCCCTGCGCGGTCTGACCTCGGACAATTTTTCGGACCTATCGATGTTTGGTAAAGTAAAAGATTACCTGTGGCACATCACCCTGCCGGTATTGGCCTCGACAATCGGTGCTTTCGCCACGCTGACCATGCTGACAAAAAACTCGTTTCTCGATGAGATCAAGAAACAATACGTGATCACCGCGCGGGCCAAAGGCCTGTCTGAAAGCCGGGTGCTCTATGGCCACGTATTCCGCAACGCCATGCTGATCGTCATTGCCGGTTTTCCGTCGGTGTTCATTGGCGTGTTCTTTGGCGGCTCACTGATCATCGAAACCATCTTTTCGCTGGACGGCCTTGGCCGGCTGGGCTTTGAGGCCGCCGTGGCACGCGATTACCCGGTGATATTCGGCACCCTGTTCTTCTTCGGCCTGATCGGGCTGGTGATCGGTATCCTGTCGGATCTGATGTATGTCTTCGTCGACCCCCGTATTGACTTTGAGGTTAGGGAAACCTGATGACCCTTGCCCCACAGGAACAGCCGCAAACCAGCGCACCAATCCCGGCGGCGCCCGCCAAACGCCCGCGCCTGTCGCCCCTGAACCAACGCCGCTGGCGCAACTTCAAACGCAACCGCCGCGCCCTCTGGTCGCTCTGGATATTTTCCATCCTGTTTGGGCTGTCGCTGTTTGCCGAGTTTATCGCCAATGACAAACCCATTCTGGTCAGTTATCGCGGCGAAATTCGCGCACCGATCTTCAGCTTTTACCCCGAAACCGCCTATGGTGGCGATTTCAAAACAGAAGCCATCTACCGCGACCCGGAAGTGGAATGTCTGATCGTCACCGGTGGAATCCAGGACTGTTTTGACGACCCGGAAAACCTGATTATTGACGCTGCCGACGGGTTGATTGACGGCGAAAGCATCAACCAAGGCTGGCTACTATGGCCGCCGATCCGTGCCTCTTTCAACACCATCAGCAATGTCCCCGGCGTGGCCCCCGGCCCCCCCAGTGCGCAACACCTGCTGGGCACCGACGACACCAAGCGCGATGTTGTGGCGCGGGTCATCTACGGTTTTCGCCTGTCGATCATCTACACCATCATCGTCACTGTTGCGACCTCGGTCATCGGCGTCATCGCCGGGGCGGTGCAGGGCTATTTTGGCGGCTGGACCGATCTGGTTTTCCAGCGATTGCTGGAAATATGGGGCTCAACCCCGTCGCTGTTCATCATCATCATCCTGTTTGCCATCCTTGGGCGCAGTTTCTGGTTGCTGGTTGGCATCACCATCCTGTTTGGCTGGCCCGCCCTTGTCGGGCTGGTGCGCGCTGAATTTCTGCGCGCGCGCAACTTTGAATATGTCCGCGCCGCCCGCGCCCTTGGCGTGTCCAACGCCACCATCATGTTCCGTCACATATTGCCCAATGCCATGGTTGCGTCCTTGACGATGATGCCCTTTATCATCACTGGCACCATTGGCACCCTGGCCAGCCTTGATTTCCTTGGCTTTGGCCTGCCGTCTTCGGCCCCCTCACTTGGCGAACTCACATTACAAGCCAAACAAAACCTGCAGGCCCCCTGGCTGGCCTTCACCGCATTTTTTACCTACGCCATCATGCTGTCCCTCCTGGTCTTCATCTTTGAAGGTGTGCGTGACGCCTTTGATCCGCGAAAGACCTTCACATGAGCGCGGTTCTTAAGGTCACTGACCTCAACGTCGCCTTCCGTCAGGACGGCGCGCTGCACCCGGCGGTGATTGATGTCAGCTTTGAAGTTGCCAAAGGTGAAACCGTCGCCATTGTTGGCGAAAGCGGGTCGGGAAAATCAGTAACCGCCCTGTCCACCGTGTCACTGCTGCCCGACAGCGCCGAGGTGTCCGGCTCGGTGACCTATAACGGCAAAGAAATGGTCGGTGCTTCACTGACCGATCTGCGCCAGGTGCGCGGCAACGACATCAGCTTTATCTTCCAGGAACCGATGACCAGCCTGAACCCGCTGCACACGCTGGAAAGGCAATTGGCCGAAAGCCTGGCACTGCATCAGGGTGTCACCGGGGCGGCGGCACAACCGCGCATACTGGAACTTTTGAAAAAGGTTGGCATCCAGAACCCGGAAACCCGGCTTGGCGCCTATCCGCACCAATTGTCTGGCGGTCAGCGCCAGCGGGTGATGATCGCCATGGCGCTTGCCAATGGCCCGGAACTGCTGATCGCGGATGAACCCACCACCGCGCTGGATGTCACCATTCAGGCGCAGATCCTTGATCTGCTTGCGGAACTGAAATCCTCCGAAGGCATGTCGATGCTGTTCATCACCCATGAC
>VAPM010718662.1_pt1 | contig 19474 bp, 20 predicted proteins | sample 3395091 | NCBI WGS metagenome assembly VAPM01 (sample SAMN08290445, study PRJNA428436) | hydrothermal vent metagenome | isolation source: Deep-sea hydrothermal vent chimney 3 | place: Pacific Ocean: Juan De Fuca Ridge | reverse complement strand
TGCTGAAGCATAATCCCCGTTCGCTATTGAGGCTTGCGCTTCACTGCTTGCGGTTGTTGCTGCTAAGGCAGCAGCGCCAATACCGATGCCAGGAAGTAGATGGCTGGCAAGCTTAGAGTCGCTAATAAATTGTCCTGCTGCTTTCAATTTGTCAACGGCCGGTTCTATTAACGCTTCTAAATTTTTTGAACCCCAGTGCTCTGGAATTAAGTGAGTGCTAGTTAGTTTACGCTGTAACGTTGCTACATATTCATCCATCAAGCTTGCTAAATTAGCCTCTACATTAGGCTTTTGATGAATCTTTCCCGCCAAAGCCTCTGCTATATTCTGAGTCGATACTGTAATTTCTGTTTTAGCCATCACTGGAAACATTCTAATGTCCCCAGGTGTTCTAGTACTTTCTACAAACCTCCAGTGGCTTGACGTATCACTTGTAAGCGCTTTCACCAACATATCATTTACAACATCAGCTTGTATGCTGATATTTGGATTAATATCCGAAACCTGCAATAAAGGCGCACCCTCTGCCGCCTCATTAAGCAATGTCAAAAAACCCCCTTTTAATATGTTAACTTGGGAAGTCTCTAGCTGATTTGTACGCATTCCCATTTTTGCCAATAAATTTGGGCTACCAGCGACTTCATCGCCTGAAAAATATTGATGTGAAAGAAAATTACTTATTTCTGCCGAATCTAAATCAGATGCCATATTAAAACCTATAAAATTTTACGTTGTGTCTGTATTTAAACGTAGCTACGTTTAATAAAGGGTTAAAACAATAGGTTTACCGCCTTAAAGTTGCAAATGCCTTTTCAGCAGCTTTTATTGTGGCACTGATATCTTCATCTGTATGCGCTGCCGAAACAAAACCTGCCTCAAATGCAGACGGGCCTAAATAAATGCCGCTACTCAACATACTATGAAAAAATCGATTAAAAACATCTCTATCAGATTGCATTATTTCATTAAAAGAACTTGGGCAGGCCTCACTAAAATACATGCCAAACATACCACCGATACTTTGCGCACTAAATATTACACCCGATTTTTTAGCTGCTTGCACCAATCCATCCGCCAATTTTTTTGTTTGCGCCGCTAATTTTTCATGAAAGTTGGGCGCCTGAATAAGGGCTAATGTTTTTAACCCTGCTGTCACAGCAACAGGGTTGCCAGAAAGTGTACCCGCCTGGTAAACAGCACCTAATGGTGCAAGTACGCTCATAATATCTTTACGACCACCAAAAGCACCAACCGGTAAACCACCGCCAATAATCTTGCCTAAGGTCGTCATATCAGGCTCAATATTATATAGCGCTTGCGCACCACCTAAATGCACACGGAAGCCCGTCATTACTTCATCAAAAATGAGTACTGCGCCATGCTTAGAACATAAAGACCGTAAACTTTTCAAGAACTCAAGTTTGGGTACGATTAAATTCATATTGCCAACCACTGGCTCAATAATCACACAGGCAATTTCATCGCCTATCGTGGTAAATAATTCTTCAAGTGCTTGTGTATTGTTATACTCTAAAGTCAGCGTGTCGGCAGCGACTGCTGCTGGAACGCCAGCAGAACTAGGCTCACCAAAAGTAAGCAAACCTGAGCCTGCTTTGACCAATAAAGCATCAGCATGCCCATGATAACAACCCTCAAATTTAACGATTTTGTTACGCTTGGTGAAACCTCGTGCAACCCGTATCGCACTCATCGTCGCTTCAGTGCCACTGCTCACTAAGCGCACTTGTTCCATACTTGGCATCAGCTTATTTATTTGCTCTGCCATTTCCAACTCTAAGCCAGTAGGCGCACCAAAAGACAAACTGTTTTCTGCAACATCTTGAACAGCCTTAATCACCTCCGGATGTGCATGGCCTAATATCATTGGACCCCAAGAGTTGATATAGTCAATATATTCTTTTCCATCAACATCCCAAAGTTTAGAACCTAAACCTTTTTTAAAGAAAATAGGCGTACCGCCTACGCTACGAAAAGCCCGAACCGGCGAGTTAACGCCACCAGGAATTAATTTTAGAGATTTTTCGAACAGTTGTTTATTGAGTGAGGTCATAATATATTTAAGTTAAAAAATTGAATTGAATTGTTGACTGGTTTTCGTAATATCTTCTGCGTCAAATAGCGCACCTACAACAGCGACCATATCTGCACCTGCTTGCTGCACCTGCTCACCATTGTCTAAAGTAATACCACCTATGGCAACGATAGGCACATCCAACTGTTGTTTGGCCTGCTCAAATAAACTGAGTGGTGCATGCACCGCATTCGGCTTGGTATCGGATGTGAAACAAGCACCAAATGCCACATAACTAGCGCCATCTGTCTGTGCTTTTTTTGCCAAATCTAATTGGTTGTAACAAGATACGCCTATCGTTTTATTAGCCCCTAGTAAGCGTCTTGCTGCAACAAGATTACAATCTGTGGCGCCTATATGCAAACCGTCAGCATCTATCTGGACACATAAATCTAAATGGTCATTAATCACCAACGGCACACCTTGAACCCGGCACAGAGCAAGCAAAGCGGTCGCTTGCCTAAGCCGTAATAACCGACCAACTGCTTTATTACGATATTGCACCATACGCGCGCCGCCTTGCAAAGCCGCTTTCACCATTACACAAAGTTTTTTTGTGTCTATCTCATTGGGCGTGACAGCATATAAACCGCTAATGTTGAATAGATGAGGTTTTATCAATGTCTCTCCCATTAGCATCGTCTTCCTCACGCGCCCAAAAAAATCGATCAGGGATAAATTGACCCATGCCTGGTCTAAAAGCATTTTTGAGCGCCTGCCAAGTATATTCTTGCGCCTCCTGTATTGCATCTTCAATCGTTAAGCCATGCGCCAAACATGCAGCGATTGCACTCGTCAACGTGCAACCAGAACCATGATAACTACCAGCCAGCCGTTCCCAGTGATATTCTTTTATCAAACCATCCGTACCATAAAGTGAGTTCACCACATCTGTTGAACGTTCATGTGTACCTGTAATGAGTACATAGCTAGCCCCCATTTGCATTAAACGTTGGGCAGACTCTTCCAAAGCAGAATACTTCACTTCCTCACCCTCATCATAAAAGGCAAGCCGACGCGCCTCTATACTATTAGGCGTTATTAACGTCGCTTGTGGAAACAACAATTCACAAACTGCTGCTTGCATCTCTTCGCTGCTTAACTCATCACCACGTCCTGATGTCAAAATCGGATCTATAAGCAAAGGCACATCAGGATAGTCCGCTACGATTTCAGCGATGACCGCCACATTCTCTACACTACCCAACAAACCTAACTTAAATGCAGAGATTTGCACATCCTCCAATATCGTACGTGCTTGGTCATTTATCCAATCGGCATCTAACGCCATCACACTTTCTACACCAACCGTATCTTGCACCGTGATACCAGTAACAACTGATAATGGATGACAGCCAATGCTAGCTAAAGCCAAAATATCAGCTTGCAAACCGGCTCCGCCACTAGGGTCAGTGGCAGCAAAAGTCATCACGCATGGTGGGGTTGTTATCATAAGTTCTCTATTAAAGTGGCGCTATTAGCAGAAATCAAATCCATATATTGAGTTAAAAAACTAGCGTCCAACCATTGAACTGCAGTCACCTTATCAGTGTGATTTTATCATTGAATATAACAAAAAATAGCATTAAATCTAGAGAATAAATATGACACCTTTAAAAGAAAAAAATAAGAAATTTTTATTGCTCCCAAAATACGACACTATACTGATATCTGTATTACCAATATAATGCTGCATATTTATTTCTTTATTACATATTATGTCAGATATTACCCCCTCAGATTTTTACAATGAAATCTCCAATTTAATGATTGAAACACTCAATCTTGAAGTTTCTGCAAATGAGATTGAACTAGATGACCCATTATATGGCGAGGGCTTAGGCCTAGACTCAATTGATGTTCTTGAAATAGCATTAGTGGTGTCAAAACGCTACGGCCTACAACTCCGCGCTGACAGTGAAGACAATCATGAAATATTCAGCTCATTACGAAAATTTGCTAACCATATTCATAACAACCGCACAAAATAATGTCCCTACCAGCCCGTAGTGTAAGGCTGGCAGTCACGCTGTTGCTAATTTTAGCTTACGCAGTTTTAGCAAACTACACGCTGCAGTCTAGACAAAATCCAGCGCTTGGTGCATTAGTGGCTATGACACCAATCATGCTAACTTTTATTTTTCTTGCGTTTCGGTCCAAGCGTCGCGCACTGATGATTGGGCTCATCATCCTCATTAGCCTCTTATTTTGGTTTGCCTGGTCGCAGATTAAAACGCATTATGATGTGGTTTACTGGCTAATCCATGAAAGCCTGCAATTCGTTCTACTGATCACTTTTGCACGCACACTAGCCTCTAATCAACAACCATTATGTGCGCAATTTGCGCAAATTGTACATGGCACTCTCTCGTCTGAACTTACCGACTACACACGCAAAGTCACCATTGCTTGGTCCTTATTTTTTGCATGCGTTATGGTGATATCAACTTTTTTATTTTTTACTTACCCTATCAAGGTATGGTCCATATTTGCTAACTTCTTATATTTACCATTAATTACATTAATGTTTATTACTGAATACTGGATTCGCAGACGCACACTGCCCGCAAAGGATTTATCAAATATAATGGAGGCAGTGCATGCCTTTATTGACCGGCCGCGCAATTAAACTGTTTTGAGTAGCAATCAGCTTACAAAATAAAGGGAACCAGCATTTTACTGCGCTTCATGTAGTCACGATACGCATCTCCAAAAAATCGTATATTCTCTAATTCCTCAGCACGTGCAGTCGCCACTAAAAAGGCGCTTGCTGTCAGTGCGATAACACCACCAACGATTGATGGGGATTTGAAGAAAAAGCCCCAGCAGAGAAAAAATAATGACCCATAAATAGGATGCCGAATATAACGATAAATGCCCGTGGTCACTAATACCGTCGTTTTTTCAAAATGCAACATCGGCACATCATTACGATTATCATCTGGCTTGCCCATGAATAACAACTGTAGCCCACCCACGACAACCAAAAACAAAGAAATTATAAAAAATACACTTGCGAACACCTGGTGAGGCATACCAATATCTATATGCCAAACCTGCATATTGAGCACATATAAAAGCAACATGAGGTCCCATGCAAAAAAACGGTAAAAACCATGTGTCCCGGGCTTGAGAATTGACTTACGTGACACCAATAACAACCCAAGTGTTCCAAAGATAAAAATTAGAATCTGTAACACCACTAGCACTTTCTACACTTTAAAAAATAGGAGCAACCAACGACTATCATTATGCATCCAGATGAACATCTGAATACAGAAAAGTGATGGTCACGCATTCAACAAAAGCATTATACATACAATATAAATTTGTTAACTGTCATAGATAGTTTGATAGAATTAAGTTTTGATGAATTTGCTATACCTTGAACGGAATATTGTTTTGAAACCGATATTACTCTCTCACTTCACGGCAACAAGCTGCATTGGCCAAGGGTTAAATCAGACACTGGAAGCACTGCAACAAAAATACACAGGATTATCCAAGTGTACTTTTGAAACTGTCGTGCTTGACACCTTTATAGGTGAAGTTGCTGGTGTAGATGATATTGAACTACCCAATCATCTTGCAGAATTTAATTGCCGCAACAACCGTCTTGCACAACTTGCGCTAGAACAGGACGACTTTGCACAAGCTGTTTTTGCTGCGACTAAAAAATATGGCTCACATCGCGTAGGTGTGTTTATTGGCACCAGCACGTCTGGTATATTACAAACTGAGCAGGCCTATCGCAGTGTAGACCCTATCACTGGCTTACTACCAAAAAGCTTTCACTACAGCAAAACACATAACACGTTTAGTGTTTCTGACTTTACGCGCCAATACTTTAACTTAGCTGGCCCTGCCGTCACAGTTTCCTCTGCTTGCTCTTCCAGTGCTAAAGTATTTGCTTCAGCAAGACGCATGATGGCAACAGGGCTAATTGATGCTGCTATCGTTGGCGGCGTAGATTCTTTATGTCTTACCACTTTATATGGTTTTAGTTCACTAGAGCTCACAGCAAACACCGCCTGTTGCCCCTATGACAAAAACCGTGATGGCATTTCAATTGGTGAGGCGGGCGCTTTCGCCTTACTTGAACACCCGCTAGGAAAATTAAACAGTGATGATATTTTATTACTCGGCATCGGGGAATCTAGCGATGCCTACCATATGTCTTCCCCACACCCTAAAGGTGAAGGTGCGCAAAATGCTATGCTAGCTGCACTTGAAACGGCAGAACTCCGCCCAGAAGATATTGATTATATTAATTTACACGGCACTTCTACCCAAAGTAATGATGCGGCTGAAGGTATTGCTGTAGCAACTGTTTTTGGAATGAATACAGCCTGCAGCTCTACCAAAGGCGCAACGGGTCATACACTAGGTGCCGCTGGCGGTCTTGAAGCGGTGATTTGTGCATTGGCATTACAAAACAATTTTCTACCTGCGGGTTTAAATACTAAACAACTAGACCCAAATATTAATATTCAATACCTTTTGGAAAATCAATCTCACCCTATCAACTACACCATGAGCAACTCATTTGGCTTTGGTGGTACTAACAGTAGTTTGATTTTTGGAAAAGCAGGCTAAGCATGCGCCACGACTCAGAACCTACACTCACAGCATATATTAATGGCATCGGCATGATAGGCCCGGGCTTAAAAAGCTGGTCCGATAGTAAAGGCTTGCTTACTGGGAATGCAACCTATCAAAAAGACCCAACAGTTTTTCCAGTACCAGTATTATTAGCCGCGGCAGAGCGGCGGCGCAGCGGCGATTTAGTGAAATTAACACTAGCTGTAGGGCTAGAGGCTGTCCAACATGCTGGGCTAGAAGCTGCAAATCTTACTTGTGTTTACACCTCATCTAGCGGTGATGGTAAAAACTGTCATGAGATTTGTAAAACGCTGGCCTCAGACGACAGGCAAATATCGCCCACGCGCTTCCACAACTCAGTACACAATGCAGCGGCTGGTTACTGGAGCATTGCAACAGGGGCTAAAACGCCTATTTCTGTACTATGTGCATTTGATGCAAGCTTTGGTGCAGGACTATTAGAAACGGCAAGCCAGGTGCTAGCAGACAACATCACTACACTACTAATTGCCTGTGATACACCATATCCTGAGCCATTAAACAGTGCTCGTCCGATATTAGAGGCGATGGGCGTGGCCATGGTGTTGTCGCCTAAATCAAACGATCATACGTTAGCTAAAATTCAAATCAAATTAACCGACTCGCAACCAGATCATTTAATGCATATAGAATTAGAACATTTACGCACAGCTATCCCGGCCGCACGCAGCTTACCCTTACTGGTTGCTATCGCACAGCGCAAGTCAACGGCTGTCGTATTAGATTATTTAGAAGATTTAGGCATCTCTATAGAAGTAACACCATGCTAGAGGCAAAAAACAATATAGACAAAGCGTGGATTGAAGCACATATTCCACATCAAGACACCATGTGTCTGCTAGATAATGTCACTAGCTGGAGCGAGTTGGAAATTACTTGTCATGCAAGTAGCCACCGCTCACCAAACAACCCTTTACGCTATCAAGAGCAACTGAGTACAGCTTGCGGCATCGAGTACGCTGCGCAAGCGATGGCGGTACATGGCGCACTGCGCGCTCAACATAACAAGCCGCCACGTGCAGGATTTCTCGTTAGCGTACGTGGCGCTAGCGTGCATCGCGCACGCCTTGATGACATCAAGCAGCGTCTTGAAATAAAAGCTACCTGCATCCATAGCAGTGATGATAATATTTTGTACGAATTTTCACTACATGCAGCTAATGAGTTACTGCTCGACGGACGCGCAACTGTGATGCTAAATGCAGAAAAAGTCTTAGGAAGTACCGAATGAAATATGCACTTGTAACAGGTGGTAGTGGCGGCATTGGTTCCGCGATTTGTCGTACATTAGCCAACGATGGCTACCATGTACTAATACACGCAAATCGCAACTTAGAAATTGCCAATGCGCTAGCCGATGAAATCAATAATAACGGCGGTAGCGCCCAAGCATTAAATTTTGACGTCACCAGCTTAGCAGCGGTTGAAGCTGTACTGATGCCAATCATTGAAACCACACCTATTCAAGTGCTGGTGAATAACGCCGGCATCCATGATGATGCTATATTTCCAGGGATGAATTTACAACAATGGCAAACCGTCATGGATGTATCAGTCAATGGTTTTTTCCATGTGACACGCACACTTATGATGCCGATGATACGCAGCCGCTGGGGCCGTATTATCAACATTTCTTCTGTTGCAGCATTGACTGGCAATAGGGGCCAAGTCAATTATGCTGCTGCAAAAGGCGCGATTAATTCAGCCACTAAATCACTTTCACTTGAAGTTGCCAGCCGTGGCATTACTGTAAATGCAGTTGCTCCTGGCATCATTGAAACTGCGATGATTGAAGAATCCTTTAGCCCAGAAAATATTGCACAGTTGGTGCCTATGAAGCGTGCAGGAAAACCTAAAGAAGTTGCTGATTTGGTCAGTTTTTTAGCTTCTCCGCGCGCCGCATACATCACAGGGCAAATCATTTCTATCAATGGCGGCATTATTTAGAAATGTCTTCAGGTATGGTTGCATCACTACCGTTAATTTCACATTCGTCACCGGACAGTATTGTTGCATGGCACAAAGGTAAGCCCATTACACGACAAAAGTTTCTGAACGATGTCAATCAACTCGCGACAAAACTACTACCTGGGCATCATTTGCTCAATGTATGCAGTAACCGTTACCACTTTAGTGTGGGGTTGGCCGCCGCCATCATCACGGGCAAAATCAGCCTTCTACCATCTACTTACTCACCAGAAATCGGCACACAACTTAAAACTTTTGCCCCCGATGTCTTTTGTTTAACTGATGAGAACACATGTACGATAGACATGCCGCTTTTACACTACCCCAACTTAGAAACGCATGAAACACCAATCAACATACCTAATATTGTTCATGATCAGTTAATTGCCATCGTGTTTACTTCAGGTTCAACGGGGACACCTTTGCCACACCATAAAACATGGCAATCATTAGTTAACTGCGTACAAAATGAAGCAAAAAGAGTCGGGTTAGTAAACGATATGCCACAAACTACGATTATTGGGACGGTGCCTCCACAACATATGTATGGCTTTGAATCTACAGTACTGATGCCATGGCAAAGTGGGCATGCGTTTTCATCTGATCATCCGTTTTATCCTGCTGATGTATGCCAGGCAATTGCGGACACACCCAAGCCTCGGTTGCTGATATCAACTCCAATACATTTACGCGCGTTACTTGATGCAGAAATTGCATTGCCTAATATCGCAGGCGTTGTATCGGCAACCGCACCCCTTTCGGAAGCGCTCGCCACCACAATTGAAAGGCGCTGCAATGCACCTTTAACCGAAATTTATGGCTGTACTGAAACAGGGCAAATCGCAAGCAGAAACTCTACTCACACGTGTAATTGGCATTTATTTGATGACATCACATTAGTAGAAAACAATAATAGCATTTATGCAAGTGGGGGTCACATTACACAACCCACTAAGCTAAACGATAAAATTGAGCCCGTTAACAATACACAGTTTCTACTTCACGAACGCCTCACAGATATCATTAATATCGCCGGCAAACGCCACTCATTAGCAAGCTTAAATCATTTGCTGACCACTATCCCTGGCGTGGTAGACGGCACTTTCTACATGCCGGATGGAAACCACGATACGCGTATTATAAGACTAACAGCCTTTGTGGTTAAAACACCTGAGGTTCATGCAAAGCAAATACAATCTGCTTTGCGTGAACATCTTGATCCAGTTTTTTTACCGCGGCCATTACTATTCGTAGATAAGCTACCACGTAATAGTACAGGGAAATTACCGCAGGCAGTCCTCAAAAATTTATACCTAAAAAACAATCTCTCGAAGGAGCTGTCTTGAGTCAAGCTGATTGGACTGTGCCGCACGATCACCCAGCCTTTGCGGGACACTTTCCGCACATGCCAATATTACCCGGGGTAATACTACTCGACATGGCGCTGCGAGCCATGGCGGCCGACGGCCAATTAGTACTGTCTCATTACCTAATTAATTCCGTCAAATTTCTAAGCCCAGTACAACCTGGGGAAACATTAAACATTAATCACAGCATCTCTAGCCAAGGTGTTCTTAGTTTTAATATTTCAGCAAATGGCCGCAAAATTGCAACAGGAAAAATTACACCTAAAACACAACAAACGCCATCTTCGGCAGAGGATATCAATACGTGACAGGCCAAAGCAACCAAAATAAGGCCTCTTGGTTAACAAAAAAAGAGCGTAGCAACATGCTGATGTTACGCATCATGACGTGGATCTCACTCAAACTAGGTAGGCAAGTAGGGCGCGTGGTGCTACATCTCATCGCCAGCTATTTTTTACTGTTTGCACCATCCAGCCGACGTGCCTCTAAACAATTTTTAGCACGCGCACTTGGCCGGAAAGTGCGGATTGCTGACCAATATCAACATTTTTATACATTTGCCTCTACCATTCATGATCGCATTTATCTCATCAATCAACGATTTGATTTATTTAATATCAAAATAGAGGGTGAAGATATCGTACATCGCCATTTAAAAACAGGCAATGGTATGTTTTTAGCTGGTGCACACTTAGGTAGTTTTGAAATTATTCGTGCTTTAGGACGAGATGAGAATTTACGCGTCGCCATGTTAATGCATCAAGAAAATGCAAAGAAAATTAACGCGATGCTAACGGCTATCAACCCGAGTGCTGGGCAAGATGTTATTGGGCTCGGTAATGTAGATTCTATGATACGTGTGAGCGAATATTTAGACGAAGGTTATGCCATTGGCATATTAGCTGATCGTATTTTTAGTGAAGATACACTACAGCCAGTACAGATATTAGGCACTAAAACACACCTACCTGTGGGACCATTTCGCTTAGCCGCATTGTTAAGACAAAAAGTCATGTTTATGACTGGACTATATTTAGGCGGGAATAATTACTCAGTTCATTTCCATCAATTAGCTGATTTTAGTAATCTCAAACGAGGGCAACGTGATGATGCCGTTAAAGCTGCAATAGTAGAATATGCTGCTCTCATTGATCATTATTGTAAAACAGCACCTTATAATTGGTTTAACTTCTTTGATTTTTGGCAACCTGCCTTAAAAAAGGATGAATAAAATATGTTTCATTTAACGGCACTATTTTTCTGTTTCAAACCGGCTATGCGTTTAGGGTTGGCACTAATGCTGCTCACTTGCTCTATTTGCCATGCTGATGACTGGAATGTAGAACAGCTCATGCAAACGCTTGCCGAAGCAACACCTGATCACGCAAGTTTTGTAGAAAAGAAATATATTGCAATACTTGATAAACCAGTAGAATCATCTGGTGAACTATTTTTTACAGCGCCGGACCACTTAGAAAAACGCACGCTACTACCCAAGCCAGAATCATTGATTGTGACAGGTAATAAGTTGATTATTGAGCGTGGTAGCAAGAAATATAATCTGTCATTACAAAGCTATCCAGAATTAGCGATATTTATTAATAGCATACGCGGCACACTCGCTGGTGACCTAGCATCACTTAAACAGCACTTTCAAGTCGCTGTAGAAGGCTCCGCACAAGAATGGACATTACACTTATTCCCCCTAAACAAAAAAATGCAATCATTATTAAATCACATTCATATCGCTGGTTTACATAGTCAAGTGCTAAGTATAGAAATTACGCAAGCGGATGGTGATAGCTCATTGATGTCCATCAAACTTTTGGATAGTAACAGCACAAATGATTAATCACCCCCATACAAGAACGATTACGGTTACTGTTTGGTTTGTGTTTTTAATCATATGCGGCCTTATTATTAGCCGCACTCAATTTGCGACAGACTTATCAGCATTTTTACCAAAAAACCCGACGGCAGAACAGCAGTTATTGTTAGATCAAATTAATGATGGCCTCTCTTCGCGACTCATACTAATCGGTATTGAAGGTGATGATCCCGCTATGCGCGCCAAACTCTCTAAGCGCATGGCACAACCGTTACGGAATGATCAAGCTTTCATCGCCATCAATAATGGTGAGCCTATCCACACAAAAAATGATCAAGCTTATTTATTTGATAATCGCTACTTATTAAGTCCAGCAGTCAATTTAGAACACTTCACTGTCAAAGGCTTAAACCAAAACATCAATGAAAGCATTGAATTACTGGCCTCGTCTGCAGGGCTAATCATAAAATCTATTCTGCCCAATGACCCAACAGGTGAAATGTTACAACTACTAGACCAATTTAATAGCGATCGTCAGCCAACCCTAATCGATGGAGCCTGGGCTTCACGCGATGGCAACCGCGCACTATTACTTATTCAAACACGTGCATCTGGTGGTGATATTGATGCGCAACAAAGCGCGATGATGCTGATTCAGAAAGCTTTTGAACAAGCATCTACAGAGCTTGCTAAAACAGCCCCTAATCATTCACTCAATGCTAAATTGCTCATGACAGGCCCTGGCGTATTTTCCGTCAATACACGCGAGACCATCAAGCACCAAGTCTTGAATTTATCGATCATTAGCATACTACTTATCACTACGCTATTACTGTTAGTCTACCGATCGTTTAAAGCACTTTTACTTGGACTTCTCCCTGTGTTAAGTGGCATCTTAGCTGGTATTGCTGCCGTAAGCCTAGGCTTTGGTACAGTACACGGTATCACCTTAGGATTTGGTACTGCGCTTATTGGCGAGGCAGTGGATTATTCCATCTATTTATTTATACAATCAGAACAAGGAAGCGCAAACCAACAAGGTTGGATTAAACAATTTTGGCCAACGATTCGACTCGGTGTATTAACCTCAATATGCGGTTTTGCTTCATTATTATTTTCAGGCTTTCCTGGACTTGCACAGCTAGGCCTATACGCAATTTCCGGGTTAACCACCGCCGCCATCGTCACACGCTTTGTATTACCGCAATTATTGCCTGCGAATTTCCGTATTCATGATGCGACTCCCACAGGCCAAAAACTAGCTGGCATTGTCAATCTAGCCAGCAAAATTCGTTGGCCAATCATTGTGCTATTACTCATTGCTTGCACAATCCTTTTTAGCCATCGCAACGATTTATGGAGTAAGGAAATATCCTCATTGAGTCCCATCTCTAAAGAAGATATTGCATTAGATACCCGTTTGCGTGCTGATGTAGGCGCATCTGATGTACGTTACTTAGTTGTGGCCACAGGGAAGAGCAGAGAATCCGTTTTACGGACTTCTGAGCAAGTATCAACGCTACTACAACTTCAGGTTGAGGAGGGCACAATCGCCAGTTTCGAAACCCCCAGCCGTTACCTACCAAGTGAAGCAACACAAAGAGCACGTCAAGCAAGCTTACCTATTGCAACTGAACTCAATAAAAAACTCATTCAGGCCACGAAAAATTTACCCGTCAAAGCAACATTGTTCGCACCATTTTTAGCTGATGTTGCGTCAGCACGACAACAGCCTCTTATACAGGCAAGCCAATTAGAGAAAACCTCGATGGCGATGGCCATTGACGCACTGCTTTTACAGAAAGATAAGCGCTGGAGTGCTTTATTACCATTAACCGCACCTAAAGATATGGAAATTAATGCACATAAAATCCAACAAGTATTAAACGCTAGTCAGTTACCCAATGTCACCTTTATCGACATGAAAAAAGAATCAGACCATCTATATTCTGGCTATATGCAAGAAGCGATTATGCTGTCACTTAGCGGTCTAGTCGCTATCATTATTCTTTTATTGTTTACGTTCAAATCAATCACTCAGGTATTGCGTATTATTGCGCCTTTAGCAGCTGCCGTGGTGACCGTGACTGCGAGTTTAGCCTTTCTAGGTCAGCAATTAATCATCTTGCATTTAGTTGGCCTATTGTTAGTCGTGGCTGTTGGTTCTAATTACGCTTTGTTTTTTAATACTTCAAGTAAAGGCACACCCAATACATCTCGTATTTTCGCCTCTATGTTATTTGCCAATCTCACCACAGTCATCGGTTTTGGTTTGCTTGCTTTTTCTAATGTTTCAATATTGCAAGCGATGGGTGTCACAGTCGCACCAGGCGTCATATTAGCGCTTATTTACTCTACCGCTTTTGCAAAGAGACCTAATGCATAACGCGCGACCATATCAACCAACATTATTTATACAAATAACGATTGGCCTGCATTTACTATGCGCAATCATCACCATCCTTTTACCTCAGTTGTGGAGGTGGACATTAGGTGCAATTATTGTTAATCACCTCATCATCACTATTAATGGTCTTTGGCCACGCAGCCGCTGGCTTGGCTCTAATTGGACCCAGCTACCAACTAGTGCTATTAAAAAAAATCAAATTGCGCTAACCATTGATGATGGCCCAGATCCAGAAGTGACGCCAAAAGTACTAGCAATACTCGACAGCCACAACGTTAAAGCGACATTTTTTTGTATTGGTAAAAAAGCAGCACGCCATCCTGATATATGCCGAGAAAGCATACAGCGTGGGCATGCCATTGAAAATCACAGCCAACAACATCGTCATAATTTCTCACTCCTTGGTGTAAAAGGTTTAAAACGGGAAATTGAAGCCGCTCAATATATCCTGACTGATATTACTGCTAAGTGCCCACTATTTTTCCGTGCGCCTGCCGGGTTCCGCAATCCTTTTTTAGAACCGGTACTTGCCCAGTTAGGGCTAACATTTGTCAGCTGGACAACGCGTGGCTATGATACAAAAATAAGCAATACAAACCAAGTTAAAAGCAAATTATTAACTAAACTTCATGCAGGATCCATTTTACTCATGCACGATGGTAACGCAGCACGCACTTCACAAGGCATTCCTATTATTCTAGAAATTTTGCCCGACATACTAAAATCGGCTAAGTCGCTGAACTTACACTTTGTCACACTCAGGCAAACCCTTTAATGTCATCAAATAACCAACATAACCCTATTAAAGTCGACTGGCTGCATCATATAAGAACCGCCCTAACCAGCCATACCCTTCTAAAAGTAGTAGGCTTTACATTATTCATCAGTTTATTCTTCATTACATATTTTCATGTACTTAAACACCCAGCTTACCCAATCACATTAATTCCTTTATCTTTTGTAGATAAACTTATCAGTTTTCAACCACTGGCTTTACCGGTTTACTTGTCACTATGGATTTATGTTGCAACACCATTAATATTAATAGCCTCAAGACGTGAGCTATTCGAATTCACCACTGCAATGTTATTAATGTGTGTCACTGGATTAACTATTTTTTATTTTTGGCCGACGACGATAGCGCCAACTAATATCGATTGGAGTTTATATCCTAGCATTAGCTTTCTAAAAAATATTGATGCGTCTGGTAATGCTTTCCCATCTTTACATGTTGCAACCGCTTTTTTTTCAGGTATGTGGACAGCAAGATTACTGAAGCGCTTTAAAGCACCTCGCTGGATAAGAATCCTTAATATAATTTGGTGTGCTGGGATCATTTATTCAACACTTGCAACTCGCCAGCATGTTGCACTAGATATATTAGGCGGGCTTCTACTTGGCTATATCGCAATATTATTGGTATCAATAACGTACTGGAAGAAAAGTTAAGCTTAATTAATTTATACTGCTAAAACGCCTGATCAATAAAATCGGTATGCGCAGCACGAAACCAAGAAATAATCGTGTATGCATCCACGTTAACAATACATTGTCACGCAGATAGCGGAAGTGCGAAACACCGCCTTCTTCAATACTAAAATAACGTACAGGTGCTGGCAAATTAATGGGTTTAATACCTCGCCAGCACAAACGCACAACAGCTTCTGGATCGAAATCAAAATGGCGCATCCAAAGTTGTTTGCGCATGATTTGTCTCAAAGGTTCAATGGGGTAAATACGGAATCCAAATAGTGAATCACCAATACCGGCCCAAAGGGTTTCTAGGTTTGCCCACCAATTAGAGACTTGGCGGCCTTTGACGCGTAAGCTAGGCGCACTTGCATCAAATACTGGCACACCCAGTATCATCGCATCTAATTGTGTCTTAGATTTTTGCATGAATGTTGGAATCAACTCTGCAGGGTGTTGCCCATCAGCATCCATTGTTAGTACATGACTAAAGCCAGCTTGCGCAGCCTCATTCAACCCATGCAGTACTGCAGCACCTTTACCTTGGTTAGTAGGGAGCACAACAACGTGTAGTTTATCATCTTCTTTTGCCATGGCTAATAATTTGGCAGTACTGCCATCAGTACTGCCATCTACGACTACCCACACAGGGCTCCAGTATTGCCTCGCCTGGCTCACCGTTTTATATACTTTGGGCCCAGGGTTATAACTTGGGATGAGCACAAGGTGTGTTTTTGATACAGTTGTCATCATTAAAGTAAACGCTATGTATTGTTAGACAATGAGCCCACTGGGCGGAATGGCGTGTCTTTCACTAACACATGTGTAAAGTAATGTTCTAACTCAGTCATAAATTGCTGCGTATTGTCTGGAGGATCAAAACGTTTGCCTAGCGTGATTCTATAGTGAATCGGCAAGATTGGCTTGCGAAATAATGACCAACCCTTACTTAAGAATTTAGTATCAGTTTCTATGAGAATAGTTTGCACCGGTACTTTTGCATGCTTTGAAATAATACCAATGCTACCTTTAAAACGATTGACTGGTAAATGTGTCGTCCGCGTGCCTTCAGGAAAGAGTAATAACTGGCTACCACATTCAAAATCTCGGGCTGCATGTTGAATCATTCTGCGTACTGGCTCACTCGGAATATATCGTGCTAACCGGGAGCCCGCGCCTAAAAATACATTATTCATTAACGCTGTCTTCATCACACAAGCCACATTTGGCAAACGGGAAATAACCATTACCGCATCTAATAAACAAGGATGGTTAGGTGCTAATATCAGCGCTGATTCTGACCGTAATTCATCCAGCGCTTTTAAATCAAAAGTTGCCCTACCAGATACTTCTAAGGCTGTAAGATACAACCTAAAACCTCTTGAAATAATATAACGCCCTAATGCTCGCCCTCTACGTAGCGACAAAAGCGGATACGCCACTAATGCAAATGGTGTCCAAGCTAAACATTCAAGTCCTAGCAAAAACAAACCTAGGTACATAACCAAAATATCGTAAATACCGAGTAAGGTGCGCAAGCCTAACCCTTCATTTCTTCTGAAAATGAAGGGTTAGGGCACTCAATACTAGCCTCAATTTCCAACAATAAATCTTGTCGACAGATATCTGCTTGCAAATACACGGCATTAGCTGACTGACCTAAATAACGCGTCATTTCAGCTTGAATTTGAATGAGACTTTCTGGATGGCGCACATACACACGATAATGCAAATCTAATAAGCTGAACTCGCTTTTATCTGCCAAGCGGTTAGCTTCACCTAATATCGCTTCAATATTCACCATTGTTTCATGTGTTTGCACGGTGATATCTGATTCATGTTGCGTGGCATGTCCTACAATACTCGCAGTACCTGAAATCAGAAGTAGTGCAGACTGTTTTAGATTGACCAAGGCGGCGCGTGAAAAGGTTGGACTAATAGGACCATACTGCTTTGGATATTCATAAGCACTTATCTGACGTGGATTTTCAATAGCAACAGGCTTAATAAGGCCCGCCATAAATGCAATTGTTAAGGATGTTTCGTTCTGTGCATTAAAACCCAAGGCACATGCTGCAGGTGCGCAGCCAATAACAGCCCGTTTATTAGAGATAAAAGCATCATGCCTACCCATATTAAACTGCCAATAGCGCTCTAATCCGTGGCTAATCCCATTGATGTCTACAATATAATTCCAAAAACGAAATAGATGCGGGTATTGCAATGTTTCGAGTAATGCAAATATTTCACTATAAGCATGCTCCGTTGCTTGTTGCAATGGCGTTTTATCTACCGTGGCTTTAAAAGCTGACTCAGATAAAGCAATGACACCAAACAATACATCACCATTATGTTGGTAGTGGATTGCGCCAGACTTTTCTTCTTCTAAAGGTTCAGTGCCATGCCAAACCTCATGAGCTGCCTCAATTGAATCTAAAATTTGCATAGGTATATGTGCACAAGGAATATTATCCTCAGAAATGAAAGAAGGGGTGTTTTTAGTAAAACTCAACATCCCTAATACATTACTTTTCCATTCAGATGATTGTTGCATGAACGTCTCGGCAGACATGCTTCCACCATGTAATAACGATTTTTTAGGCATTAGAAACCACTGTATCAACTTCTTCTACTTTTATATTACGTTGGCGCTTAATATAAAATTTTATGGTGCGTTTCAAATTAAACACCGTAGCCGTGTAATACATAATCTTAAATAAGAATAATGGAAGATGGATAGGTGTTTTTCCATAAATATCGCCTGCCAACACCGACAGGACAGCTTCTTTAGCGCGGAACACGTTTCGCGGCTCCATAAACATATCTCTGATGACTGGGTTGGTAATTCTATAAACAAACCAAGAAAAAATTCTGGGGCCTTTGCGCATCAATCGATCAAATTTCTTCAACGCTTTGTGCGCAGTTTTAGGCCGCTTCAAACACGCATCCACAGTATCAGCAGCTTCAAACCCACTTTGCATGGCTAGCATGACGCCTGAAGAAAATACAGGATCTATAAAGGCAAAAGCATCCCCTAATAACAAGTAATTTTCACCATAGGTACGATTGCATTCGTAAGTATAATTTCCAGTAGCTTCTATTTCAGAGACTAGCTTTGCATTCTGCAAACGCATTTGCAATGGCTTACACATCGCGATGGTTTCTTGCAAAAAAGTTTCTAATGATTTTTTACCACGTGTTTTTAAATAGTATGACCACGTCACTGCACCGACACTAGTCGTACCATCAACTAATGGAATATACCAAAACCAGCCATGTTCAAACCAAAAAATAGTGATGTTACCTGCTGCCTTGCCAGTATTTCTTTCAGCGCCTGAAAAGTGCCCATATATTGCTGCACTGCTATGTTTCTTGTTCTTTTGCTTAATTTTAAGGCGATTTCCAAGAAATGTATCTCGCCCAGAAGCATCTAACACCATACGTGTTTTAATTTCTAGTTCACTACCATCATCATTATGTGCTTTGACGATTGCACCAGCATTATCTGGTAAAAACTTAACTTCTCTGGCTTGACACCCCTCAATCACTTGCGCGTTCTTTTTGCTTGCATTACGTATTAAGATTTCATCGAAATCAGACCTTCGCACTTGATACGCCATTGGCATAGACTTATCCATTGCATCCGAAAACTCAAAGACTTGCTGATGGTTATGGTCTGGTGAAACAAATTCAGCACCATG
>VAPM010212353.1_pt1 | contig 19517 bp, 18 predicted proteins | sample 3395091 | NCBI WGS metagenome assembly VAPM01 (sample SAMN08290445, study PRJNA428436) | hydrothermal vent metagenome | isolation source: Deep-sea hydrothermal vent chimney 3 | place: Pacific Ocean: Juan De Fuca Ridge | reverse complement strand
GACCACTTCCCACCCAAGTTTTGTTAACAAAACTTCGATGTAGTTGAATCCAAACCGGGTTAACCGGTCTTTGTTTTCTACAACTAACCGTCCCGGTTTCATTTCAAATAGCCGATTTAGTTGGGGACGGTTATCATTCATTCCCGAAGCAACTTCTTTCAATTCCACAGCAACGGCCCAGCCTCGGGCGGCACAGAAATCCGATACCCGGATCATTTGACGCCCCAGATCTTCACGTTGTTTCGCCGACGAAACCCGCGCGTAACAATAAGTTTCAAGGGCCACCGGCGCAATTACCGCCGTTTCTTCTACAATAATCGTTCCCGTAGCGGTTTGATGCCAACGCACCGGCATCTTATCTTTCTTAACCCAACGCCAAGCCGTGTTGTAACTAATTCCCTGTTTCTTTGCCCATTTTGATAATTTCATACCTATATTTATCAATGCAACACTAAACCTTGCAATAAATAAATATATATGGTAGCATTAGGTTACAAATTAATTGAAACTACTTAACACGGCAAATATATAAAACCCATAAGAAAAAAATCAATCCCAATAATTACACACGTGGTAAGTGTGGTGTTGATGGTGCATATCAATTAGACCATATCGTACCTGTACGGTTTTGCTTTGATAATAATATTCCACCAGATATCGCCTCCCATCCATTAAATCTTCAGATGCTAACATGGCGCGATAATCTAATATCTAAAACCTCAATAAAAGGTTCACTTCCCCCACTATTTTTCCCCTATGTTGAATCAGGTCAACGTATAAAAACTATAGCGATTGATTTAAAAAATAAAATATTACCAAATGCGATTTTATTTAAACAAATTGATGATATAAATGTAACGATTTATGATGAATCTTCAAACGTTGGTATTGTTATCATACCATTAGATCAAACATTTGCAAATATGAAAACCGCAGATATTTCAATGAAAACTATGCAATTGCACAATATTAGACCATTTATAATATTTGAGGATGAACTTTCCAAAGATTTTATCATTAATAAATTACAGCATTATATTGGGCCTTCTACACAGCTCACACGGATACACGCTCGGAAATGTGAAATACGGAAAATTGATAATAAAACAAAATCTTCATTTCTTAATGAATTTCATATTCAAGGGAACGTTGCGGCAAATCTAACATATGGTGCATATTACGAAAATGAATTAATTGCGGTAATGACATTCAACCCTCCGCGTATATCATTGGGTTATAAAAATCCAGATAGGTCAACATATGAAGGAATATGGGAATTATCACGGTTTGTTACTAATATTAATTATAGAATCCCAGGAATTGCTAGTAAACTATTAACTGCGTTTAAGCGTGAAAATACCTGGAAAAAAATAATAAGTTATGCGGACAAGCGCTGGAGTGTTGGTAATTTGTATGATGTTCTAGGTTTTGTTATGGAGAAATCAAATAACCCAGATTATTGTTATATAATTGATGGTGCGCGTAAGCATAGATGGAATTATAGGAAAGACCGTCTTCGTGAAACTATGGACAATTATGATTCCAAAAACACGGAATATCAAAATATGGAAGCAGCGGGTTACTGGCGTATCTGGGATTGTGGCACACTTAGGTATGTGTTGACCAATGATGATTAATATGTTACGATAATATCGTTATGGCTAAGAAAAAAACACTTGAACAAGTATTAAAATCATTACATCAACGAAACTTGGCCTTCCCACCAATTACCCCGGTAGTGTGTGAATATCATAATTCTACTACCAAAAGTGAATGGTTTTGTACTCAGGGTCATTTTTTTTTCACTACCTGGAAAAATATACTAAATGGTCATGGCTGTAAGAAATGCAGCCGCGCCGCCGCTGGTAATAAAAATACCAAATCAGTAGAGGTATTACAAGAACGGTTAATCGAACGGAATGCAAGATTTCCAGATAAACTAGTAAGCATAAAAACAATATCCGAATATGAGGGGATGACAAAACCACTTACGTGGACTTGTACCAACCAACATGAGTGGTCTGCCACGCCAAAAACTGTTTTATTAAAAGGTACATATTGTAGAATCTGTGCTGATATTGAAAATGCCAACAACCAACGATTTACCACTTCGCAAATTGTTGCAAGAATTCAAGAACATAATACCCAACACCCGCAAAAACATGTTAATATTAAGGAACTAAATACCTATCAATCGAATAAATCAAAAATTTCCGTTGAGTGTGAACATGGACATCGGTGGTCCACTGCCTTGGGTAATATTATTGATGCACATGCGGGCTGTCCAATATGTACAAAATCACAATATTCAGCAAAGGCGATTGTATGGTTAGATGAAATTGCTACCAGAGAGTGTATTGACATTCAACATGCAGCGAATGGTGGCGAATATGCTATTCCAAATTCACGGTTCCTCGCTGATGGTTTTTGTATGTCAACCAATACAATATATGAATTTCATGGAGATATATTCCACGGTAACCCTGCACTACATAACCCTACAGATATTTCACCATTAACCGGTAACACCTTTGGTGTGGAATATCAAAAGACTAAAGAACGCGAACAATGGATAATATCACAAGGATATAATCTAGTTGTGATATGGGAGCAGATGTATGATGCAACTATTCGTCATGAAACTACATTGTCACAAATAATAAACTTTTTAGAACGCTATGATGTTAAAGTTTCAAGAACATCACAATATGATTTATTCTTAGATGATTTTAATATTGCAATAAACTACCGTTGTTTAGTCTTACATACACATGCGCAAGTAAATGATGTTCGATATCACATTGCACCACATGAACATGCTAACCAGACCAATACCCGTCTTATTACTATTTTTTCGCATGAATGGTATTATAGTAAGAAAAAGGTGAAAGATAGCCTTCGTTATTTTATTGGTCATGCGGATAAAGGAATAATGGGTCGAAAATGCATAATTAAGCCAATTGAATGGGCACCCGCAAAAGCTTTCCTGAATGAATATCATTTGTTAAATTCTGGCGCACCTGCTACTTACGCACTGGGTGCATTTGATGCTGATAAATTGGTAGCAGTTATGACGTTTGGTAGACCTGCGCGTGAACAAGGCAAAGCTGATTATTTTGAAATGACGCGGTTTGTTACTGATAAACAAACACATGCTGGCCTTGCGTCTAAAATGTTTAAATTTGCGGTGAAGACCTATTCATTTACCAAAATAATTGCATTTGTTGATAAGCGGTGGTTTACTGGTGTATTTAAAACCATTTCTGGGTTCGTAAAGATTGCTGATACTAATCCAACCATGTGGTATACGGACGGTAAGCATTTATTCAACAGGCGGTTTATATCAAAATCGCGTTTATTGGATGAGTTGAAACTACCAACAAGTACCACAAAGAATGCCATGTTATTGGGCCTTGGATACGAACCAATGTATGACTGCGGTAAAATAAAACTGAGGTGGACAAATACCGTTGATAAATAATATCAAATTGACGGGATTTCTATATGCGGCAAAAACTTACATTTAAAGAATATTTTGAATCAAAGCGACAGCTGCGTGACGCTATTGAAACCACACCACGTCAAACTTTCACCTATACCGTGCGTAAATATTGTAAGCTTGCATTAGGTGATGCCAAACAAGAAAAAACCCAGATTGTATTGAAACCTGGACATATAATCATTGTAGAATGGTTATATCTTACACTTGAAGCACCTACCGTCCAAACTGTACGATTTGATGGTGTTGGTACTGATATTGATAATATAACCTATACTAATACTTGGCCTGTAGGTAAGCTTCAGAAGTGGCTAGATGTTAATACCTACCAACCACGCATATCCCTCAAATAAAAACCAGTTTTTTTCCGCATTATAATAAATATAATAAACTAAACAGGATTGTTATTATGCTTACTTTAAAAGATTATTTACTTGCGGAAGCAATGCAGGACGATTTACCAACAACGCCGGAAGGTGAAAGTGAAGTTATAACGTCCCCCGATAAAGACATAGTTGGCACAATTCACACTATTGATGATAAAAAAGTCGTGATTGTGAAAGCAACTATTATTACTAAAGATAAAAAATCTGGCAAATATGTACATAAAATCTTAAAAACCAAACCAGCCAAGTAAAAATTCTTCATATATTTAACCCATTGCGTTAGTACCATTTCTAGGATAAGCCACTGAAAGATTATTTCAGTGGCTTTCGCATGACAATGAATAAATACCAATAGACTATTTTGGAGTACTATATGTCCAGTTTTGATGCAATTGGTGATACCGCAAACCGCTTAAAAACCGAAGCGCAAGAGATAAAATTATCATTTAAACAAGGTGTACCCGCCACTGGGCAGGGCACTATTGAATGGAATATCCCAGGTCCGGCACAGGGATGCCAATCAGGCGAAGACGGCGTGTATGCTGGTATGGTGTTATTACTTCATACTGAACCTATGGATGCCACCAATATTCCACAGACCGGCGTATTATACACTGCTGATCCCACCGCCGACTTTGATTTAAGTACCGCAGACCGGATAGGCGATGCTTTGGTTATTGGTGCAATATATGAATGTGAAAACAAAGCACGAGGTGAAGTTTTAACAAAAACAATCATTATTAATGATTTGAAGCCGGGTGTTTCGTATTATGTTGCTGGTTATGCACTTGATTGTCAAAATCGTTACCACTCTGATGGTATTCGTTCATATTCTGGTGAGCTTAGCACTAAACAAACCGATATTCCGGGCGAACAACGTATTTCCTTGGGCACTAATGGTGCCGGTGTGCTTCCTACGGATGGTACTGGTTTAGTCGCTGGTACCTTTTATGAATTTGATATTATAGTTGATGACACCTTCCCAGATGGTTCCGGTGTAAAAACAGTTGAAATCACACTTGATGGTATTGATGCCGGTACATATCAGGACTTAGTTGATAATATCAATCGACAATTACTATTAGCAAATAATCCGCCACAATCCATACTTCCTCCTAACGCTGGTGCATTTTTCTGGGATGCCACGGCGCAAAAATTATTCCAATTTGATGGTGTTAATTATAATGAAATTGATGTATTATTAGAACCAACGGACCCGGCAGATGTACCAATGGGTTCATATTGGTATGATACAACTAATAAAGTGTTAAATCGTTGGAATATTCCTACACCGACTGGTTGGAATGTTATTGATTTTATTGAATCTGAATCAGATCCTTCTGCGCCGAATTGTGGCTTATATTGGTACGATAATACACTGGCGCGTAAATGGAACGGCACTACTTGGTGCGATCAAGAAACCTTAATTACGGCAACTGACCCGACAACCTGCCCGGTAATAGATTGTGGTTCCTATTGGTATGATGAAACAACCAATGGTTTATTAGAATGGAATCCAACAAATGCAAAATGGGAGACCGCCACGGCAGTATTCTGGCCGCTGGCACCTAATCAACTATCCACTGGAACATATTGGTATGATGACACCAATCGCAAATTATTCCAACGTTCGGGTATTGTTTGGAATGACTTAAGCAGCACCGCATTAATTCAAGAAGCGACCCCAACCGCCCCTGTAAATGGGTTGTTATGGTATAAACCATCAACAGAAGCATTAACACAATATTCATCTGGTTCACCAAGTGGGTTCATCAGCCTTTCTGTATTGGTCTGGCCAGAAGATCCAACCGTGGTGAAATCCTGTGATTTATGGTGGGATTCTGTTAGTGATAACTTATTTACGTGGGATATTGTCAACAATGAATGGGATCAAGTAGCTAATTTTACGCAATCCACCTTAGATCCAACAGAACCCGCACCTCTTGCAACTGATGAAGTTTGGTATAATCCATCCGATGATACTATGTTCCGTTGGGATGGGGCAGCTTGGGTTAGTGTTCCACACATATCAAAGCTTACAGATCCTACACAAATCACAGTGGGTTCTGGATGGTTTCAACCATCTACAAATACTTGGAATGTTTGGGGCACACCGGGGGTTGGGTGGAATGTTATTAATCCAACAGATTCCACCGTTGATCCAAATAATATTATTAATGGAACATATTGGTATGATACCACCGCCAATGCGTTATTTGTTAGAAATGGTATTACCTGGACAGTGGTTACATTTACCATGGTTCCGTTTGTTCCATCAACAGACAGTGAATGGTTTGATTCTGCTAATAATGCATTATTCACATGGAATGGGACAGAGTATGTTCCGGCAACGCCCTGTGCAATTGTTAGATTTGATTCATCCGGAAGTTTGATATTTAATACAACGGGTGTTGGTGGTAACAATGTTATCCTTATTCCGGCACCGGATGGTGCGATCTCGAGCACAAGCCCATGTTCTATAGGTACTGGGTTTGCGTATAATGGTAGTTCAATTACACAATGTGAATTTTTCGACAGTAATGTTGCTCGGGTATATGAAACTCGGGATATTGACCCTTTAACCTTTTTGTGGAACTTTGTAGTTGTTACACCAAATATCTTACGTCCACGTAGTGGTAATGATGGTAAATCTTTAGTCCCTACCTACGAAGAACTTGGGGTTGGTGATGATGGTTCCCCGGATATCCGTCGTGAATTAATGGACACCATCCGCGTGCAGCTTGGCTATCCGGTAGTTGAGGTTGAATTAACCAATCAACAGCTTGATATATGTGTTGATCGCGCACTTGAATCATTCAGAAAGCGTTCCAGTGCTTCAGTGCGCCGCGCGTTCTATTCGTTAACCGTGGAACCTGGCCAACAACGATATCTGATGAGTAATAAGATATTGGGTTATAATAAAATCACAAATGTTATGGCAGCTTATCGTTTCAACAGTGCATTTTTAGGTAATGCTGGCGGTGGTAATGCGGCGTTTGGACAAATGGTACTCCAAAATCTTTACAATATGGGAACATATGATTTGACCTCATTTTTTCTGGTATCACAATATATAGAACAACTTGAAGATTTGTTTGCAACCCGCTTGACGTTTGGGTGGTCGGAATATGAAAGGTTGTTATCGTTTAATACATCATTTTACCGTAACGAACGCATTTTACTGGATTGTATGGTTGAACGCACCGAGCAAGACTTATTGACTGACCGGTTATCGAAGTCGTGGTTGGAAAAATACGCATTAAGTGAAGCAATGATGATGTTGTCGCATATTCGTGGGAAGTTCGCATCATTACCGGGTGCTGGTGGTGGTATTGCATTGAATTCCGGTGAACTGGTTGCGCAAGCACAAGCGAATTTTGATGAATTGCGCTCACAGATTGATGATTTTGTAGTAGACCGGCCTGAAGATGTTGGTCAAAATTCGACATTCATTTTAGGGTAGGATTAACATTAAACTATTTTCACTATTGGATAAATACATAAACAACAAGGAGAAGCCACAATGGCAAAGTTTTTAGATGAAGTAATTAAAGAAATGGCAAGTTATGGTAACGCAAGGCCTTCCGATGGTATGAACATGGGTAAGGTAGATACTGTTGGTTTACGTGGTAGCAATCAGGGTGATACTGCAATAAAAACCTATAAAATGAATGATCTATTAGGTGATGAAACACCAGATTCTGATGAAAATTATTCAAATGATGAAGCACCTGATTTGAAGCAGTTTTTTATGGATTATCCAAAACCAAGTGATGAAGACGTTATCGCGTTTGTTGACAAACATGGTATTTCCATGGATGAAATGCGCACCCAGGTTTATGCGTTAATAAATGACTTACTTAACACGGGTGATGATGGTATGGAATTTGATGGCCGTCCTGATATGGATGACCATAATGATGAAGATCCATTAGATTTTTCAGTAAGCGGTGATACCGGCGAACGTCCAGCAAATAATGAAATGGAGCAGCAACTGTATAAACGCCGTTTCATTAAACGCGCCCGTTAATAATATCACTTAAAGGATTTTCATGTCCGACTGTAATGATATTAATAAATCATGTAAGGGAACTTACGGTCCAGTCACAAATCTGGACCGGAATGGTGCCGTACCCACTACACCATCAACAGGCTGCCCCACCTCCGCAAAAGGCACCACTGACTTTAGATGTAAACCATTTCAATTAGAAAACGATAAAAGTAATGATTTTATTGACGGTGTAGTTAATGAATCACTTAATATCGGCGGTGCAACTTTAAACGTTTTCAAACTGTTAGGCGTACATGAACAGGGCAAGTTAATAGATTGCACCGGGCGTGGCGCACCAATATCAAATGGGGATGCACCAAACTTCCCGTCTACCAATGCTTTCGATAAATTCATATCAGAATGGCGGTCAATTCAACGCGGTGCCGGTGTTATTGCTTCGGCGTATATTGGATATGATTTTGGCACGATTAATACAAATGATAAATCCCGCGCTGCATATGGCATAGATACCAGCATTTATAAACATGTTGCAACTATAGCACTAAAGCAGAGCTCAGAATCGACACGTCGGGCCACCCGCGCACGGGTTGAACGTTCTGATGATGGTATTAAGTGGTATGGTGTTACCGTTGTGGTCTTACCTGATGATGACTGTTTAAACACTATACAATTTGCGGATTCGGTTCCTTCGCGGTATTGGCGCTTACGGCCATTAGATTTTAACGGCACGGCTGCTAATGATGTATGGTCTGTTGTTGCCTTCCAGATTTTTCACAACTATGTTGGAACGGATGATTATAATATACAAGATAAAGTATTATTAGAAAACCGTGACCGAAGCTACAACGAAGAAGCTATACAGATTAAAGGGTATTATGACTTAACTGATAACTTAAGTGAACTCAGTGCGTTTGGGTTGGAAATCCCATCATTAACAATGTATATGACGGTTAGTTTCACTGGTTGCGTAGCGGCACTAGGTAGGCCATTAGTTGTTTCTGATATACTCGAGATTCCCAGCGAAGCACAGTTCAGCGCAAAGTTGGACCGGATCTTAAAGTATGTAGAAGTGACCGATATTTCCTGGAGTACAGAAGGATACACCCCGGGTTGGCGACCTACCTTACTTCGTGTTGTTGCACAACCTGCATTTGTTTCGCAAGAAACCCAGGACATTTTTGGTGATCTTGCTGAATCATTACCTGATGTGGTTGGGTCTGTTACTGGTGAAGATGGAAATAGTGCAGTTTTTCAAGATTATTTTGACGTTAGTCAAACAATTCAAGCAGAAGCGCATGATAATGTACCAGAACGTGGTGCCGCCGGGTCCAACACTATACGTGCATTTGAATCGGAAGAAATTGAATCTGCCCGCGCACAAGGCCTCCCGGGTTTACAGAAGATCGGATTAAACAACACTGGTTTATTTGTCGAAGATGGAATGCCACCAAATAATGCCCCTTTCACGGAAGCTGATGAATTTCCGGCAAATCCAAATGACCGTGAATACCATAGATTGACATATTCGGGTCTAGCTGGTGATATCCCTGCACGGTTGTATAGATATTCGGTTCAAAAAGGCCGATGGATCTTCCTCGAAACTGATCGGCGGGCTGAATTTAATCCAGCAAAACCACAATTAAAAGAATTCATAACCAGTTCTGGTGCTATGTCGAATCATGAAATCACCAATAAACGCGAAACTCTTGATAAGGATTGCGACGAAACTTAATAGGATAGTTTATTTCGGTTCGTAAATGTTGAACATAACATATATAGGAAAAATAAAATCCCACCAATCTTCCGGTTATGGTGAAGATATTAACATGTTATATACCGTTCAATATCCGTATTTATGATATTTTTCTATCATAAATATAACGATCTGGTATAGTAATCTAGCATCTATTATACATTATGTCAACTCTTTCTTCGCAATGGTGTAACCTTATGAAACTAATGAATAAAATTCTTTGGGAATTACCATTAAAATCGGCACAGGTTGCTGCTATAAGTGAGCTTTCCAGTGCGTGTTGGTGTGATATTAATTTTGAAGATGACGAAAACCATATCTGGCAGTTATTATACTGGCAATTATTACGCACCATTCAATTTGAAATTACACATCATAGTGGTGCCCAGTATGTTTCTCCGGTTAATTCAACACGCTTATAATTTTCTTTATATTCATCTGCCACAGCTTCCCAATTAATATGTTTGTTTAACGGTTTAGGAATGCTGGATGTTATGTTCAACACGTCGGTTATCAACGTTTCTTTAATATATCCAACAAAAGCCCGGTCATGTATCACATGTGCTGCATAGGGGGCCGCACTTCGGACGTGTTTAATTATTTCAATTATTTTATTACGCTGTGCTGTGATATTATTCCGCTCTGTAATTAATTCATTAATTACTATTTTAAAAAAACCACGCGCAGCGGGGGCATCAGCCCGCCGTTTGTGTTCTTCCGCGTGTATTTCAGCATTCTTGGTGATGATTTCTTTCTGTAAATCATCGCATTGACCTTCCAGCGCAAGAACATAGATAATATCATCATTAATAATCATAGTATTATTACCATTGTTGGTTAAGTTCTCACATTGTAACCTATTGTCGTACTTTGTCAAGGATTATTTACACGCCGCCAAACACTGCATAAATACACACAATAACGCATTATTAGGGGACTATCATATGGCCACATCTACCTTAGACAACTATCACTATTCAGCGCAATTACGGCGTTATATTGTTCAATTCGCGGCAGTTTTTGCCGGTATACAGGTGATGGTCGGTAAACGTAATGACGTAGAACCTCATTTAATACAAGTACCGATCAAGAATGCCAGCACGGATCGTGTGGTTGGACATATTAAAGGCGAACATACACAGAATAAGTTGATTAGATTGCCAATTATGTCGTTTCAATTGGTGAATATTAATCCAGCACCAGAATTACGCAAAGGTATTGGTGCTACCCGCCGTACTTCATATATGCCGACGGGTGGTGTTTTCCCGGATGATATCACAGTTGTTGAACAGCGCCAACCGGTTCCATATCGTGCCCAGTTTGAGTTTGCTGTATGGGCTAGCAATCAAGATCAACATTATCAGATTATGGAACAGATTTTTACATTATTTGATCCAATTTTACAAATTCAAACTTCCGATGATGTGTTTGATTTGACCCGGGTCACCAGTATTGAACTAACCGATATCAATTTTGATGAAAATGTTCCAGCTGGTAGTGACCGTAGAATGATTCGCACCAAACTTGGATTTCAGATACCAATATATCTATCAATACCGGCTAAAGTGCATGATAACTATATTAAAGATATTTATATGCGTATTGGCGCGGTTAATACCGATCTTAATTCGTCGTTTGATATTATTTCAGACCTGGATTCACAAGGTGCTGAATATAATAAAGTGTTTTCATTGGATGATATTGATATTTCTAAAACCTAGTTGACGGTTGCCACATTATATGATAACGTGGTGCGTTAACTAGGAGCAATATATGAAAAATAATAGAGCAATTGTGGTAATGATGGTGGCTTTGGTAACTGTTCTTATGGTTAACGGGTTGGTCTTTTTAACACACAAAGAAAATCCAACGGTAGATAATGTCCCAACCGTGGTAGTATCACAACCCACACCATCTATCGTACCCACCGCACCAGTTCAAACCCCACCAATTTTAGTTCTGGCTAAAAAAAGTGGTTGCCTTACCTGTCATGGTGTTGACAAAAAAATCGTCGGGCCTTCATGGAAAGACGTTGCTGCCAGATACAAGGATGACCCCGGTGCAAAAGCACGGTTAATCACCAAAGTGAAAACCGGTGGCAAAGGTAACTGGACAGAAATCACCGGAGGCATTCCGATGCCTCCGTATTCACCCCGAGTGGCGGATAAAAACATAGAAAAATTGGTAGATTTTATTCTGACACTTTAAGTTCACTATTCCGCCCACAAAAGCCAGCATATTCCTGCTGGCTTTTTTAGGTTTACCACACTGAAAATATATTTCCAGCACTTCTGAAATTGAACATATTAACCGCACAGCAGATAAATACCTTAAACAAATAATATGTTTAAGGAGAAGTACAGTGCCAAATTTAGTGAGCCCAGGTGTATCAGTTACCGTAACTGATGAATCTTTTTTCATACCCGTATCCGCGCCAACCGTGCCGCTTTTCTTTGTTGCAACGGCTGACGATAAATTACAATCCGATGGATTAACGCCAGCGCAAGGTACTATGGAATTCGACGTTGTTCGTACAGTCACTTCTTTACGTCAAAGTACGCAGTTATACGGTGTGCCGCGCTTTATTGAAGATCCAGCTAACGGTGCCCCATTTCATGGTGATGCACGTAATGAATACGGTGTGTTTGCACTAAACCAATTTCTAGGAATAGGAAACAGGGCTTTCGTTATTCGCGCAAATGTTAACTTGGATGATGATATAGCGAACATCCGCGATCTTTGGGATGGTACCACAGGCCGAATGATTCAAGCCAGCATCGTACTTTCAAGTCTTATTGTAGACTTTTTAGCAGCTAAAAATTCAAACCCAATCTTATCGGGTAGCCCTCCAACGGTAACAGTATATACAACGGTTACGCCTACTGAATTACAAGCCTTGGCACGTACCGCAACTACCGAATTGTTTAATTCGTATTCTTTTATTAACGTAGAAACGAATTTCTTTGGATTAGTTGGTACACCTTCTAACCTTCCAGTATTTCCAAGCGGCTATAATCTTCCTGCTGTTGGTGATTATGACGGGTTTGATTATGTATCATCTAACTTGGCAACATATCCTGGATATTCAGGTGGCGGCACCGTTCTTGGTGAATTCACCCCTGCTGAAGGCGCAGCCTTTTTATTGGATGCTGCTGATGATATGAAATTCACGATTGAATTTTTAAATGCCACCAGCTTGGGTTCAAACGATGCCGCCCGTCGCGTATCTATTGTTACCGCATTGCAGGCTTCCATCAACTCAAACACAGATATTCGTTCAGAAAACTTTGATTATAACTTAATCATATGCCCGAATTATCATGAAACTGCTGATGAACTTGTTAACTTAGCGGTTGATATGATGCAAGAAGCATTAGTAATTTCTGACACCCCAATGGATCGTACGCCGGATGGTATTACTAATCCTTCTACGGGTTGGGCAGCAACTACGCAACGTATTCGTAATAATAACATTGCTTATTATTATCCATCAGCATTGGCCTCTAATTTAGATGGCAAAAATGTAGTATGTTCCGCCTCCGGCGTTGCCTTGCGCACATATGCATTCAGTGATGATGTTTCGTTCCTTTGGTTCGCACCAGCAGGTATTCGCCGTGGTATCGTTACTGGTATCACTGACTTAGGATATGTTTCTGGTACGCTCGGAACGGCAACTACATTTGTTCCAGTTGCACTGAATCAAGGCCAACGTGATGCATTGTATCAATATGCAGCGTCTGGTGATATTAACCCAATTGTGTTCTTCCCGGGTCAAGGCTTCTTGGTTTGGGGTCAGAAGACTTCCGCGCCAGCTGCCAGTGCCCTTGATCGTGTTAACGTTTCGCGATTGATGAAACATATTCAACGCCAGTTGCGCCGAAATACGCTAAGTTTTGTATTTGAACCAAATGACCAGTTGACACGTGATAATCTGAAAGCTGTTGTAGATGCTTTCCTTGGTGATCTTGTGGTAACACGTGGATTGTTTGACTTTGCTACAGTTTCGGATGAAAGTAATAACACACCTGATCGTGTTGATCGGAATGAAATGTATATCGATATCGCGCTGAAACCCATAAGGGCCGCAGAATTTTTACACATTCCTATCCGTATAGTGGCTACCGGTGCTTCAATTTAGATAACACCGTACTACCGTAGTGTTAAAATACCTTCACTTAATACTGAAGGTATTTTTTTAAGTTGAAACATACGTTTATATGTCATAACCACCATGTACATTGCTCTATGAAAATCTGGTATTTTGGTGGCATTTGATAAATACCTATAGAAAATATTAACAGGAGCGTTAAACATGTCAACCATTAATGATATAGGGATCCCAGGTGTTGGTACAGGTATCCTGCATCCAAAACAAAAGAACCGCTGGCGTATTACGTTTGCTAATCTTGGTGGTGGTGTAGATTCCCAACCCCTTAGCATGCAAGCTATCACGGTTACCCGTCCACAGCTTCAGTTTGACGAAATTCAACTGGATCGTTATAATTCCCGTGCTTGGATTGCTGGAAAATATACATTTGAACCAATTACACTGACGTTTGAAGATGATGTGACTGGTACCGCTTCCCGCGTTGTACAAGAACAAATTCAAAACCAACAGTGGTTAACAGGCGCAGAAGGTCAATTTTTGGCCGCAGCGGGTGAAGGTTCACTGTATAAGTTTGTAACCTATTTAGATATGCTTGATGGTAACGACCAAGTTACTGAGCGGTGGACGATGGAAGGCTGTTGGTTCAGTAATGTAGATTACACTGATCTTGATGCTGCTTCCGGTGAAGTTGTGTTGATAACAACCACGCTACGATATGACCATGCGCGTCAAAATATTGGTGGTTATGATCAAGGTAATGGCACCGCACTTGGCGGCGCAGGCGTTGTATAATATCTAGTAGTTTAATGGATAGTAGTTTCATAAGGAAATGAAGCAAAAAAGGTGACCGTAAAAGGCCGCCTTTTTTGTTGTTGTTAGTACGATAAATACATTATATTGGGAGTAGAATATAATGTCGCAAGACCCACGTAGGTTTACCACTAAAAGTTGTCCTAACACACAAAATGCCAATGTAAATGAAACGTCCAAACGGCGTGATTTTTTTGATGCATTAGGTAAGGTTGGCGACGTTGAAGCCTTAAACCGCGTAGGTTTAGGGACTGTTGGTACTGGTCTGCGGACATTAACCTCGCTTTCTAATTCTGTTAGAACTGGCGACACCGATCCAAGTACCATCCCAACCTCTGCTTCATATGTGCTATCCACGGTTGGAATTGACCCAAACGCGGTAGCACAAGCCTCTAATTTTAATCCGGGTGTGGTCAATAGGGCTACTGCACAGGCCGAATCGATATTAACGGATGTCCGGGGTGGAAACTACAATCTTACTGATATTCCCACCACTTTTACGGAATTACAGAATTTAAAATCGTTAACGGATGGTATCTACACTTCTGGTTCAGATCAACGCAGGGAAGTACCATGTGACCCATCACCATATGCCTTTGATCTAATTAGTAGGGCACCTAAGTTTAAATTTTTGTTCGTTGTACAAATCACATTATCTACCGCCTATCAATCAGCTATGGGTGATGCTGGAAAAAACCTTGCATTTGTCGTAAAGAATAGCACCCGGCCAAACGTCAATATTGAACATGAAGAAATCAATATGTATAACTTTTGGACCCGGATTCCAAAGCGTGCTGACTATGAACCAATAACGATGCGGTTTTTAGATGATGATAAAGGATTAGCACATTTGTTCTATACCACGTATTTAAGAAGTATTAGTCCTATTACACGGTTTGAGCCCGGCTTTGATAGTGTAGATTGGTTACAAACAAATAGTATGAACTTGAACCGTGCTGATCTTGCAGGTGCTGCCTCATTAACTGCGTTAGAAGGTAATACCACTTCAATAATTTCAGATATTAAACTGTTTCATCTGTTTAATTATGGTAAAGAGATGAACGTGTACAGTTTTAAAAACCCCAAACTACTTACCATGAATCTGGACGAATTAGATATGGCCGAATCAACAACCGGTAGTGAAATAGAACTACAGTTTGCATATGATGCGCTTCATATAAACCCAGGGTTCTCAATAAAAGACCGCGTGGAACATGTTACTTCAATGTCTGGTGGGTCGGTTGGTGCAATGTATCCAATAGTACCTAACTTTTTGGATACTGATAGTATTGAAACACCGGAAGGTGTTGATTCTGAAGGTAACCCGCTCACCCCTGATATTACCAATACCGCCCAGGATAATTTTGATGCGGGTAATGCTTCTAGTGAAGAAGCATTCTCACTGTTGTAATGGTGGATTGAACTATGGGAAAGGGATTTAAACAAGGCTATTTTACACCAACACATCCAGAAAAATATAATGGTAAGGTAAACAATATTAGATTTATGTCTAGTTATGAATTAACGTTTTTTAAGTTTTTGGATAACAACCCGGCAATTATATCATGGGCGAGTGAAGAAATAGCAATCCCCTATCTTAAACCAACTACCGGTAGAGTACATAAGTATTATCCAGACCTTTGGGTAAAATATACAGATCGCCATGGTAACATTAAGCAAGAAATTATTGAAATCAAACCTGAAAAGCAAACGAAAAAACCCACAACCCGTGGCAAAAATAAAAAAACCCAATTATATGAAACACTGAGTTTTGCCGTTAATGTCGCGAAGTGGAAAAGTTGTAAACTATTTTGTGATAAATACGGTATGGAATTCCGTATAATTACTGAAAAGGATATCTTTCGATGAGCAGTGAAACCAAAAAAATAAATGTCCCAATTGAGCATCCATTGGAAGAAATTTTTGACCTAGAACCTGGTACAACTATTATGCCACGTACTGAAGTTGTCACTGACTTAGTAGAAGCGGAAGAATATGATGATAAAGATAATGAAATTGAAGAACAGTTTCAGTCGGTGTATGACCATGCTATATCTGCCTTTGAGGATTTATCAGCTGAATCTGAAGTTGTAGAAGGAAAATATAAAGCAAGGGTTGGTGAAGTAGCAAATCAAGCGTTATCCACGGCGTTGAATGCAGCAAAAGAGAAAGCAAACCTGAAGAAACATAAAGATAAGATTGAAGTTTCAAAGGGCAAGCTTGGTACCAAAACCATCAATAATAACCTTATTGTCGCCGATCGTAATGAATTATTAAAGGAACTTCTTGGAAAGAAAGACGAGGAAACTGATTAATTTATTGAACGTGCCGCTTTTTTCTTCATAAATATATAATAAATATAGGATATTTTATGGCTCGCGCAAGAAATAATAACTTAAAGAAGCCCAATCTAGTTGTTGAATATACACACGAACAGGTACTCGAGCTGAAGAAATGCGCTCGCGATCCTATCCATTTTATAAAAACCTATGTAAAAATTCAGCATCCGGTTAAAGGTGCCATTGATTTTGTGTTATATGATTATCAAGAAAAAATGATAATCGCGTTTCTTGAACATAGGTTTACTTGTACTCTTTCAAGTAGGCAAACCGGAAAATCCACTACCGCCGCCGCATATTTATTATGGTATGCTATATTTAACTTTGATAAAACCGTTCTAATAGCTGCAAATAAAAATACAAATGCTATGGAAATGATCTCCCGGATTCGATATGCGTATGAAAACCTGCCAATGTGGTTAAAGCCGGGTATTAAAGAAGATGGTTGGAATAAACATGAAGTTGGGTTTGATAATGACTCACGTATAATATCCACCGCCACCTCTGCTGATTCAGGCCGTGGTATGTCAATATCGTGTGTTGCCACTGATTCTATCGTGACGGTTCGACATAAAACGACGTACCAGATTTCTAAAAAAACCATAGAAGAATTAATACCTGATATTAAAAATGAAAGAAAATTAATACAAAATAAAGATAATGAAACAACAATAATACAAAATAACGATTATGTGGTATTAACGCCATCTGGGTTTAGTAATTTCACTGGGATCTTATTATCAGAAAAGGTATTATACACTGTTACTTTTAACACTGGGTTGGTGTTAAATTGTACTATGGATCACTTACTTACTACAGTAGATGAAAATGATATTGAATTATCCAATATTACACCTGAATGTAGAATTTTAACACAATTTGGACCGGCGACAATATTAGAAATAGTTGAAAACGGTGTTGATATTGTCGCCGATTTAATCAATGTTGGTACCACACATCGGTATTATACTAATGGAATAGTATCACATAATTGCTTATTTCTTGATGAATTTGCCTTTGTGAAACCGGCAATACAAGATGAATTTTGGACATCAATTTCACCAACGTTATCAACTGGTGGTACGTGCATCATGACATCTACGCCTAATGGTGATCAAAATATATATGCACAAACCTGGCGAGCGGCCTGCTCAGGAACTAATGGGTTCCATCCTATACACGTTAAGTGGGACGAACCACCTGGCCGCGATGAACAGTTTAAAGCGAGTGAGATTGCACTAATTGGCCAGCGCAAATGGGACCAAGAATATGACTGTGTGTTTCTGTCATCCGATTCATTATTAATTGATTCTATTTTTCTTGCAAATATTTCTGCGGAAATTGATAATATTAAACCTAAAACTGTTGTTAATGATGTGATTTTTTATGCAGACATCAAACCCGCAGAAACTTATATTATTGGTGTTGATCCCGCTACAGGTAATGGTAAGGATTTTAGTGTTATTACGATTTATAACTTCCCAGATTTGCATCAAGTAGCGGAATATCGTTCTAACAGTATGTCAACTACTGATTTACATTCAATGTTAAAAAATATATTGAAGCATATTGAATCGCGCGGTGCGACCGTATATTATTCCATAGAAAATAATGGGGTTGGTCAAGGTATGATTGCGTTACAACAAGCGGATGAAACACCGGTATTGACCGCAGAATTTATATCAGAAGAAGGTAAGGATAGGCATGGTATCAATACAACAGCAAAGTCTAAGATGCGCTGCTGTGTTAATTTGAAGGAATTATTAGAAAAGGATAAAATGCGGATTCAGTCAAGAACCTTACTATCTGAATTGAAATCATACACACGCACAAAAGGTGCATATGCCGCACAGCCCGGCTCGACCGATGATTGCATTGCAGCCACACTTGTGGTATTACGGATTGTTGAAGAAATTTCATCATATGAACAGGCGGCGTTTGACAAATTATATTCTGGAAAGGTTGATGATTGGGACGATAGTGATTGGAATGATTACGATGACGGTGAGGAGATTTTACCCATAGTTTTTTGATTCTTGACATCGGTGGATGTTAATGATAGGCTTGTTAATGTAGATTTGTATTATTATATTACTTAACGATAAATGAGGCTATTATTATGACTGAAGAAACTATGCATCCGAATTATGATTTAATGGTAAACCACCTTGTACAAAACCCGAAGGCGGTATCCATCAAGCTGAATGCGAGAGAATATGTTGATTTTCTGACACTTGAACTGCCTCATTTATTGACCCCGGCGTTTAACCCGGAGTGGTCGGTTACTGCAACCACCGCTAATTTACCACAACCTGTTGATATTTTACCGATTACTGAAGAAATGGACAATATGCGCCTAACCAACCCCAATGATATCGTGGCCCGAATGATTCAATCTATACTTGATCAAAAAACCCGGTTATTCTTTAACGGCGTAACAATACTCAAAGCATGAATTTAAAGTCCCTATTTTTTCGATGGTATTTTAATACATTTCTGGATACTGGTCATTTTATTACCCAGTTTTAAAACCAAAAAACTGACAAAGAAATCAAACGAAACACATAAGCGATATTTACATAGAAAAACAGTACGATCAATGTTAGGTTT
>VAPM010407856.1_pt1 | contig 19543 bp, 18 predicted proteins | sample 3395091 | NCBI WGS metagenome assembly VAPM01 (sample SAMN08290445, study PRJNA428436) | hydrothermal vent metagenome | isolation source: Deep-sea hydrothermal vent chimney 3 | place: Pacific Ocean: Juan De Fuca Ridge | reverse complement strand
AGCTTGGAACCTTGCAGTCATACGGGTAAAACCGGACCTTGTTGTGATGCCTTGATTGTTGCAGGTATTCAACGTGTTGTGGTGGCAATGCAAGATCCAAACCCACTAGTTGCAGGGCAAGGCATAAAAAAAATGCAAGATGCGGGTATAGATGTTGATTGTGGGGTATTGCGAGAGGAAGCAGAAAAGTTAAATAAAGGGTTTATTAAGCGAATGATTACCGCTTTACCTTTTGTACGTAGCAAAATGGCAATGAGTTTGGATGGTCGTACTGCAATGGCTTCTGGTGAGAGTCAATGGATTACCTCTTCAGCTTCTCGGGCTGATGTGCAAAGGTTAAGGGCTGAAAGTTCCGCGATTTTGACCGGTATTAATACTGTTTTGGATGATAACCCTTCATTGAATGTGAGGCTTGAAGGTGATGTGGTGCAGCCTACTAGAGTGATTCTTGATTCTGAGTTAAAAATACCCTTAACAAGTAAAATGCTTGGTTTGGCAGGTGAAATCTGGATTTTAACCTGTAGTTCGAATCAGCAAAAAATATTAAAGGCTGAAAATGCTGGTTATAAAGTCTATCAAATAAAGAGAACGAATGGTCGGTTAGATTTAAAGGCTGTGATGATCTTCTTGGGGCAGCAGCGAATCAATAATGTTATGGTTGAAGCGGGTGCTACTCTAAATGGTGCTTTGTTAGATGCTGAGTTAGTTGATGAATGGGTGGTCTATATGGCTCCTTGTATTTTGGGTGATCGAGGGCGTGGTTTGTTTAATTTACCTGAACTGCATAAGATGGCAGACAAAAAACAATTGAATATAAAAGCTATCAGGCAAGTGGGTCCTGATTTAAAGTTGATTTTTACGATGAAGTAGAGCGAAATGTTTACAGGAATTATTTTAGCAGTAGGAAAAATAGCAGCTGTCCAGCCCAAAGGTGGTGATTATCGTTTAAAGATAGAAACGGGAAAGCTGGCTATTGGGGATGTTGCATTAGGTGATAGTATTGCTGTCAATGGCGTATGCTTAACTGCTGTGGAGTTAGGAGCCCACTTTTTTTGTGCGGATGTTTCAAATGAGACGATTGCTAGAACAAGTTTAAAAGTTGCTAAAGTGGGTGATGCTGTCAATTTAGAGTTGGCATTAACGCCGACCACTCGGTTAGGTGGGCATATTGTTAGTGGTCATGTTGATGGTTTGGGGACTGTAGTTTTAAAACAGCCTGATGGGCGTTCATTTAGATACAGGTTTAAAGCACCGGATAATATCGCTAAATATATTGCTGAAAAAGGCTCTATTTGTATTAATGGTGTAAGTTTAACTGTCAATGAAGTTGATGGTGCATTATTTACTGTCAATATAGTGCCTCATACATTGCAAGAAACAACTTTGGGTGAATTAGTGGCAGGTAAAGAAGTTAATCTGGAAGTGGATTTATTAGCCCGTTATATGGAAAGATTAATAAAGGGGGAGGCTGCAGCAAAAACATCTAGCTCAGTCACTGAAGAATTGTTACAAAATAGTGGCTTTTTAAGCAAATAATATAGAACTGAATGAATACAACAGAAGAAATCATAGAAGATTTTCGCCAAGGTAAAATGGTTATCATTATGGATGATGAGGACCGTGAAAATGAAGGTGATTTAGTGATAGCGGCACCTTTTGCAAAAGCCGCTGATATTAATTTTATGGCTAAGTATGGGCGAGGTTTAATTTGCCTAACTTTAACAAAAGAGCATTGTCAACAACTTAGATTGCCTTTAATGGTGAATGATAATAAAACCGCTCATTCGACTAATTTTACCGTTTCTATTGAGGCGGCTAAAGGTGTTACCACTGGTATTTCTGCTGCTGATAGGGCGTTGACTGTACAGGCTGCGGTCGCTAAAGATGCAACACCTGGTGATTTGGTTCAGCCTGGGCATATTTTTCCATTGATGGCTCAAGCGGGTGGTGTACTGAATCGTGCGGGACATACTGAAGCAGGTTGTGACCTGGCAAAATTAGCAGGGGTAGAGCCTGCAGCCGTTATTGTCGAAATTCTTAATGAAGATGGCACAATGGCAAGAAAATCAGATCTTGAGGTTTTTGCCAAACAGCATGAGCTTAAAATAGGTACGATTGCCGATTTGATTCAATATAGAATTGAAAATGAAAATACTTTAGACCGTATTAGCGAATGTGATTACCCAACAGAATTTGGCGATTTCAGAATGTATACCTATCAGGATATTAATGATAATAATGTGCATTTGGCATTAGTTATGGGGGATGTTGCAGTTGATGAGCCTGTTTTGGTCAGAGTGCATGCTCGGAATCTAATGGACGACTTGTTCGCTTCAAAACGCTCGGGAAGTTCAATTTCGATTCAGGGAGCAATGAAAAAAATTGCTGAAGAAGGGCGTGGTATTTTGGTTGTTATCAGGCAGAGTGAGGATAATAAGTCTTTGGTTGAACATATTCACCAGTATCAATTGCAAGATAATGGTGTGATTCCTGTGGCGGAAGAAGAGAAAAAAATGGATTGGCGTACCACAGGAACGGGTGCAAGAGTGTTAGCTGATCTAGGTGTGCGACAGTTAAAGGTGATGGGAGCCGAGAAAAAATATTTTGGGCTTTCTGGGTATAACCTGGAAGTTGTAGGGCATACGGAATAGCAAAGACTCAAAAGTGTAGCTTTGATGCAGAGAAGTGGAGTCAAAGAGTATGAAAATCCAATAAAAATTGTAAAATTTAACAAAAAATAGAGAAAGAAAATGTCGACAATAAAAGTATTAGAGGGGAATTTATCTGTTTCAGGGGGTAAATTTTGTATTGTAGCTTCTCGTTTTAATAGCTTTATCGTAGAGCAGCTGGAAGGAGGCGCAATTGATGCATTGGTTCGACATGGCGCAAATAAAGATGATATTTGTTTGGTAAAAGCTCCGGGTGCTTTTGAGTTGCCAATGGTTATTCAGCGTATTGCTGTCACAAAAAAATATGATGCCATTATTGCTTTAGGTGCTGTTATTCGTGGCGGAACCCCGCATTTTGAATATGTTGCCAGTGAGTGTGTTAAAGGTATAGCATCAGTTTCATTGCAGTATGATGTGCCTGTTAGTTTTGGTGTGCTAACAGTTGATAGTATTGAACAAGCCATTGAGCGTGCAGGTACTAAAGCGGGTAATAAAGGGGCTGAAGCGGCCATGTCTGCAATTGAAATGGTGAGTTTATTTGATAACCTGGAAAATTAATGAGTTTGGCAAAAACAAATGCTAGAAAATGTGCGGTGCAAGCGCTTTATCAGTGGCAAATGACGGGTGACAGTCTGGCTCGAATTGAAATGAATTTTCTGGAAGAAGAGTTGCTAAAAGGGGCTCAGAAAAGTTATTTTACAGAAATTTTTTATGGTGTACCTAAACAATTAAATGCAATTGATGAGGCGTTGTCAGAGTTTGTAGATAGGCCTGTTGAAAAAATAGATCCTGTAGAAAGGGCTGTTTTAAGAATTGCTGTGTATGAGTTAACCAATCGATTGGAGACACCCTATAAGGTTATTATTAACGAGGCCGTTAATTTAGCAAAATGTTTTGGTGCTGATGGCAGTCATAAGTATGTTAATGGTGTTTTGGATAAAGTGGGTAAAACTAAGCGGGCTGCTGAGATTAAAGCTAAACAGGGAAAAGATAAAATTTAGTGGCTATTTCTGAGTTTGATTTAATTCAGCGATATTTTACTTCGGGGTCACTTATTAACTCGGTTAACCGACTGGGTGTGGGGGATGACTGTGCGCTTATGTCTATTCCTGAAGGTTATGAGCTGGCATTAACCGTTGACACCATGGTTGAAGGTGTGCATTTTTTTGCCGACACTGACCCAGAGCAATTAAGCAGGAAGCTAGTAGCAGTAAATTTAAGTGATTTAGCGGCTATGGGTGCTGAACCTGTATCTGTCACACTGGCACTAACCCTGCCTGAGGTCAATGAAGTTTGGTTGCAAGCCTTTTCTAAAGGTTTTTTAGAGATGCTTAAAACATATTCCCTGGACTTGGTTGGAGGGGATACGACTAAAGGGCCGCTAACGCTTTCTGTACAAGCAATGGGTATCGTTCCCAAAGGGCAGGCCCTGAAGCGCTCAACTGCAAAGGTGGGTGATTTGATTTTTGTAACAGGACAAGGTTTAGGGGGTTCAGGTTTAGGATTGAAAGTTGAACAAGGTTTTCAGAGTGATTTTGCTGATGAGGTATTACAAAAATTTCACCAACCTAAGCCAAGAGTGAGCGAAGGTTTAAAAATTAGAGAATATGCAACTTCTTGTATAGACTTGTCAGACGGGGTTGCTTCTGATTTAAGACATATTTTAGAAAAGAGTGGAGTAGGTGCTGTTTTGGATTGGGATAAAATACCACTATCAAAAGCTGTTACTGAATATATTGCTGTAAGCGGTGATTGGTTGTTTCCATTGTCAGCAGGCGAAGACTATGAGTTGTGTTTTACCGTTGCCCCAAATAATGTCTCTTATATTAATATAGAGTGTACGCAGATCGGAGTGATTGATGCTAATTCGGGATTAAGACTTCAACGTTTAGGTGTAACAAACAAACTCGAGGTAAAAGGTTTTGAGCATTTTTCTTAATTCTAATTATGGAAAAAATAAATTAACGGTCAAGCAGATATTGACGAGCCCTGTTTTATTTTTGGCTTTTGGTTTTGGCTCGGGCTTAGCTAAAAAAATGCCAGGTACCATGGGCACTGTTGCAGCAATCCCCGTTTATTTGGCTTTTGTGCAAACTAATATTTGGATTTATAGTATTTTAACTATTCTAGTTTGTGTTTTTGGCGTTTATCTTTGTGATAATGCGGCGAAACAATTAGGCGAGCATGATTTTGGTGGAATCGTTTGGGATGAGGTGGCTGGCTATCTTGTTACTATGTGGTTTGTGCCTTTTTCATGGTATGCAGTTTTGCTTGGTTTTATTTTATTTAGAATTTTTGATATTTTAAAGCCTTGGCCTATAAAATGGATAGATCAAAAAGTTGTAGGCGGTTTTGGTATTATGCTTGATGATGTGTTGGCAGGATTGTTTTCAGCAGGTATTTTATATTATATTGTTAAGCTATAGAGTGGTTATAGTGTCTGTAGCTGATTAAGATAAAGTAAAGAAAATTAAAGCTTGCTAAGTAGAGAAAAATGCTTATAATAGTACAAATCAACCGCGGGGTGGAGCAGCTTGGTAGCTCGTCGGGCTCATAACCCGAAGGTCGTAGGTTCAAATCCTGCCCCCGCTACCAGATATTGAGAAACCCCTTTATGGGGTTTTTTGTTTTCTAGGATAAAGTAAAGTCTAGATATTTTAAGTTTTATGTATGGAAGAGCCGTAGGCTCTTTTTTTTTGTTCGTAAGAAAGTGAGGCGTTATGAAGCAGGCTCCGGAGCATTTGGTGAATTTGATAGAACCAATTGTAGAAGGTCTTGGGTATGAGTGTGTGGGCATTGAATATAACCCTCATCCAAAGAACGGCCTGTTAAGGGTTTATGTTGATACTGAAAATGGAGTTTTGCTTGAGGACTGTAGCAAAGTAAGTCATCAATTAAGTGGAATGTTGGATGTAGAAGACCCTATTAGTGATAACTATCAGTTGGAAGTATCCTCACCAGGAACAGAAAGACCCTTATTTAAGATAGCTCAATTCGAACAGTTTATTGGTAGTACAGTTACTATCAATGTTTTTAAACCCATAGGGAATAGAAGAAAGCTTGTTGGTATTATTGGGCAGGTTGAAGGTGATATTGTGAGCCTTCAACAAAATGAACAAGTAATAGAAATCCCGTTTCAGGCAATGAGTAAAGCTCGGTTAGTACCTGATTACTTAATAAAAAAAGGAGGGCGTAATGGAAAATAAAGAAATTTTATTGGTGGCGGATGTTTTTGCAAATGAAAAAGATATTGACAAAAACATTGTTTTTCAAGCATTGGAAGATGCGTTGGCAGCTGCTGCAGTAAAGCGTCATAATAACCATATTTTAGCACGAGTAGAAATTAATAGAGAAACGGGTGAATATACAACTTTTCGACGCTGGGAAGTCGTTGCAGAAAACGCTGAAATTGATGGCGATCTAGAATTTCCTGATTCGCAAGCCTTATTAGAAGTTGTACAAATGGATGATTCTGATATTGAAGTGGGTGATTTTATTGAAGAACAAATCGAATCTGTTGTTTTTTGTAGAATTGCTGCGCAAACGGCAAAGCAAGTTGTTATCCAAAAAATTAGAGAAGCTGAACGTAAGAAGATTGTAGAAGCTTATACGGACAGGGTTGGCGAATTAGTTACTGGGGTGGTTAAACGTTTAGAAAAAGGCAGTGTTTACCTGGATTTAGGTGGCAATGTTGAGGCTTATATTCCAAGGGAAGAAATGATTCCAAGAGAATCAATTCGTATTGGGGATAGAGTGAGAGGTTATTTAAAAGAAGTGCGTTCAGAAGTTCGAGGGCCGCAGCTCTTTGTTAGTCGTTCAGCCCCCGAGCTATTAATGGCTTTATTTAGGCTTGAGGTGCCAGAAGTTGGAGAGGGCATGATTGATGTGCTGGCTGCTGCAAGGGATCCTGGGTCACGCGCTAAAATTGCTGTTAGAAGTAATGATCCTAGGCTTGATCCTGTTGGTGCTTGTGTTGGTATGAGAGGGTCAAGAGTTCAGGCGGTTTCTAATGAGTTAGCCGGTGAAAGAGTTGACATTATCTTATGGAATGATAATGAGGCTCAGTTTGTTATTAATTCAATGTCACCCGCAGAAATAGAATCGATTGTGGTTGATGAAGATAAGCATTGCATGGATCTTGCTGTTGCTACGGATAATCTATCACAAGCTATTGGTCGAGGCGGTCAAAATGTTCGTTTAGCGACGCAGCTAACAGGCTGGGAGCTAAATGTTCGTGATAAAAGTGCAGAAAAGGCCGTTGGTGATGATCAACTATCAAAAATTAAGCAAGCTTTTATTGATCAACTGGATGTTGATGAAGAAATTGCAGATATTTTGATTGAAGTTGGCTTAACTAATGTAGAAGAGATTGCTTACATTCCTGTTGAGGAAATGTTGGAAATAGAAGGTTTTGACGAAGAGTTAGTTGATGCACTAAGAGGCAGAGCAAAAGATGCGGTGTTAATTAATGCTATTGCATCAGAAGAAGCGATAGAGACGTCAAAGCCGGCTGAGGACCTTCTTGAAATGGAGGGTATGGATGAAGAATTGGCACATGAAATGGCTGCAAAGGGCATTCTAACGATGGAGGACTTGGCAGATCAGGCGGTTGATGATCTTCTTGGTTTTTCAGGGGTAGATAAAGAACGGGCAGGAAAACTGATTATGAAAGCGCGCGAACCATGGTTTGCTAGTGATCAAAGCGAAGGGTAGGGGGAAAATATGAGTGATAAAACAGTACAAGAATTAGCAGAGATGGTGAAAATACCTCTGGATCGCTTTTTAGAGCAATTAAAAGAAGCGGGTGTTTCTGCATCCTCAGCCAATGATTTGATTAGTGAGGATGAGCGAGTCAAACTATTGGAACATCTTCGTAAAAGACATGGTAAAACTGAAAGCAGTAATTCAGAAAATGCACCTAAAAAAATAACTTTAAAACGTAGAAAAGTTTCAGAATTAACCCAGGCTACAGGTCCTGGGGCAGCAGCAAAAACTGTTAACGTCGAAGTTAGAAAGAAGAAAACTTATATTAAACGTAGCGAACCTGAAATTTCAGAGGACCAAAAAGAAAGTGAGCGTGCTAAAAAAGCTTTAGAGGAACAAAAGCAACAAATAGCGGCTGAAGAGCAAGAGCGCAAAAAGCATGAAGCAAGTATTCTGGCTGCTCAGGAAGAGAAAAAACGTAAAGTTACAGAAATAGAGATAAAACAGAAGGAAACAAAAGTCGTCGTCGTTGAAACAGTTAAGGAAGAAGTTAAAGCAACGGTAGAAGCTAAAAAAACAGTTAAAGCTGAAAAGAAAAAGGTAAGTGGTGAGAAAGTAAAGGCTGGTGTTAAACCTGAAACAGCTAAAGAAGAAAATAAGCAGAGTGTAGTGGTTGAGCCTGAAGTTCCCGCGATTTCAGAAGAAGAGGCGACTAAATTACGTTTAGAGGCTGAGAAAAAAGCGAGACTTGAGGCTTCAATTGAAAGAAATGCGGCTAAGGTAAGAAAACAAGCGGAAGCAAAAAAACAACAAACACTGCATAAGAAAAAGCAAGCAGCAGGTGCCGCTAATAAACCTGCGGCTGGAGCCGCTAAACCAGCAGGTCCTGCCGCTAGAAGAGGGATTGCCCCAGGTCGAGGCGAAGCAATGCCCGCTGGAACAAGAAGAAAACAAAAAGGTAAAAAAGGTAAGCAAAGAAGAATTCAGCTTGCCACAGAGTCAGATGCTAAGCATCAGTTTGAGAGGCCTGTTGAAGCAATCATTAGAGATGTCACCATTCCTGAGACAATTATAATTTCTGAGCTAGCTCAGAAAATGAGTGTAAAAGTAGGGGAGGTTATTAAGCAATTAATGTCTCTAGGTAGTATGGCGACGATCAACCAGGTTATAGATCAAGAAACAGCTGTTATTTTGGTTGAAGAAATGGGGCACAAGCCTGTTTTACAAAGTGATGATGATTTAGAAAAAGAAATGATGGCCGATGTGGTTGATCAGGATGAGTCAGATAATCGTGAACATCTACCCAGAGCTCCCATTGTCACAATTATGGGGCATGTTGACCATGGTAAAACATCATTATTAGATTATATTCGAGAAACACGTGTTGCATCAGGCGAGGCAGGCGGTATTACTCAGCATATCGGGGCTTATCAAGTAAAAACGGATCATGGTAATGTCACTTTTCTTGATACACCGGGACATGCCGCTTTTACAGCAATGCGAGCACGTGGTGCAGAAGTAACCGATATTGTTATTGTTGTGGTTGCGGCTGATGATGGTGTGATGCCGCAAACTAAGGAGGCGGTTGAGCATGCTAAAGCTGCTGGGGTTCCTTTAATTGTTGCAATTAACAAAATGGATAAGCCAGATGCTAATCCAGACAAAGTGATGCAAGAAATGGCAACACTTGAGGTTGTGCCTGAGGAATGGGGGGGTACGACTCAATTCCTTAAAGTATCTGCAAAAACAGGTGAAGGTGTTGATGCATTAATTGAAGCGCTTATTTTGCAAACAGAAATACTAGAGTTGACTGCGCCTGTTGAAGGTGCTGCTTCAGGTTTTTGTATTGAATCAAGACTAGATCGTGGGCGCGGTGCCGTTGCCACGATTTTGGTGCAAAAAGGTACACTTAAAAAAGGCCAAATTGTTATCTGTGGACATGAGTATGGCCGTATCAGAGCCATGTTTGATGAAAATGGTAAATCAACGGATAGTGCTGGACCTGCAGCACCAGTTGAAATTTTAGGTTTGTCGGGTACGCCTGAAGCAGGGGATGAATTTACCTTTGCTCAAAATGAAAAGGCGGCTAAAGAACTTGCTGAGCATAGAGAGGATAGAAAAAAATCATCTAAACATGCAGCGCAACAAGCTTCAAAATTAGAGGAAGTCTTCTCTAAAATGGCTGCTGGCGATACCTCTACCTTAAATGTTGTTATTAAAACAGATGTACAAGGTAGTTTGGAGGCCTTACGTGAGTCACTGATTAGTTTGTCAAATGATGAAGTATCAGTAAAATGTGTATTTGGGGGGGTAGGGGGTATTAATGAAGGAGATGCAAATCTTGCATTAGCTTCTGGTGCAATCTTGATAGGCTTTAATGTGCGAGCTGATACTACTGCGCGTAAACTGATTCAAGAAAAAGAAATTGATCTACATTATTACAGTATTATTTATGAAGCAATCGATGAAGTAAAACGTGCGCTGAGTGGTATGTTGGCTCCAGAAATTCAAGAGAAAATTGTAGGGCTTGCTGAAGTACGTGATGTGTTTAAATCACCAAAAATTGGTGCGATTGCAGGTTGCATGGTTATTGATGGTTTTGTTAAACGAAACCTTCCAATCAGAGTTTTACGAGACAATATTGTTATATACGAAGGTCAACTTGAGTCATTACGTCGATTTAAAGATGATGTGAATGAAGTTAAAATGGGTATGGAATGTGGTATTGGTGTGAAAAACTACAATGATGTCAAAAGCGGTGACCAGATCGAAGTGTTTGAACGTGTAGAAGTGAAGCGGGAGCTGTAATCTATGGCTAAAGAATATGGTCGTAGTGAGCGAGTTTCCTCACAAATGCAAAAGGAGCTTGCTTATGTTTTGCAGCGAGAAACTGATGACTCTCGCTTAGGCTTTATTACAATAAATGAAGTGCTTGTCTCTAAAGATTTGGCTGTTGCTAAAATTTATATCACTGTTTTAAATGCTGATGAAGAGGGAAAGCTTGAAAATATTAAAGTGCTTAATGAATTAGCTCCTGTTATTCGTCATCAAGTAGCAAAAAGAATGCGTTTAAGACATATTTCTGATTTTAGATTTTATTATGATGATTCCTTTGATACAGGAATGAGAGTGGCTGAATTACTTTCTGAAGAAGATAAGAGTCATCAGGAGTAAGAGGTGAGTAAGCGAAAATCTGGCCGAAATGTCCATGGAATTATCTTGCTAGATAAACGCTTGGGGGTTTCTTCTAACAAAGCTTTACAAGAAGTTAGACGCTTATTTAATGCCAATAAAGGTGGGCATACGGGAAGCCTAGACCCTCTGGCTACAGGTTTGCTACCTTTGTGTTTTGGCGAAGCAACAAAAGTTTCAGCTATGATGCTTGATGACAATAAGCGTTATCAAGCTGTTGTTAAACTTGGGGTAATAACTGATACCGGTGATGCTGAAGGGAAAGTTATTGAGCAAAAACCGGTGCCGGAATTATCATTAGAACTTATTAATGATTGTTTGCAGACGTTTATGGGTGAAATTGATCAAGTTCCTCCCATGTATTCAGCCTTAAAACATAACGGTAAAAAACTGTACGAATTGGCTAGGGAAGGGAAGGTTGTCGAGCGTAAAGCACGCAGGGTTAGCATTTTTGAAATTAATTTACTGGATTTAACGGCTGATAGCTTAACTCTTGATGTGTTTTGTTCTAAAGGAACATATATACGATCGTTGGCTGAAGATATTGGCCACAGCTTAGGTTGTGGTGGAACTATTGTGGGTCTACGAAGAACTCAATCAGGTCAGTTTAAAATTGCAGATGCATTAACGATTGAACAATGCCAGTCTATGTCCCTGGAACAATTAACGGCTAGTTTGCTTGCAGTCGATGAACCTCTACAGGACATTCCTCCGATTCAGCTTTCTAGTCAGCAAGCTACCTTGATCAACCATGGTCAACAAATAGATTACCCATGTGATTCAATTCAAGGTCCTGTGAGAATGTATGATGAACAAGGATTTTTAGGCTTGGGTGAAATGCTATTGAATGGTAAACTTGTACCTAAGAAAATTTTTAACTTAAGGGGCAAAGCTGCTTAAGTGGATTGGAGGCTTTCTAGTCCAAAATAACATCTGCCCCTACACCCTATATGTGGAGGCAATGTCGTAGTGAATCATCATGAATTGATGGTTTTTTTTAAAACAATTAATCTATAGGGATTAAAATGCCATTTACAGCAGAACAAAAAAAAGCAGTTGTTGAAGAGTACCGTTTATCAGAAACTGATACAGGATCACCCGAAGTACAAGTTGCATTGTTAACCGCGCACATTACTCATTTAACACCACATTTTGCAGCACATAAAAAAGACAACCACTCTCGTCGTGGATTGTTACGCATGGTAAACCAACGACGTAAATTATTGGATTACTTAAAGAAAAAAGACCAAACTCGTTATCGTTCATTGATTGAGCGTTTAGGGTTGCGGAAGTAAAAAACATTAAAAACGGTGAATAATCTATGATTAGCCACCGTTTTTTTTGTAAAAATATAATTTTGAAAATGAAGACTATAAAAGCTCTTCATATTAATAACCTTTAATTAAGGATCTTAATTTTGACTCCTATCAGGAAAGAATTTAAATACGGCGATCACCTTGTCACTATGGAAACGGGTGAAATTGCTCGTCAAACCAGCGGAACAGTATTGATTGATGTTGAAGGTACTTCAATACTTGTTGCTGTTGTCGGTAAAAAAGAAGCTCAAGGAGGCGACTTTTTTCCTTTAACGGTTAATTATCAAGAAAAAGCCTATGCTGCCGGTAAAATACCGGGTGGTTTTTTTAAGCGTGAAGGCCGACCTACTGAGAAAGAAACCTTAACTTCTCGACTGATTGATAGACCTATCCGTCCTTTATTTCCTGATGGTTATACTAATGAAGTACAAATTATTGCGACAGTTATTTCATTAAACCCTGAAGTTGATACCGAAATTCCTGCTTTACTAGGGGCTTCAGCAGCCTTGGCTATTTCAGGTTTACCTTTTAATGGTCCAATTGCTGCGGCATCCGTAGGGTATAAAGATGGTTCATATTTATTAAACCCTACAAGAACTGAACTTGAAGATTCGCAGTTAGAATTAGTGGTTGCGGGTACAGAGCATGCTGTATTAATGGTTGAGTCAGAAGCTCAATTATTATCAGAAGAAGTTATGTTAGGGGCGGTTTTATTTGGCCACGAGCAAATGCAAGGTGCCATTACAGCAATCAAAGAATTTGCAGCTGAAGTTGCTACACCTACTTATGAGTGGACAGCACCAGAAACTAATGAAACATTAGCAGGTCTAGTTAAAGCTGAAGTTGAATCAGGCATTCAAGCAGCTTATAAAATTGCTGAAAAATTAGTAAGACAAGATGAGTTATCTGTCATCAGAAAATCTTGTATTGAAAAATTAACAGCGGACGATCAATATGAAGAACGTGATATCAAAGATATCATTGAGCATGTTGAAAAAACAATCGTACGGAGTTCTATTCTAGAAGAAAGAGTCCGTATTGATGGTCGTGACCTTTCAACAGTCAGAGCTATTTCTGTTAAAACAGGTTTATTAGATAGAACACATGGTTCTGCTTTATTTACTCGAGGTGAAACTCAGGCTTTAGTTGTTGCAACTTTAGGTACTGAGCGTGATGCACAAATCATCGACAGCTTATCGGGTGAATATAAAGAACCTTTTATGTTGCACTATAACTTCCCTCCATACTGTGTAGGTGAAACGGGTTTTGTTGGTTCTCCAAAGCGTCGTGAAATTGGTCATGGTCGTTTGGCAAAACGTGGTGTAGCGGCTGTTTTACCCAATATGGATGAATTTCCATACACCATTCGTATCGTGTCTGAAATTACTGAATCAAACGGTTCCAGCTCAATGGCTTCAGTTTGTGGTAGTAGTTTGGCACTAATGGATGCGGGTGTACCGACTAAAGCGCCTGTTGCAGGTATTGCAATGGGTTTAATTAAAGAAGGTGATAACTTTGCAGTTTTATCAGATATCTTAGGAGATGAAGATCATTTAGGGGATATGGATTTTAAAGTAGCTGGGTCGGAAGATGGTATCACTGCTCTGCAAATGGATATTAAAATTGACGGTATCACTGCTGAAATTATGCAAGCTGCGCTAGAACAAGCGAAAGATGGACGTTTATTTATTCTTGGCGAAATGAACAAAGCATTAAGTTCAACACGTGAAGAAATGTCTGATTTTGCCCCTAGAATTATCACTTTTAAAATTGATCCTAGCAAAATCCGTGAAGTTATTGGTAAGGGTGGTGCAACTATTCGTGGTATAACTGAGAAAACAGGTGCTTCTGTTGACTTAACTGACGAGGGAATTGTTAAAGTTGCTTCTGTAGATAAAGCGGCCGGTGAAGAAGCTAAACGTATTATTGAAGAAATTACTGCTGAAGTTGAAGTAGGTAAAATATACCAAGGTAAAGTAGCTCGTTTAATGGACTTTGGTGCCTTTGTAACCATTCTTCCTGGCAAAGATGGCTTGGTTCATATTTCACAAATTTCTGAAGAACGTGTTGAGAAAGTAAGTGACAAATTGACAGAAGGCGATGTCGTTAAAGTTAAAGTGCTTGAAATCGACCGTCAAGGTAGAGTGAGATTAAGTATGAAAGAAGTGGGAAAAGAAGACTAAGTCTTTTTTGCAAGCTTCAACAGAAAGGGCCGAAAGGCCCTTTTTTTATGAGTGCTTTCTACTGTAAATTGATACGAAAAAGAAATTTGTGCCACGATGACGGAATCTACTTTTGATATCAAAGATTTTTTAAAGAACCTGACCAAGCGTCCTGGCATTTATAAAATGCTAAATGAGAAAGGGCAGATTATTTATATTGGTAAGGCTAAAAACTTAAAAAATCGAGTTTCTAGTTATTTTAGGAGTAAAACCTGTTCAGTTAAACAACAGGCAATGGTAGCAAAGATTGCTAGCATTGAAATAGTCATCACTAATACTGAGGGCGAAGCTTTATTACTGGAAAGCCAGCAAATAAAAAGGCATAAACCACGGTATAATATTTGCCTTAGAGATGATAAATCCTACCCTTATTTATTTATCTCAAGTTATCATGATTACCCCCAAATAACTTTCCACCGAGGGGCAAAAAAGAAAAAGGGAAAGTACTTTGGTCCCTACCCCAGTGCAGGAGCCATTAAAGAAACCTTAAAATTATTACAAAAGATATTCCCCGTTAGGCAGTGTGAAGACTCTTATTACAATAATAGAACTCGGCCTTGTTTACAATATCAGATTGAGCGTTGCACAGCACCTTGTGTTAATTTAATTGACAAAGAGCATTATGCGGAAGATGTGACGAATACCCTTTTATTTTTAGAAGGAAAAGGTCATCTATTGATTGATCAATTAATAGCTAAAATGGAGGTAGCATCAAATAAGCTTGAATTTGAGCAAGCAGTCATTTATCGAGATCAGATATCGCGTTTGCGTACTGTATTGGAAAAGCATTTTGTTCAGGGTGAGAAAGGTGATGTTGATATTATTGCTTGTGAAACTAAAGCGGGAATAGCTTGTGTTCAAGTGTTTTTTATTCGCAATGGGCAAAGCCTTGGTAATAAGGTGTTTTTTCCAAAAATAACAGTGGAAGAGTCACCTAGCAATATATTACAAGCTTTTATTGCTCAATATTATTTAGAAAGGCAAGCACCTTATGAGTTGATTATAAGTCATGAAATTAATGACGCTGATTTACTCATAGAAGTACTATCTAAACAAGCGGCTCATGCAGTAACAATCACCTTTAATGTAAGGGGAGATCGCTTAAAATGGTTGCAGATGGCGGCAATGAATGCCGAAAATTCATTATTAAGCAAACTATCTGATAAGCAGGGTATGTATGCAAGGTATTTAAGTTTGCAAGAAGAGTTGGGCTGTACTGAGATACCAAAAAGATTAGAATGTTTTGATATTAGTCATACTCAAGGGGATCAGACAGTTGCCTCCTGTGTGGTTTTTGACAGAGAAGGCCCTGCAAAGTCAGCTTATCGTCGATTTAATATAGCAGGTATCACGCCAGGTGATGATTATGCCGCCATGTATCAGGCCGTTAGCAGACGCTTCAAACGCTTAAAAAAAGGTGAGCATCAAGCCCCAGACATCTTATTAATTGATGGCGGCAAGGGACAAGTTAGTCAAGCACAAAAGGCATTAGATGAATGTGGCGTAAATAATGTTATGATAGTCGGAGTTTCTAAAGGTCCTGATCGTAAAGCTGGAATGGAAAAGATTATTTTGGTTGATCAACAACAACCTTTAGATGTAACACCTGGTGCGAGTGCTTTATTATTAATTCAACATATAAGAGATGAAGCTCACCGGTTTGCAATAACGGGCCATAGGCAACGTAGGGCAAAAGCAAAAAAACAATCTGTGTTGGAAACAATTCCAGGGTTAGGACCAAAAAGAAGACAGCTTTTATTAAAGCAATTTGGAGGCTTGCAAGGGATCACGAATGCAGGTATTGATGCACTTTCAGGGATTGATGGGATTAGTAAGCAATTAGCACAACGTATATACGACAACTTTCATCACCAAGATGGCCATTGAATTTAATTTACCTACCAACCTGACATTACTCCGTATTGCACTTATTCCTTTATTGGCAGTTGTTTTTTACTTGCCGTGGGAATATTCCAATATGGCCTGTACCTTTATTTTTATTGTGGCAGGTTTTACTGATTGGCTTGATGGCTATTTAGCCAGAAAAATGAGTTTGGAAACTGCATTTGGAGCATTTCTTGACCCTGTTGCAGATAAATTAATGGTGGCTTTTGTATTGGTTTTAATTGTACAGCAACAAGCTGATGCAACATTAGCTGTTGCATCAGCTATTATTATTGGACGAGAAATTACGATTGCTTCTTTAAGAGAGTGGATGGCTGAAGTGGGTCAAAAAGCAAAAGTAAAAGTATCAAAATTAGGAAAGTGGAAAACAACCGTTCAAATGCTTGCTATTGGCTTTTTACTTTATCGCGAAGATTTGTTTGGTTTACCTATTAATTTAATCGGGTATTGGCTGTTGTATATAGCAGCATTTTTGACCTTATGGTCAATGATGCATTATTTGTCGGCCGCCTATACAGCTCTAAAAGAATAACAATAAAAAGATAGTAGCAATGGATAAGGAAAAAAGTGTGACGGGAAAAAAACCTCTTACTCAAGATGAGGTTTTATTAGCATCATTAAAATTATTTGCAGAAAAAGGGTATTTTAATACCTCTTTAACCGATATAAAAGATGCCGTAGGAATCAAAACAACCAGTGGAATATATCAACACTTTAAAAATAAACAAGCAATTGCCGATACCTTATATGGCAATATTCTCGACAGTTTAAGTATTTCTATTGATGATATTCGACGAAGAAATAGAAAGGTCTCTGACCAGTTAAGAGAAATAGTCGATTTGTTATTTAAATTAACGGATGATGCGCCAGAGGTGATTCAAATTTTATTGGTGGTAAATATTAAAGAAATATTACCAGAACAAAAGCCAGTGATTGAAACTGCTCCTTTTAATAAAATTAGACGAGTAATACAAAATGGAATTAAGAATGGCGAGATCCGTTCTATGGATTCATTGCTTGCTTATAGTCATTTCTTAGGCATTATTAAACAAGCTTTAAGTCTGATATTATCAGGTGATTTGCCAAAAAGTGCGGATAGTTATCAGGCTCAGGTGTGGTTAGCTGCATGGAGTTGTATCGCTAAGAAATAATTAATGGCTATTGATATACCACAAATTAGCTGTTGTAGAGCGGACTTCAGTCCGCAATAACTGGAAAGTACTTTTAACGGCCACGGGTGAGGAAATGATAACTTGCTGGTTTTTATTAATAACTACGCAGTTATCGGCAAAAACTCAGCGGTTAGAAATCCACGGTCCTAACCATGCCAAGGGTATATTGTTGCTTAGGCTTAAAGAGTTCTGAATCCTTAATTCTTGCCCCTTAATTACTGAGAGGAATAAAGAAAAATGATAAAAGATGAAGAATTAAAAAAACTTGTTCTAAGCTTGGCCTTATCTCAGAAGGCAACAGATGAACAAATAAAGGCAACAGATGAGCAAATAAAAGCAACAGATGAACAAATAAAAGCAACAGGTGAGCAAATAAAAGCAAGTAATAGGCAAACAAATCAACAAATTAAAGAACTAGGTAAACAAATTGGCGGATTAGGGCGTAAATTTGGTAGTTTTACTGAAGGTTTGGCTCTACCTTCAATGCAGAAGATATTGCAAGACAAATTTAAAATGGAAATAATTAGCCCCAGTGTCAGAATACATAAAGAAGGTAGAGATATGGAAATTGATGTCTTGGCATACGCTAACAGTACAATAAATGAAGTGTATGTCGTTGAAGTAAAAAGCCACCTCCGAGAAGAGGGGATTGTTCAACTACAAACAATTATGAAAAACTTTAGGCGATTCTTTCCTGAACATAAAGAAAAGAAGCTATTTGGTATACTGGCTGCAGTTGATATGACAACGGAATTAAAACAGAGAATTTTATCATTGGGTTTTTATACGGCTCATATCAGAGAAGATATTTTTTCGCTTGATGTGCCCGAGGGTTTTAAGGCAAAAGAATACTAAAAAGAATAGAGATTTTCACCTTAAATTGAAAGGAATGTGTCAGATAATTTTACATTCGAATAAAACATACTTAAAAGCTATACTTCGCACGGCCACAGATGTGGAATGTATAAGCTACTGATTTTTGTCGATAGTAAGGCACTGGAATAGGTGCATAGCAAGCTACGCAACTTATGTGGACTCCCCCTTTGTCAACAATAAATTTGCTCTATTAAAGAATTAAATGCGTACTTATGTACGAGCTCTATAGAGAGTAGCTAACTCAGGCTCTATGATATTTACGCGAACGTGTTTTCAAATCTATTTAGCGAGCTCTAAGCTCTTTGTTGCGTACTGATTTAACACGCTGATTTTCATCTTCGATTTTGCATTTTTATTGTTGGAACTCTTTATTAAGCAGCCAAAAGCTCTGCTTTATATTCTGTACCTTGTGTGAGCATTGCAAAAGCTGTTCTCACCGTTTTGTTAGCCAATGCCACCGCGGCACACTTTTTACCTCGGCGTGCAACCAACTCTTGGATCCATTCTTCTTTTTTGGTCTTTGCATTTCTTTTTACAATCTGGCTGATCGCAGACATCGCACCGGTAATAAGATCACTTCTTAGCCTGCTGTTTTTTACATGTTTACCAATAGAGCCAAGCTTGGTTTTTCCACCCGAGGAGTATTGCAAGGGCGTTAACCCAATACAGGCCGAAGCATCTTTTCCCTTACTAAACGTTCCCAGATCAGCACAGCCTAAGGCAATATATAGCTTGATGGCATTCACGGCTCCCACGCCTTCAAGTTTTAGCAAGTGCTTACAATCATTCTGTTCTTTGACTGATGATTCCAAGCATTCATCGTAAACTTTAATCGATTCCAATAGTTGCACATACTGCGTCCAGGCAATATCTAAAGCCTGCCTAAATTCACAGGAAAAACCATTTTCTGCATCTTCCAGTGTCGATTCAATGATACCTTTTAGCCCACCATTTCTATTGGATGATCGAATATTAAATTCAAGCAATAAGGCTTTCAGTTGATTGCTTAAAGCCGTTTTTTGCTTAATGGCAAGCTCTCTCAAACGTAATACTGACTGTAATTGCTGCTGCTCTTCACTCTTGCCTTTAATGAAACTTATCTCAGGAAGGTGCGCGGCCTGAACAATGGCCAGCGCATCATTTTTATCCGTTTTCTGATTTTGCCTGACAGTCGCCACAAGTTTGGCAGAAATCAGGCGAGCATTATGCCCTGCTTCAATCGCTTTCTGTTTCCAGTAATTTGAGGTTCCACAGGCTTCAAATATAATGACCGTTGGTTTGGTATTGAAAAGCCAGAGAAGAAAATCGTTATGTGTCATTTCTTTATTAGAATGCACGCTTTGGTTTGTATAAATACAAACTTGAATAACTTCTTTTGCTAAATCAACTCCAATCATTGTATTATTCATGCTTTGGACTCCTTCAATATTTTGTTTGAGAGCAACTATATTACTCCACTTTTTTAGGGTGGGGGAGTCCAATTATCT
>VAPM010051433.1_pt1 | contig 19556 bp, 19 predicted proteins | sample 3395091 | NCBI WGS metagenome assembly VAPM01 (sample SAMN08290445, study PRJNA428436) | hydrothermal vent metagenome | isolation source: Deep-sea hydrothermal vent chimney 3 | place: Pacific Ocean: Juan De Fuca Ridge | reverse complement strand
GCTCGCCGAGTTCGTACTTTGTTTTGTTCGCTTCAATCCAGATGATCAGATTGCCGTCGTGGCCATATTGATCTCCGAGCGCGTTTTCTGTCTGGAGGGCCACGGTTCTGTGTTCAACCGGATCGGTGAGTATCGCAGAGGCCCTGCGCCGAGGGGGATGGACAAGTACGAGTTCGAGGTCGTCGACGGCATCATCGTTCCCGACACGTCCAAGATCGTGCGCGGTGCACCAGCCGGAACCGCCGAGACGATCGACGAGCCGCCCCGCGGCCCCGAATGTATCGACCCGACACTGGAGTAGACGCCGAGCATGCCAACGAATGGAAACGGCCTCGAGAGCCGCACGAATCGATGGATGATCGCAGGCCTCGTACTGATGCTGATCGGCGTACTTGCGTTCCCGATCTACCGCGTCTACGAGCCGATCCAACGAGCAGACGCTGCCGAGCAGACACAGAACAACCTGGCACTTGCGGGTGAGAGCCTGTGGAGCTCCACGTGCGCGTCGTGCCACGGGGCGTACGGCCAGGGCGTTGATGCACCTGCGCTGAACTCGGTCCAGTTCCTCTCGATCGCCTCCAATGAGCAGATCCTCTCGATCGCCAGCTCAGGCGTTCCGGGAACTGAGATGTCGGCGTACGGACAACAGTTCGGTGGGCCGCTGACACAGGAGCAGCTCATCTCCGTTGTTGCGTGTATCCGGTCGTGGGAAGACACTGCGCCCGACCGGCCCGATTGGAGGGACATGTTGACAGCCGACGCTGGCGGTCATGACGAAGCCCCCGCGGATGGTGGTCATGACGAAGCCCCGCCTGCCAGCGACCACGACGCCGACGGTGCCGACGACCACGACGAGGTTGCCTCGAGCGACGGGCCACCTGCCTGTGGCCCGAACTACGACATCGCAGCCTTCGAGGACCACGACGCCGACGGTACGGCAGATCACGACGAGGCACCTGCCCAGGATGGCGACCACGCCGAAGACGGCGATCCAGACGGCGACGGCCACGACGAGGGCTGAGGTCGACTGAATCCGATCAGGCGCAGTAAACGGTGCGTCCGCTCTCGGGAGCGAGTGCCGTCGCCTCGTCCGTGTAGCTTCGAGCCTTCGTGGAACTCATCGACTGACTAGAGGGCAGTAGCTCTGATCACGACGTGACCAGTGGTGAGATCGTCTGTGAGGGTGACAGCTCCTGTCAGAGAGTGGCTGTGTGCGCCTGGCTCGCCGAGGGAGAGCTCATCTGAAGCTGTGTTGCCACGTCCGAACATGCCGACCCCGATAGCGAGAGCGATCACGATCGGTATCACGGCGGTCCACGTCGGTGCCGTCACCCTCGACAGGAGTGGAATGAAGAACCCGAGCGTGATGAAGATCAGCGCTGCGAGAGGTGTTGCGTAGGGGATCAGCGAGGACAGGACGGTGAGGTCGATGAGGGCGATCGCCATCATCGCAAGGAAGAACCCACCAACCATCGACCAGGCGAACACCTTCGGTGCATTTTTCGAGGCGCGGAGACGTCGCCACAGCCCTCCGGCGACGAGACCGAGAACGATCGATGTCGCCACGACGGTGAGACTGTTGGCAACGATCTCATCGGGACTGGCCAAGAGCAGCGAGATGAGTCCCGCCATGATCCCGGCGATGGAACCGGCAACGGCGCCTGCAAGCATCGGGTGCCATGTATTGGGGTCGTAGGTGTACGAGTAGCTCACGATGTTCTCCTTTGTCACTGCACCCGGAACGTCCACACGAGGCTGCCTGCATCCGTGGATCGGGCACCGCCCAACCACGACACGACGACCGTGTGCTCGCCCGGAGTCCAACGCTCGATGACCTTGCCCTCTCCGGGTTCGAACTCGTGGCGACCTGTCTCGAAGATGGAGTTCACTTGATCCTGAGGGATCGGGACACCGTCGATCACGAAACGTGCCTCGTAGTTGGGTTTGAGGTCGATCATCACCTTGACGGGGTTGATTGCCAGGTCCCCGTCGCTGGGTGCGTACCTTTCGACGGCATCGGGAAGCTGTTCGGGGTTACCCGCCGGAATGAGGAAGATCGAACCACCGATGATGGCGGCCAGAGTGATTCCAAGCAGCGCGTAGGTAACGCGGTATCCGGTGGTGTTCATGAAGCGGCATGGTAGGAGGGCCGGGGCGAAACGGTCGCGCGCTCGCCGCTACCGTTGTTGCCATGAAACTGAACCCCGTACTCGAGTCGCTTGGAAGCTATCCGATCGCCACGTTGCGTGAGCGGGTCGTGGCACGACAACGCGCGGGCCTTGCGGTTATCGATTTCTCGATCGGGGATCCGAGAGAGCCAACGCCCGGGTTCATCGTCGATGCGCTCGTGCAGTCAGTACCCGAGATCTCGCAGTACCCGACCGCGGCGGGTCGAGATGACCTGCGCGCGGCGATTGCAGACTACATCGAGCGACGCTACGGCATCGTCGTGGATCCGGTCACACAGATCATCCCGACGAGCGGTTCGAAGGAGTCGATCTTCTCGACGCCGTTGGCGTTCATCGACGGCGGTTCTCGAGATGCTGTCGCGTTCCCTTCGCCGGGCTATCCGGTCTATGAGAGGGGTGCGATGTTCGCGGGAGCCAAGTCGGTACGGGTCGTTCTCGGCGGTGACTTCGTGATGCGTGCTTCCGACATTCCCGATGAGGCCTGGGCTCAGATTCGCCTTGTGTGGACATGTACCCCGCACAACCCATCGGGAGCCGTCACGTCGATCGAGGATCTCGACGCGCTCTACCGGCGGTGTGTGGCCGAGGACGCGTTGCTCCTGTCCGACGAGTGTTACGCCGATGTGTACGAAGACGAGGCGTATCCACAAGGCCCCCCGTCCATCCTCCAGGTCGCGGGGCCGGACATGACCGGAGCCCTCGTATATCTCTCTTTGTCGAAGAGGTCGGGAATGACGGGGTATCGCTCAGGAGCGGTTGTCGGTGACGCCGACGCAATCGCTGCGCTGACGTCGTTACGTTCGACGACCGGGACGGCGTCACCCGACTTCGTTCAGGGGGCTGCGATCGCAGCCTGGGGCGACGATGCTCACGCTGGGGACCGGCGAAAGATCTTCACTGCCAAGCGACGGATTCTCGAGCGTGCCTTCATCGAAGCAGGCATGGAGATCGTCGCGTCTCGGGCGGGTCTCTACCTGTGGGTCCGGGTCGGGGACGATGTGGCCGTCACCGACCGATTGCTCGAACACGGGATCGTCGTATCGCCCGGTAGGTTCTTCGGTGAAGGGGGCGAGGGCTACATTCGTCTCGCTTTGGTTCCTGCTCTGGAAGAATGCTCGGAAGCCGCCCGCCAACTTGAAAATGCACTGTGATGCCGGAGGTGCCCATGACAGATCGTGAACTCATCGACGGAGCCTACGCGGGAGATGTCGAACTGGCGGACGTCGCCGAGGCGGTCCATCGCACGATCGCTCTGCTCGATCGTGGCGAACTGCGCGTCGCTCAGAAGATCTCGGGGGAGTGGGTCGTCAACCAGTGGATCAAGGAGGCGATCCTCCTGTACTTCAGGATCACCGAGGTGCGCACCTTCGGGGCGGGGCCGTTCGAGTACCACGACAAGATCCCGACCAAGACGGGACTTGCCGACCAGGGGATTCGGGTTGTCCCACCCGGCACCATCCGGTACGGAGCATTCTGTGAGCCGGGAGTCGTGGTGATGCCGGGGTACGTCAACATCGGTGCGTACGTTGGGTCCGGAACGATGGTCGACACCTGGGCAACCGTCGGCTCCTGTGCCCAGATCGGCAAGGACGTGCATCTGAGCGGAGGTGTCGGCATCGGTGGTGTTCTCGAGCCGCCGGGGGCCAGGCCGGTGATCATCGAGGATGGTGCCTTCATCGGTTCACGATGCATCGTCGTCGAAGGTGTGATGGTGGAGGAAGGTGCGGTCCTCGGAGCGAACACGACGATCACGGCGTCGACACCGATCATCGATGTGACGGGCCCGGAGCCCGTCGAGATGCGTGGCATCGTCCCATCGAACTCGGTCGTCATCCCCGGGACCCGTCCAAAGGTGTTCCCCGCCGGGTCCTACGACCTGCCGTGCGCGCTCATCGTCGGGAAGCGAACGGCGTCGACCGATCGCAAGACGTCGCTCAACGATGCGCTTCGCACCTTCGAGGTGCAGGTGTGACGATCCTCGAGACACTCATCGAACTCGTCGACATCCCGTCGGTCACCGGCGACGAGGATCGTCTATGTTCGTGGATCGAAGCCCGCTACGCAACGCGGTATCGCACCCAGCGAGTTGGCAACTCGGTCATCGTCGGCCACCCGATCGATGGCGGATCGTTCGTGGCTCTCTACGGCCACACCGACACGGTTCCCGTCCAGGGAGACCCCAAGGCGAGCGCGGCCGGGGATCGCCTCGTGGGGCTGGGATCGTCGGACATGAAGTCTGGCCTCGCCGTCATGATGGAGCTTCTCGACAACGGTGTCCGTGAATCGACCGGTGGTCTCGTCGGCGTGTTCTACGACGCAGAGGAGGGCCCGGCAGTGAACAACGGGCTCGAAGCGGTCCTCGATGCTGCGCCGTGGCTCACCGGTGCCGACATCTCGATCGTTCTCGAACCGACCGACCTGAACCTCGAGCTCGGTTGCAACGGCATGCTCAACGCAGATGTGATCTTCAAAGGATCCACCGCCCACTCGGCTCGTCCGTGGCTTGGCGAGAACGCGATCACCAAGGCAGGCAAGTGGCTCGCCATGATGCACGACCGTGAGCCGGACGCTGTCGATATCGACGGTCTCGAGTACCGCGAGGTGTTCTCGGTGACGAAGGCAGCCGGCGGCATCGCTAACAACATCATCCCCGGAGAGTTCATCGTCAACCTCAACCACCGATTCCCTCCGGTGTACTCCATCGAGGATGCCGAGGCGAGGCTGCTCGAGATAGCCTCCGGCGCCGACGACGTCGTCATCCGTGACCGTGCGCCTGCTGGCAAGATCGATCTGGACCATCCCGGTGTTCAACGTCTCGACGCTCTCATCGGGGGGAAACGCCTCGCCAAGCAGGGCTGGACCGATGTCGCCCGCCTCACCGAACGTGGGGCTGTTGCCGTCAACTACGGACCCGGTGAGGTCGCACAGGCCCACCAGGTCGACGAGTCCGTCCCTATCGCGAACCTCCAGACCGCCTACGGCGTCCTCGAAGAGTTCCTCACGCAGGAGTGACCAGGGACTTCCCCCAATCCAAGAGCCGCGTGCTTCCGTCCCCCCTTCAGCCTCGATCCACGAGGTCGAAACCGTCTTCGGACTTCTGATGCTTCCGTCCTCCCCTTCAGGGGGGACAAGCGAGTCTGCGAGCGAGGGGGGAGTGTGAAATGGAGCTCGGGTCTTGACCCTCCCGGCTCACGGCGTTCGCTTGTCGCTCCTCGAGAGAGGGCGGAGTCAGCCGATGTCGACTGTCACTGCGTTCGAGTTAGCTGTGAACTTCTTCTCACAACGCTCCCTCTGCCACGCCTGCCCCGTCGGGTGGCAGGTCGTAGTGATAGAGCGGCTCGAGGCTCATCCGGGGCAGGAAAATGGCGACGAGGGGACCGACGCCGAAAGCGAACACCACGGTTCCGATCCCAACGGTCCCGCCGAGGAACCACCCTGCGATGAGGACGGTCACCTCGATGCCGATACGGGCGATTCCGATCGGGATGTTCCTGCGGGAGAGGCCGGTCATGAGTCCGTCACGCGGCCCGGGTCCGAGGCCGACACCGATGTAGAGACCCGACCCGAGGGCGATGACGACGGTTCCCCCGAGCATCAAGACCCATCGAAGCCACATCGTCTCGACACTGTCGGGGAAGACGAGCAGTGTGAGATCGATCACGATCCCGATGAGGAACACGTTGGCGATCGTTCCGATACCCGGGCGTTCTCGTAGCGGGAGCCAAAGTAGGAGCACAACGATTCCGGTCAAGATGCCGACGGTTCCGAGGGGAATGCCCGTTCTGCGGGAGATGCCCTGGTGGAAAACCTCCCACGGAGATAGGCCGAGGTTCGCGACGACCATCATCGCGATCCCGAGACCGAAGAGCGTGAGGCCGAGGAGCAGACGCGGTATACGGCGAACGAGTTCGCTGCGTGGAGGGAACGGGAGCATCCTGCCATGGTACAGCACGGCTGGCAAGGCCACGCTGTTCGGTACCATCGGGTGATGCCCGTAGAAATAGACATCGTAAAGGTCGCACAGCTCGCCCGGATAGCGTTAACCGCCGAGGAGCTCGACATGTACAGCGCACAGCTTGCCGACATCCTCGAACACGCCGAGCGCGTTCAGGCGCTCCCGACTGAGGGTGTCGAGCCAACGTCCCATCCACTCCCGATGGTCAACGCCTTCCGACCGGACGAGGTAGGGGAGTGTCTCGAACCCGAGTCGTTCCTGAGTGAAGCACCCGACACACACGATGGCCGGTTCCGCGTGCCACGGATCCTGGGTTGACATGACCGATCTCGCGAACCTCTCGATCACTGATGCTGCTGCCGGCTTGCGTGCCGGAACATTCACATCGGTAGACCTCCTCGATGCCGTCACCGAACGAGCCGCAGTGACCGAAGCGCACCTCCACGCCTATCTCACCCTCGACAAGGACGGGGCTCGTTCGGCTGCTGAGGCGGCGGATACTTCCCTTGCCCGCGGTGAGGACCTCGGACCCCTCCACGGCATCCCGATTGCGCTCAAGGACAACATGTGCACGCTGGGGCTCGAGACGACTGCAGGGTCACAGATCCTCTCGGGCTGGACACCTCCCTACGACGGCACTGCAGTGGCACGTCTACGCGCAGCAGGGGCCGTGATCACCGGCAAGACGAATCTCGATGAGTTCGCGATGGGTTCCTCGACAGAGAACTCGGCCTACGGGGAGAGCCGAAACCCGTGGAACACCGATCGTGTTCCTGGTGGGTCTTCCGGTGGTTCCGCCGTGACCACCGCCGTTGGATCGTCGTTCGGCTCTTTCGGTTCCGACACCGGCGGCTCGATCCGTCAGCCTGCAGCACTGTGTGGCATCGTCGGGATGAAACCGACGTACGGCATCGTCTCGAGGTACGGGCTCATCGCATTTGCATCATCGCTCGACCAGATCGGTCCCTTCGCGCGATCCGTCGCCGACTCTGCCGCGTTGCTCGGGGCGATCGCCGGCTGGGACCGATACGATGCGACGAGCATCAACGCTCCTGTGCCGAACTTCGCCGGATCACTCGACGCCGGTGTCGCCGGCCTCAAGATCGGGATCGTCACCGAACTGATCGGTGAGGGCATCGACCCGCAGATCATCGCAGCGACCCGAGCGACTGCGGACAAACTCTCCGATGCAGGGGCCGAGGTCGTTGAGATCTCGATGCCATCCACGGAGTACGCACTGTCTGCCTACTACCTCATCGCACCGGCTGAGTGCTCTGCCAACCTCGCCAGGTTCGACGGGGTGCGCTACGGGCATCGAAGTTCCGTGGAGGGCACCACCGAGGACATGATGGCGCACTCGAGGGCGGAGGGGTTCGGTCCAGAGGTCATCCGTCGCATCCTGCTTGGAACCTACGCGTTGTCCGCTGGGTACTACGACGCCTTCTACGGGCAGGCTCAGAAGGTACGAACTCTGGTGAGGAGAGACTTCGCTTCAGCCTATGAAACGGTCGACGTGCTCATCTCGCCGACGACACCGACGACTGCGTTCCCCATTGGAGACAAGACGGCCGATCCCATTGCCATGTACTACTCAGATGTGTGCACGATCCCGTCGAACCTCGCAGGTGACCCGGCGATCTCGGTGCCGGTCGGCCTCGATGACAGCGGTCTTCCGATCGGGTTCCAGATCATGGCTCCATCGCTCGGTGAAGAGGTCATGTACCGGGTCGCGGCTGAAGTCGAGCGACTGGTCAACTTCACGGAGCGGCCGGCTCTTGCTACGTCGGAGGTGACAGCGCTATGACCGATTGGGAAGTCGTCATCGGCATCGAGACACACGTCGAACTCTCGACGAACTCGAAGATGTTCTGTTCATGCCCGACCGAGTTCGGCGAGGAGCCCAACACTGCGGTGTGCCCCGTGTGTCTCGCCCTTCCGGGTGCGTTACCGGTACCGAACGAGAAGGCGATCGAAGGCATCGTCAAGATCGGTCTCGCGCTGGATTGCGAGATCAACGAACGGTCACTGTTTTACCGCAAGAACTACTTCTACCCGGATCTGCCGAAGAACTACCAGATCAGCCAGTTCACCTACCCGGTCTGCGAGCACGGGTCTCTGGATGTTGCTGTGGACGGTGAGCCGACCGTCGTCGGCATCACCCGGGTTCACATGGAGGAAGACACGGGGAAGAGCTCACACATCGGTGACGGCGGTGGGCGTATCCAGGACGCAGATCACACGCTTCTCGACTTCAACCGGGCAGGTGTGCCGCTGGTCGAGATCGTCACCGAACCCGACATCACCTCACCGGAACAGGCACGTGCGTACGCAGCCGAGCTGCAGCGGATCGTTCTGGCTCTCGGTGTATCCGACGCAAGGCTCGAAGCTGGTTCGATGCGCTTCGACGCGAACATATCGGTGCGCCCGGTCGGCACGACGGAGCTCGGAACCAGGACCGAGACCAAGAACGTCAACTCGTTGCGATCACTCCAACGCGCACTTGCGTTCGAGATCGATCGTCAGATCCGGGTTCTCGAAGAGGGCGGCAGGATCCTGCAAGAGACGCGGCACTGGAACGAGGACACCGGTGTCACGACGTCGATGCGCACGAAGGAGGAGTCGGAGGACTACCGCTACTTCCAGGACCCCGACTTGCTTCCCCTCGAGGTCACCCAGGAGTGGCAGGACGAGATCCGCGCGACGATCCCGGAGCTCCCCGCGATGCGCCGACGTCGGTTCCTCGAGGCGGGGGTAGATCTCGAGACCGCAGGGATTCTGGCGGACAACGAAGATCTTGCTCGGCTGTTCACCAGCGCCGTCGCCGGTGGCGCGACGGGCCGAACCGTCGGTATATGGCTGACGGGGGAGGTCGTAGCGTACCTGCGCAGGCAGGAGGTCACGATCGGCGACACCTCTCTGACCGCCGGGCATCTCGGAGAGCTGGGAAGCATGGTCGACGGGGGGGACCTCTCGTCGTCTGCCGCCAAAGAGGTGCTCCTCGCCGTCCTCGAGGGCGAAGGCACCCCCGGTGAGATCGCCGATGCAAGAGATCTCCTCCAGGTCTCAGATACCGGTGCCATCGAAGAGGCCGTCGACGCGGTCCTCGCCCAGAACGTCGACGCCGTCGACAAGATCAGGAGCGGCGACATGAAGCCGTTCGGGTTCCTCGTCGGCCAGGTGATGCGCCACATGGGTGGCAAGGCGGATCCGAAGGTCGTGCGTAACGTCCTCGAGCAACGAACCGGCAGCTAGTAGGAGCAAGTATGGGTCGTCACAAAGTCGTCGTTGCGGAGCAGATCGCACAAGCGGGAATCGCAGCACTCGAGGAGACATGCGACGTGGTGGTCACGGTCGGGGAGCCCGTCGAGCGGACGATCGCAGAGCTCGCGGATGCTTCCGCCCTCATCGTGCGCTCGGCAACGACGGTCGATGAGGCCATGATCACCGCCGCACCGAACCTCACGGTGATCGGTAGGGCCGGAATAGGTGTCGACAACATCGACGTCGAAGCTGCCACGCGCCACGGTGTCATGGTCGTCAACGCTCCGGATGCGAACGCGATCTCGGCTGCCGAGCATACGATGGCGTTGATCCTCGCCCAGGCTCGCCATGTCGCGGCTGCCGACCGATCGCTGCGCGAGGGGCGATGGGACCGCAAGCTCTTTCAGGGCATCGAGCTGGCGGGCAAGACGCTCGGTGTCCTCGGACTCGGCAAGATCGGCACGTTCGTCGCGCAGCGAGCAGCGGCGTTCGACATGACCGTCGTGGCGTTCGATCCGTACGTCTCGGCCGACCGTGCCCGCCGTCTCGGTGTCGAGATGCTCACGCTCGACGAGCTCTTCGCCGTTGCCGACATCATCACGATCCACCTCCCAAAGACACCCCAGACACTGAACCTGATCGATGCCTCATCGATCGCCAAGATGAAGGACGGGGTACGCATCGTCAACGTTGCCCGTGGCGGGATCGTTTCAGAGGCCGATCTGGCAGAGGCGATCCGTTCCGGAAAGGTCGCCGGCGCTGCGATCGATGTGTTCGACACCGAACCGTCGATCGACAGCCCCCTCTTCGGCCTCTCCGAGGTCACCGTGACACCTCACCTCGGCGCAAGCACCAGGGAGGCTCAGGACAAGGCCGGTATCGCTGTTGCCGAATCCATTGCCGCGGCGCTTGCGGGCGAGATGGTCCTGAGCGCGGTGAACCTCGATCTTGGTCCCCCCGCCTCCCCGGACCTCAAACCGTTCATTGAGCTTGCAGAGCAGCTCGGGAAGATCTTCATCGCGCTCGCCAAACGTCTTCCGGACGAGTTGACCGTCACCGTCCGCGGGGAGCTGTCGGAGGAGCCGATCAAGCCGATATCCCTCTCAGCGCTCAAGGGCATGCTCGCCGATGCATGCGATGTTCCCGTGTCGTACGTCAACGCACCCCAACTCGCCGAGTCGAGAGGGCTGTCCGTTACGGAAGTATCCGACCACGACGTCGTGGACTACCAGTCGATGATCCGTCTCAGTGGGGACGTCGGGGGGAAACACCGCACGGTTGCCGGAACGGTGATGGAACGCAAGGGCGCCGTGCTCGTCGGTATCGACGGTTATGCAATCGAAGTGCCGATCGCCGAGCATCTCCTTCTCGTTCGCAACGACGACACACCGGGGTGTATTGGACGTGTCGGCACGTTCCTCGGCGATATCGGCTGCAACATCTCAGATATGATCGTCGGCCGTGGCCCGGATGGTTCCGCAGCGATGATGGGCATCGCACTCGATGTGTCGTTCCCGCACGAGAGCATCGACGGTCTCCTCGCACTCGAAGGCATCAACGCAGCCCGCTACGTCGAACTCGGCTGAGTCTCAAGTTCACAGTTGACGGTTCACAGTTCACAGTTCGGAACTCAGATGACCAGCATCACGATCCATCCGGCTGCGAGGCCGTAGAGGCCGGCGATGACGTCGTCCATCGTGATTCCAACTGCGCCCGGAAGCTCTTCGGCCTGGGGGACACCGGGGAGAACCTTGAAGATATCGCCGAGTCGAGCAACGACAACGGCGACGAGCCACGGCCAGCCGGCGAGACCGATCACCGCGACGAACGTCCCCGCCATCTCGTCGATGACGATCCACCCGGGGTCGGCGTGGTCGTCGGCGAAGGGACGAGAAGACCACAGTGAGAGTGCGAGGAACACGACGAAGACGCCGATGTGCACCCACCACGGCCACCCCCACATCAACAGGCTGAGACCGGCGGCGAGAACTGCGCCGAAGGTTCCGGCACCGTTGTCCGAACCCCACAGTTTCGATGGGATGAGGCCGACCCCGAACCCCGAGGCGATGAATCTGTTCATGAGGAGACAGTAGGCGGACGTTGGACGCCAGACGTCGGATCCCACCGGCATGGTGTCGGATACGTCGGTACTGTTGTGTGGTATCTGGCATCACCAAGGAGTACTTCATGCGCCCGGACCAGCTTGGCGACTTCCGTGTACCGTCGGACGCCTATCTCCACCCCGACGGGGAGCGTGCCGTGTTCGTCGTCACGCAGATGGATCTCGATGCAGACGAGTACGTTCGACAGTTGTGGCTGTGGGACGGCACGAGTGCCAGGCCACTGACGTCCGGCCGTGCCGACTCCAACCCGAGGTGGTCCCCCGACGGTGGAACACTTGCCTTCCTCCGCAAGGGCCCGGGGGACGATGACAAGGCTCAACTTGCGTTGATGCCGATCGATGGGGGAGAGGCCGAGACGATCACCGACTTCGAACTCGGCGTATCTGAGGTTTCCTGGTCCCCCGACGGTGCCCAGATCGCTGTGGTCGCTGGCGAGTACGTCGATGGCATCGACGATGACGAGGAACGCCAACGTCGCCCCCGGCGTATCGGTCATCCATCGTTCCGGTTCGACACCAAGGGATGGACCTACGACAGGCGGTCGCACGTATGGATCATCGACCCGTCCACACACGAGCGGTCTCAGCTCACCACCGGCGACTGCTCAGAGACGTCGGTGGGCTGGAGCCCCGAGGGAACGATCATCACCTATCTCTCTGCGACCGGAGAGGATCGCTGGGTCAACCCGCTCAACCAGGTGTTCACGATCCCGACGGCCAGCGGAGAGCCGCATGCGGTGACGCCCAAGGGCTCATGGTCGTGGTCCGGGTTCGCGCTCACCGGCACCCTGTACACCCTCGGTACGGTCACCGACCGAGCCACACTTCGCCCTTCCCAGATCCATCGCGTGACCTGGGATGGCGCTCTCGACCAGGTGACCGACTTCGACCGCAGCCTCAACCCGCAGCATCCCGCGAGCTCGTTGTCGGCCCCCCAGTTCCTCGAAGATGGAACCATCGTGTGTGTGATGGAGGATCGAGGGGCGCACCGTGTGGTGTCGATCGACACCGACGGAGCGGTCTCCGATGTCGCAGGAGGACGACGGCTCATCACCGGCTGGTGTCCTTCTGATGACGGGTCGAGCGCTGTATTGACCGTCTCGACACCTACCCAGCCCGGAGAGGTTGTGTGGTGGGATGGGTCACGTGAGACCGTGCTGACGTCGCTCAACGATGCGTTCCTCGACGAGGTGGACCTCATCGAGCCTCAGGAGTTCACGTTCGACTCCAACGGTCATGAGATTCACGGCTGGGTGTACCTGCCTCCGGGGAACGAATCGGTGCCGTTGCTGTTCAACATCCACGGCGGCCCGGCAACACAGTACGGCTGGGGCTTCTTCGACGAGTTCCAGGTGTATGCAGGAGCCGGCTACGGCGTCGTCGCCGTCAACCCGCGTGGCTCGTCCGGCTACGGGTACGAGCATGTCTCGGCTCCCTGTGGACGTTGGAGCGACGAGATGCCTCCCGACATGGCAGATCTCATCGCTGCACCGGCTGTCGCTGCGGAGCAGTTCCCGCGTCTCGACTTGGAGAGGAAGGGGATCATGGGCGGCTCCTACGGTGGGCTGGCCACCGCGATGATCACATCGATGGACCAGTCATACCGATCAGCAGTGGCCGAGCGGGGCGTCTACAACTGGGTTTCGATGGCAGGAACCTCCGATATCCCGTTCTTCATCAGACTGTATCTCGAGACGGACATGCCCGACGGTGTCGACGCGATGTGGAAGGCGAGTGCTCTCGCCAGAGCGCACGGCATCACGACACCGACGCTCGTGATCCACTCCGAGACCGACTACCGGTGCCCGATCGAGCAAGGCCAGCAGCTCTTCTCGCTCCTGTACAAGCAGGGCGTCGAGACGGAACTGTTGCTGTTCCCGTCCGGGGAGGGTCATGAGCTGTCGAGGGGTGGCGCCCCGAAGCACCGTGTGGAACGCTTCGAAGGCATCCTCGCCTGGCACGAAGAACATCTACCAGCTGACGTCTGATCCCGGTCCACAGATCTCGCCAACCTGCCAAACTACCTGTATGGAAGCTACCGAATACATCTGGATGGACGGCGAACTCGTCAAGTGGGACGACGCGCAGGTCCACGTACTGTCTCACGGGATCCACTACGGAACGGGCGCCTTCGAGGGCATCCGTGCTTACAAGACGGACAAGGGTCCTGCGATCTTCCGTCTCACCGACCACATCGACCGGCTTCGCCGTTCGACCAAGGCGCTCGGTATCCCCTTCGAGTACTCCGTTGAGGAGATCGTCGAGGTATGCAAAGAGGTGATGCGGGTCAACGCCCTGGATTCTGGATACATCCGTCCGATCACCTTCTTCGGGACCGGTTCTATCGGACTGAATCCGGCCGGTGCCAACGTGCACCTCGCCATCGCCGCGTGGGAGTGGGGTGCGTACCTCGGTGAGGAAGGCATGAAGAACGGTATCCGGGTTGCAGTATCTTCGTGGCGGCGCATCGGACACAACTCCTTCATGCCCGATGCCAAAGGAACCGGTGGCTACATCAACTCGGCGCTGGCCAAGACCGCCGCGGTCAACGCAGGCTACGACGAGGCGATCCTCCTCAACCAGGATGGGCTCGTCGCTGAAGGCTCAGGCGAGAACATATTCGTCGTACGCAAGGGCGTGGTTCACACCCCGCCGACGTCATCGGGTGCCCTCGACGGGATCACGCGTGAATCTATTCGGCAGCTCCTCGAGGAGGACGGGTGCACGATCAAGGAGTCCTCGATCACCCGCACCGACCTGTACTACGCGGATGAGGTGTTCTTCACCGGAACAGCGGCCGAGGTGACGCCGATACGTGAGGTCGACGATCGGCCCGTCGGCGACGGGAAACCAGGACCGATCACCAAACGTGCCCAGGAGCTGTACATGGGCACCGCACACGGGCGACTCGATCTCCATCCCGAGTGGCTCGAGTACGCGTAGTCGTCGGGTGATCCATGAGTGAGCGTTACCGCTACATCTCTGGCGAACGGCTCGAGTTCGAGCCGAAGGTGAAGCAACTCGTCGGTACCCACACGCCGTACTGCTGGGGCTGTGGCCCCGAGGCCGTGCAGGGCCTCGGTCTCGTGCCGCGACTCGAAGGCACCACGGTCGTGGCCGATCTTGAGTTTGCACCCCGGTTCGAGGGTGGTCCCGGCACGGTTCACGGCGGTGCAATCACCGCCTTCATGGACGACCTTCTCGGATATGTCCCGGTCGCCTATGGGACACCGGGAGTCACGGCGAGGCTCGACACGAGCTTCATCGCGCCCGTGCCCATGGGGGTGACCGTCAACGGTGAGGCATGGATGTCTCGTATCGACGGCAACAAGATGTGGGCAGAGGGAACGATCGCGGTCAATGGCCACATCATCGTCGAGAGCTCCGCGTTGTTCGTCGTGATCGGCGTCGACCACTACCAGAAGGTGTTCGACGGTTTCACCGAGGAACAACTGGAACGCTTCGGGTCCTACCGTTCTGCCGACTACTACCCCTGATCGCGAGGCACCATGAAGATCGTACGTATCGATGCCGAAGCCGGCGACATCACCTATGGCGCCGTCGAACCCGACGGCATCCGGCTGTATCACGGCTCACCATTCTTTCAGTGGGAGCGGTCCGAGACGGTCCTTCCGATCACCCAAGTGAAGCTCCTCTCGCCGGTCATCCCGACGAAGATCGTTGCTGTCGGGAAGAACTACGCAGACCACGCGGCTGAGATGGACTCCGACGTCCCCGAGACCCCGATCCTGTTCATGAAACCCCCGACGGCCGTGATCGGCCCTCTCGCCTCCATCAAGCTCCCTCCCGAGTCGAGTGAGGTGCACCATGAGGCTGAGCTCGCCGTCGTGATGGGGAAAGTGGCCCGCAACGTTGCACCCGAAGACGTGCTCTCGCACATCCTCGGCTACACCGCAGCCAACGACGTCACTGCACGCGATCTCCAGCGCTCCGACGGGCAGTGGACGAGAGCCAAGGGGTTCGACACTTTCCTTCCGCTCGGACCCGCTATCGACACCGAGTTCGATCCCGCCGAGTCCCACGCGATCACCGCGACCGTCAACGGACAGATCCGCCAGGATGGACACACGAGCGACCTCGTGTTCGGTGTTGCCGAGCTCGTGTCGTTCATCTCGAAGGTCATGACGCTCCTGCCGGGCGATGTGATCCTCACCGGGACACCCGCTGGGGTCGGTTCGATCCGAGACGGTGACCGCGTCGAGGTGGAGATCGAGGGGATCGGCGTCCTCATGAACCCTGTGGTGAACGCGTGAGCGTCCGTGTCCGGTTCGCCCCGTCCCCAACGGGGTACCTCCACGTCGGTGCGGCAAGGACTGCGCTGTACAACTACCTCTTCGCCCGTCACAACGGTGGTGTGTTCGTCCTGCGTTCCGACGACACGGACAAGGCACGGAGCACCGTTGAGTTTCAGGACGACATCCTCGAGCACCTCGAGTGGCTCGGTTTCGAGTGGGACGAGGGGATCGTCGTTGGAGGCCGCCACGGCACATACCGACAGTCGGACCGGTACGACCGTTACCGCGAGGTCGCCCACGGCTTCGTGCGCGAGGGGAGTGCTTACTACTCACTCGCCACATCCGACCAGCTCAACGAATTCAAGGCGAAGGCCCGTGAGGCGGGGACGTCTCCGGCGTACAACGGCAGCCTCGAGCCACCGTATGAGGAGATCGCGAAACGTCTCGCTGACGGCGAGACGGCCGTCATCCGCTTCCGTGTTCCCCGGCCGGGCGAGACCACGTTCACCGATGTGGTCCGTGGCGACATGCGCTTCGACCATGCCCAGGTCGACGACTTCGTGATCCTGCGATCCGACGGCACCCCGACGTACCACCTGGCTTCGACCGTCGACGACGTCGACTACGAGATCACCCACGTCATCCGGGGTGAGGATCTGCTGTCCTCGACCCCCAAACACATCCTGCTGACCCAGGCGATGGGTGCCGAGCCTTCCACCTACGCTCACCTGTCGCTCCTGTTCGGACCCGACGGCAAGAAGTTGTCCAAGCGTCACGGAGATACCGCGATGGCTGCCTATCGGGAGGCCGGGTACCTGCCCGAGGCGATGAACAACTACCTGGCGCTCCTGGGTTGGAACGTCGGGGATGACGAGACGATCGTGCCCCTCGACGAGATGATCACACGCTTCGACCTGTCGAGCGTCTCGAAGAACCCTGCGGTGTTCGATCACAAGAAGCTCGAGTGGATGAACGGTGTCTACATCCGCGAGATGCCAGACGATGCGTTCGCCTCACTCACCCTCCCGATCGTCGAGGACGCCGTCGGCAGGAAACTCGACGAGAGTGAACGTGACCGGTTCGCACGACTCGTTCCGTTCGTCAAGGAACGCACCAAGCTACTCCCCGAGGTGGGGGAGCAGGCCCGCTTCCTCTTCGTCGACATCGAGACGTACGACGAGAAGTCCTGGGACAAGGTCATGGCCACCGACGAGGGTCCCGTTGCCCTCGACGCAGCGATTGCCGCACTCGTCGACCTCGATCCATGGACGACCGAGTCGATCGAGGAGGCCTTGCGTGCCATGCTCGCGGAACACGAACTGTCGGCCCGCAAGGGCCTCCAACCCATCCGTGTCGCGATCTCGGGTTCGACCGTGAGCCCCCCGCTCTTCGAGTCCCTCGACATCCTCGGCCGCCCCGAAACCCTCCTCCGCCTCCACAAAGCCCGCTCCCTCCTCTAACCCCATACCCAGGGTTGTACACCCGATATATGCCGCAGCTAACCCTGGGTTGTGGGACCGGTATATGCCGCAGTGAGCCCACAGAATGAGCGCGGTCGCACCGCTTCCCATACCCAGGGTTGTACACCCGATATATGCCGCAGCTAACCCTGGGTTGTGGGACCGGTATATGCCGCAGGGGGCCCACAGAATGAGCGCAGCGCTGTGTTGCCAATAGGCGTCTCCGGCTCGTATCCTCGGCGACGCCTTCGGGGGTGGTGTAATTGGCAACACGCCTGGTTCTGGTCCAGATATTGAGGGTTCAAGTCCTTCCCCCCGAGCTGGCAGACTTTGGTCTGCCTACATGGCCCCGTCGTCTAGAGGCCTAGGACGCCGCCCTCTCAAGGCGGTAGCGTGGGTTCAAATCCCATCGGGGCTACAAGTCAGAATCCCTTGCAGTGCAAGGGATTCTGCGCGTGTGGGGTTATGGATTCTGACGTCCCAATTCGGGCTTGGGACACGCCTGGGACACATGCGGTTCTGCAGTCGGCAACTCGTGGTCTGTGTGAGTGCTGCTTGACAGGCAGGTCTGCGACGGTACAATAGTGCACGAATACACGAAAACCGTGAATAAGTGCATACTCGGCAGAGGACCCCGCATGGCCCGTAAGACAGCATTGAATCTACTCGACCGGCTCACCGCTGCGGGAGAATCGACGTTCTCAACAGCAGAAGCCGTCGAGATCCTTGGTCGCTCGCCCCAGTCGACCGTCAACCTGCTCGGCAGACTCGTCGACGACGGCTTGATCGGGCGCGTGAGTCGTGGCCACTACGCAATTCGGCCTCTCGGGCGACTCGGAACGTCCGCAGCAGCTGAGGACACGGCCCTCGCGGTTGCTGCCGTGTTCTCGGATCGCCCGCACCGTATCGCATATCGGTCTGCACTCGCTCATCACGGATTGGTGATTCGCCCGTCGCGAGTGATCCAGGTTGCGTGCCCGGACCAAGTACGCATTGCCGAGTTGGCCGAACGACCCCTCGACGTTGTCCGTGAGCGCTCGGCCACGGTGGCCGTGGGATCGATCAGCGCGGGTCACGGCGCCAAGGTTTCCACATGCGAGCGGGCACTGCTCGATGGTGCTCGTCGCAGCGACCTCATCGGAGGGCTTGGCGTTCTTGGCGACGCCCTCGACACGGCATCCTCAGACATCGAGATCGAAGAGCTGCGTTCTCTTGCCAAGCAACTCGGTGCGATCCCGGCCCTTCGGCGCCTTGCATCGCTTGCCCGGATACTCGAGTTCGATGATCTTGCGCGAGAAATGCTTGTGGGCGTGAGCGTCCCCAAGACACCGATTCCTGCAGATACCCGTCAACCCGATCCCCGCGAGTGGGTAGATACGGCTGCAGGTGTCGTCTGGTCCACACCCACACTCGATTCCGTACGGAGCCGGTAGTGCGATGATCACACTTGGCCGTATCACTCAGCAGGCAGACGCAGATGGTGTTGATGCGGACACGGTTGAACGCGACTACGTCCTCACCCACGTCATGGCTTCGCTGTCTCACCATCCCGACAGCGATATGTTCCAGTTCAAGGGCGGCACACTGCTTCGCCTCTGCTACTTCAACGAATACCGCTACTCCGCCGATATCGACCTGAACCTGGAGCCCGGCACCGAAATGCAGGACGCCCTTGGCGTTCTCGGTGAGATACTCGATGCGACCCAGGAACGTGTCGGTCTGCCGCACCTCGCGTTGGTCACAGAGCCGAAGCTACGTATCGAGTTCATCGGACCGAAACGAACGGCGCGGCCCCGGATCATCAAGCTCGACATCTTGACAGACGAGTTGATCATCGACAGCGACACAAGCCGCTCTCTGCTGCACCGCTATGACGACCAGCCACAGACGCCTCCGATACGAACATATGGCTTGCCTGAGGCGACTGCCGAGAAGCTCCGGTGTGTGATGCAGCGACTCCAATGCCGGGACCTGTACGACATCTGGTACCTGCTGGGGGAAGCCGGGATCGACGCCGCGGAGATCAGACGCCACTTCGAGATGAAGGCGGAGCACCGAGGACTCGACCCCGACTCCTTCGCTCAGCGCTTCGAAAAACGCATCGAGTCGTACGAGCAGCGCTGGGAGGGCGAGCTGGTGTCGTACATGACACCTGTACCCGACATCGATCGAGTCGTCCGGGAGGTCAAGCGAAACCTGCGGCAGGCCAACTACCTGTAGCTGCATGTCAGAGGCTCGAACACGTCACAGTGAGATTTCCGGCGGGTCCCTGCTGGTGTCCCGCCTATGAATGGTCGCAGCGATGGCGTCGAG
>VAPM010614477.1_pt1 | contig 19560 bp, 18 predicted proteins | sample 3395091 | NCBI WGS metagenome assembly VAPM01 (sample SAMN08290445, study PRJNA428436) | hydrothermal vent metagenome | isolation source: Deep-sea hydrothermal vent chimney 3 | place: Pacific Ocean: Juan De Fuca Ridge | reverse complement strand
GATGGTTCTTATGTTGCTTCTCCAATTTGGAAAGATTTTATGGAAAAAGCCTTAAAAAATTATAATATAGAACATTTTCCTAAATACAAAAAAGAAGATACCGGAAAAGATATTATAGATGGAAAATTAAATATTAAAAAAGAATTTAAGGTTTGTAAAATTCCAGGAACAAAACATGATTACTGTTTAGCTAATAATATTTGTCCAAATAATAAAATTGAAAAAAAGAAATTTTCTAATATCCACACAATCTTATATTATATAAATAAAAATGATCCACTTGGAGCTCAACCAAAAAATCCAAAAGATGATCCACAATATAAAAATTGGGAAAAAGGAGTTCAAAAATGGTTAAAAGATAATAAATCATCTAGTAATATTCCCCCCACTAAAGACTGTAAGGAGAGTGATTTTAAAAAATACAAACCATCTATTAAAATAATAATTCCCTCAAATAATCAAATAGTTACTACCTCCTCATTACCTATTAAAGCTAATATTTCTGCTGATTATGGAGTTAAAAATATTACCATTCAAATTAATGGTAATAAAATTCACTCTACTAATAATAATTCTTTAAATTATACTTATTCAATACCAGAAAAAGAAAAACACACCACTCTTAATATAAAAATTTCTTTGGAGGATAATAATGAAAATACAACTTCTGACAATTTAAGTATTCAAACTAATATTCCTTAATTTATTTTTATATATTTAATATTCTCTCTACCTAATTTATTATTAATTTTTCTAATAATTTTTCTTTTGTTTAAAAATAATTCATTTGCCCAAACACTACTAGTTGATTTTATAAAAATTGTTTTATTCTTATAAAAATCTGGCTGAAATTTTCCAAATCCAATACTTCCAAATTCCTCTTTAATAACACTATTAAACATATAAAAAATATCTTTATTGGATAAATTTATTTTCAGACTTTTTCTCCTTTGTAAAAGATTTTTAAGTGATTTCAATTTTTTATTTAAATAATTTATTGAGTTTTTAGTTTTTTACTGGCATAACTATATAAATTAATTCCTCTGAAATTTCATTTGTTTTTTCATTAACTTCTTTTATAGCTACTGGAGTTAATTCTGTATTACTTAAAATAGCTATTTTAGAAGAAGAAATTATATTAACTCCATCTAATAAGTATTTTGAATTAAAAACTATTTCTTGAGATACTCCTGTAATCTCAAAATTAACCTCTGTGGAGTTTTCTCCTGTTTCTGAGTTAGCTGATAACATAAAGATTTTTTTATTTTCCTGGTCAATTTTAAGCGTAATCTCACTACTATTATTAGAAGAGAAAATACTACTTAATTTTATAGCATTTTGAATTATAGATTTATCTCCAATAATTTTAGTTTTGTATTCTTTAGGTATAATTTGTTTATAATCTGGATATTTACCATCAATTAAACGAGAAACTATTTTAATTCCATCTATTTCAAAAAAAATCTGACTTTCTTCAATAGTTATTTTTATTTTCTCATTAAAATCATTACTTATTATTCTATTAAGTTCTATTATCGTATTAGAAGGAACTATTATATTATTATTCTCTTTAATAAAATTATTATAAATTTCATTATTTAAAGTAAATTCAGTAGCTTTTATTTTAAATTCCGCTAATCTAAAACTATCCGTAGCTGCTAAAGATATTTCCTCTTCATTAAAAATAAAATTAATTCCTGTTAATTCTTGTCTTGATTCATTTAAGGCGACAGCCGATAAAACACTACTTAAAGCTTTTTTTAATTTATCTGCTGAAATTTCTAAAAGATGATCGTTTTTTTTAATTGGTATTAAAGGAAAATCATCAGCAGGAATTCCCATGATAATAGCTTTATTTTTACTACTTTTAATTTTTAATTTATTATCAACCACTTCTAAGGATATATTATCCTCACTTAGTAAATTATTAATAAAATTACTAATTACTTTAGCTGGAATAGTAATTTTTCCTTCTTTTTCTATTTTTGCTCCTATTTTAGAAGATACGCCTATTTCTAAATTAGTAGCTGATAATCTTAATCCTCCATTATCTGTTTCAAATAAAATATTATTTAAAATAGGTAAGGTATTTTTCTTAGCTACTACTCGTTCACAATTAAAGATAGCTTTTTTTAAATTTTCCTGAGTGCAAATAATTTTCATAATAGTATTATTATAGTTAATTTAATTAATATAATATTATTACTAATACTATAAAAGGGTATTCTAGTTGATAACTAGAAATAACAGTTTAAATAAGGTAATAATATTAGTGGACAATTAGTGAATATTTGATGTTTTATAGGGTAGGTAATGAGGTGATTAAAATGAGAAAAAACTTTTTTTAAAAAAACAATCATCTTAAGAACAGGGATATACTTATTTTAAAAACATACTTATCTACTTACTTATCAATATGTTATTAACAACTTATTAACAAAATCAATCAATGAGATATAATTGTTCTTTGATATATTTTAAATCATTAGCTAATTTTTCATCTGTTTTTAAAATTTGGGTAATTTTTTCACAAGCATGAATAGCAGTTGTGTGATCTCTTCCTCCTAATTTACTACCAATTCCAGGATAAGAATAGTGTAATTCTTCTCTCATTAAATACATAGCTATTTGTCTTGGTTTAACAATTTCTTGCTTTCTATTCTTAACAATTAAATCATTAATATCAACTTCATAAAATTTAGAAACAACTTTAAGGATGTGTTTATGGTTAATCCCTTTTTTTATACTACTGGCTATAATATCAGATAAAATTTTCTTAGTATAATCTAAATCTAATAATTCTTTAGTCAATTGAGAAGAGACAGCCACTCTATTGAGAGCTCCTTCTAATTCACGGATATTATTTGTTATATTCTCTGCTATGAATTCTAAGGCTTCATTGGTAATTTCAATATTATCTAAAGAGGCTTTTCTTTGTAGGATAGCAATTCTAGTTTCTAAATCTGGCTTAGAAACATCAGCAATCATTCCACCTTCAAAGCGAGAACGGAGTCTTTCCTCTAAAATTTGAATAGCTTTTGGTGGTCGGTCACTAGAAAGAACAATTTGTTTATTTAATTGATAAAGATAATTAAAGATGTGAAAAAATTCTTCTTGAGTTTTTTCTTTTCCGGAAATAAATTGAATATCATCAATAATTAAAAGGTCTATTTTTTGATAATCCTCTTTAAATTTATTGATTTTTTGGCTTCTAATAGAATCAATTAGATCACTAGTAAATCTTTCAGAAGAGATATATTTAATCTTTAATTGAGAATTATTTTTAATACTTTCATTGCCAATAGATTGAATTAAATGCGTTTTTCCTAAACCTACTCCTCCATAAATAAAAAGAGGGTTATATATATGTCCTAAATTTTGAGAAACAGCGAAACAAGCCGCTTTAGCTAGTTCATTACTACCACCAACTATAAAATTTTCAAAAGTATATCTAGGATTTAGATTGCTTTGTGGACTAATTTGACCAGAATTAATATTATTAGAAGGAATTATTCTTTTAGGTGGAATAATAGCATCTACGGGATTTTCTGACGTTTTTAAGGGGGAAGGTTTGTGTTTATTGGTTATTTGACAAGAAATAGATTGAATTTCTTTATCTAAATTTTTTAAAGTCCGTAAAATATATAAATTATACTTATTTTCTAGCCATTCCTTAGCAAAACCATTAGGAACACTAATAACAACATGACCATTTGTTTTTGATAAAATGGAAGTGTTTTTAAACCAGGTAATAAAATTAGCTTTTGAGATTAATAATTCTATTTCACCTAAAGTGGCTTGCCAAAGTTCTTCATTTGTCATAGCTGTATGGGTAAAGAATTATAAAAAAATTATATCACAGACAAATTGAATAGTCTAAAGAAAAAAGTGGATAGGTTGTTTATAATATGTGCATTACTATTATAAATAGCAACAAAAAAGATTTTTGTAAAGAGATTGGGAAAAAACAAGATCTTTTTGGTCAAATAAAGAGTTAAAAAGGCTATTAATAAAGAATATTTATTAAACCTTTATTTAATTGACTTTTAGTTAGTTAGCTGGTAAACTTTAAATTACTTAAAGAAAAGAAAATTATTAGTAAGTTTTTAAAAAAATATGAGTGAAACCTATAAACCAAAAACCAAAAGAAGAAAAAGAAGACATGGTTTTTTAAAGCGTAGCCGTACATCAGCTGGTCAAAATATCTTAAAAAGTCGCAGACAAAAAGGTAGAAAAAAACTTTCAGTTTAAATTTTAATTAAAATTGTTAAAAGACAATCTTAATTAAATTTGTTAAAAATACTGAAAATATTGAGTAATTATTATGCTTCCTTGTGAAAATAGATTAATAAAGAAAAAAGATTTTACTGCTATTTATTCTTCTGGGCATAGTTTTTCTTTTAAGAATGTAATAATTAAAGTAAAAAACAATAATTTAAAAGTTACGAGAGTGGGTATTGCTATTGGACTTAAATTTTCTAAAAAAGCAGTTAAAAGAAATAAAATTAAGAGACAGTTGAGAGAAATTTTTAGGAAGAGAATCAAGCAAATTAAAATAGGAAAAGATATTATTGTAATGGTAAAAAAAATAAAAGCAGAAGAATTTATTTTTTCAGAAATAGAAAAAAGTGTTCAAAAAGTACTTAAAGAAGGTAATTTAATGAAATAATTTAAACATCAAATGGGTTTTTTATTTAATGAATTAGTTTATAGACCGTTATATAATCTTTTAATTTTTATTTATAATGTTTTTCCGTTTAGTGATTTTGGTATTGCTATAATTTTAGTTACTTTAATTACTAAATTTATTTTACTTCCTTTAAGTAAAAAGCAAATTGAATCACAAAGGAAAATGCAGGAATTGCAACCAAAAATAAAAGAACTTCAGGAAAAATATAAAAAAGACAAAGAAAAGCAGAGTAAAATGCTAATGGAGTTTTATAAAAAAAATAAAACCAATCCTTTTTCTGGTTGTTTGCCGACTATTTTTCAATTAATTTTTTTAATTGCTATTTATAGAGTTTTATTTAATATTTCTAACGCTCATTTAATAGTTAATGGTTCTATCTTATATTCTTTTGTCTCTAATCCAGGACAAATAAATCAATATTTTCTAGGAATACTTGATCTTTCTAAGTCTGTAAATTTTTCTCAGTTTAATGTTAGTATGGTAGCCCAATCTTTATTAGTGGTTGCTACGGCAATTGCTCAGTATTTTCAGACAAAAATGTTAATGCCAACTATTAATAAAAATAATCAATCTAAAACTAAAAAAGGTAAAGGACAAGATTTAACTCAAATGATGTCTAGTCAGATGCTTTATTTAGGACCATTATTAACTTTATTTATTGGTTTTAAATTTCCTGCTGGATTGGCTTTATATTGGTTAGTTTCTACTGTGTTTGCCATAGGACAACAAATGTATTTAATGAAAAATGGGGAAACAACTAATCAAAAAGTAGTTAACATTAAAGATTAATATATAATTTTAAATATATGGAAACTCAAAATTCAGATCAAAATATCAAAGAAGTAATCTTAGAGACAGTAAAAGAACTAGTGAAAAGAATGGGAATTGAAATAGAGTTAGAAATGAAAATTCAGAAACAAGACGAACAAGAAAATATGATTTGTAGTCTTAATACAGAAGAGTCAAATTATTTAATCGGTCAGTATGGTATTAATTTGCAAGCCTTGCAACATATTGCCAGGGTGATAGTAAGAAAAAAAATAGATCAAAAAGTAAATTTCATTATTGATGTTAATTCTTATCGCCAAGAAAAAAATGAATCTATTGCTTTATTAGCTGATAATACAGCACGACAAGTTATTCTTGAAAAAAGAGCGATTACTCTTCGCCCAATGTCTCCTTACGAAAGAAGACTAGTTCATTTAGAATTAGCTAAAAATGACCAAGTGAAGACAGAAAGTATTGGTGAAGGTAACGATCGACGAATTGTTATTAAATTGAGAGATTTAATTTAGGAAAGTTTATTTATATTCAAGAGTAATTTATTTTATGCTTGTTGCTAGAAAAATAGCTTACAATATCGTTGTAAGTAGTGTAGCTAAATTTTTATCGACCATTTTAGCCCTTATTTCTATTGGGCTTATTACTCGTTACCTGGGGAAAGATGGTTTTGGAAACTACGCTACTGTTTTAGCTTTTTTAGCTTTTTTTACAGCGATAGCCGATTTAGGTTTGAATACAGTTTCTACTAGAGAAATTTCTCGTCAAGGAGCTAAAGAAGAAGAAATAATTAGTAATATTTTTTCTTTAAGGATAATCACTTCTCTTTTGATTTTATTTTTAGCTCCTTTGATTATTTGGGTTTTTCCTTATTCTGTAGAAGTTAAAGAAGCTATAATGATTGTAGCAGCTTCTTTTTTATTTTCTTCGTCTTATCAAATTTTTAATGGAGTATTTCAGAAGCATTTAGCAATGGACAAAGTGGCAGTAGCGGAATTGGTGGGAAAAATTTTTCAAGTAGCTATCATTTTTTTAGTTATAGAATTAAAACTGGGATTTTTATGGATTGTCTCAGCTTTATTTTTCTATATGCTAATTAGCTTTATCTTAGTTTATATTTTGTCCAAGAAATACATAAAGATTAAATTTAAGATAGATTTAAATTATTGGAAAAAATTTATTCAAGAATCGTATCCTTTAGGAATAGCAGCTTTAATTTCGTTTATTTATTTTAAAGTAGACACGATAATGCTTTCCGTCATAAAAAGTAGTACAGAAGTAGGAATTTATAGCGCTGCTTATAAAATTATTGAAAATATAACTTTCTTTCCAGCGATGATTATTGGTTTAATTTTTCCTATAATGTCGCATAATATTTTTTCTAATAAAAAGCATTTTCAGCTTATTTCTAATAAAACGTATAAGGTTTTTTGGTTATTAGTGATTCCTTTGGTAATTGGTACTCTTTTTTTAGCACCAGCGATTATTAATTTAATTGGCGGCAGTGGTTTTTCCCAATCGGTTATTATTCTAAAAATTCTTATTTTTGCTTTAGCTTTGATTTTCTTTAGTAATTTTTCTAATGCTATTTTAGTAGCAGCTAATCAACAAAAAAAACTGATGATAATTATGCTAATAGCGGCTATTTTTAATGTAGGAGCAAATTTAATTTTTATTCCTTTGTATTCCTATTTTGCTGCTTCAATTATTTCTGTAATAACGGAGCTTTTAGTTGTGGTAGGAACTTTTATAGCTATTTATAAAAAAATTAATTATTTTCCGAAAATAGAAAATATAGGCGGTATTTTAGGTGCTGGGATAGTAATGATTTTATTTTTTTTAACTTTTAATAAGCTAAATTTTATAGTGGCTGGTGGATTGAGTGTTCTAATCTATTCTCTAGCTCTTTGGATTTTTAAAGCTATTAAAACAGAGGAAATAACAAGTTTAATAAGTAAAAAGGATATTAAAGAGTATGAATAATTTTCCTAAAGTTTCTATTGTAATCCTTAATTATAATGGAAAACAATTTATTTTAGAGGTCTTAAATAGTGTCCTTAAAATAAATTATCCTAATTTTGAAGTAGTTTTAGTAGATAATGGTTCAACTGATGGGTCTTTGGAATTAGTTAAAAAATCTTTTTCTAAAATAGTTTTTATAAAAAATAGTGAAAATATCGGTTTTTCGGCTGGTAATAATATTGGAATAAAATATTCCTTAGAAAGAGGGGCTAAGTATGTTTTGTTACTAAACTATGATACGCAAGTTAAAAGAAACTTTCTTGTTAATTTAGTAGCTATTATGGAGAGAGATAAAAAAATAGGGATCAGTAGTCCAATAATTTTTAAAAATAAATCTTCTCAACTTTGGTTTGCGGGGGGGAAAATTAATTGGTTAAAAATGAAAAGTCGACACCAAACTAAAATGATAAAAACTAATTATAAAAAATCTGATTTTATTTCTGGTTGTGCGATGCTAGTCAAAAGAGAAGTTTTTCAGGAAGTCGGCTTATTAGATGAGGACTTTTTTCTTTATTGGGAAGATGTTGATTTTAGTGTGAGAGCCAAAAGAAAAGGTTTTAATCTTTTAGTTTCTCCTAAAAGCCAAATCTACCATTTTGAAAAAAGTGAAGAACGAAATAAGATAAAAGTTTACTGGCTAGTTTTATCGGGTTTGATTTTTTTTAAAAAAAACACCCCCTTAGTCTTTAAGCCATGGATTTTTTCTTATACTTTAATTAGAAAGATTAAAAATTGGCGAGATTTTAAGTTTCATCCTCAGAAAACAGCTAAGCTAATTAAAAAGGCTTACCAAGATTTTAAATATGTTAAATAAAAAAATATCTATTTTAATTGTTAATTATCGTAGCGAAAAATATCTTGAAAAATGCATTGCTTCTTTATATTTAAAAATTAAAAATAAAATTGAGGCGGAAATACTTATTATCAATAATGATTCAAAAACTAAGCTTATTAAAGTAGCTAAAAAGTATCCTTCGGTGCAAATAATCAACAGTCAGAAAAATATTGGCTTTGGAGCGGGACATAATTTAGGAGTTAAGCAAGCTCAAGGAGAATTTTTATTTTTTTTAAATCCTGATGCGGAAATATTATCAGTCAATATTCAAAAAATAATAACTCTCCTTGAGAATAATACTAAGATAGGTATTTTAGGCGGAAAATTAATTGATGATTTTGGAGTAGTCCAGAAATGGAATGCAGGAGCTCAACTGGACTTCAAAGAGTTGATTAAAAATAACCTAGGTTTAACTAGAAGTAAAAATTTTTGGCAAAGTCAAACTAAACAAGAAGTTGACTGGGTTTCTGGAGCGGCTTTATTGATTAGAAAAAATGATTTTATTAAGGTGGGTGGATTTGATGAAAAATTTTTTATGTATTTTGAAGACTTGGATCTTTGTCGAAGAATAAAAAACCAAAAAAAACAAATTTTATTCTATCCCGATTTATTAATTAAACATGAGGGTGGAAAAAGTTATTCAAACCCGAAAAAACAAAAAAAAGATTTTTATCTTTCACAAGAATATTATTTTGAAAAATACTCTAATAGCATTATTACTTCAATAATTAAAACAATTAGGCGAATGATAAACTTATTTAGTTAAAAAATAATTTTTAGTATGTTGTTTAGATTTTTATTATTATTGGCGGTCTATTTGCCATTTCAAATTGCTCTAAACCCTATCAAAGGAATTGATATGGCTTCTTTAAGGGTCTTGATTTTGATTTTGTTTTTTTGCTGGTTAGCTGAAGGATTGCGGAGAAAAAAAATTCAATTAAAAAAAGAAAAAATAACTTTTTTAATTATAATTTTTCTTTTCCTGAGCTTTTTTTCAATTTTTTTTGCTAATAATTTTGATTGGTCAGGACGAAAAATTTTATATCTTTTTTCTATATTTCCTATTTATTTTGTTATGCAGGATGTTATTGTTAGTAAAAAGCAAATGCAAAGAATTATTCAAAAGTTAGTCTTGGCGGGTAGTTTAATCTCTGTTTTAGGCATCTTTCAAGTGATTTGGCAATTCTTTATTCCAATTAAACAAGAATTTTATTTTTGGTCACATTATGTAACACCAATATTTTTAGGAAAAAACTTAGGATTAGCTGTTATGACTTATCCTAGTTGGCTAGTTAATATAGCTGGAAAAACTTATTTTCGGGCGGTAGCTATTTTCCCTGATCCGCATATGTTTTCTTTCTTTTTAGGATTATTATTGCCGTTGGCTATAGCAGTTTGGCGAAAAGAAAAAAATAATAAGTGGTTATTAGCGTTTCTAAGTATTTTTTTGGCGGATATTTTAACTTTTTCACGAGGAGGTTATTTTGGTCTTTTAGCCGGTTTTTTGTTTTTTATAATTATTTTATTAAATAATAAAAAGAAAAAATATAAATTTTTAATAGTAGCTACTTTAATTTTAGCTTTTGGTTTAATAATTCCTAATCCTATTACTACCCGTTTTTTATCTAGTTTTAATTTACAAGAAGGTTCCAACGCTGGACGAATAAAAATGTGGCAAGATGCTATTAAAATAATAAAAGAGAAGCCTTTCTATGGCGCAGGAATTGGTAATTTTCCTTTAACAGTAAATTCTTTAGCTACTTATCGGGAGCCTATTTATGCACACAATACTTATTTAGATATTTCGGTTGATTCAGGTATTTTAGCTGGTTTAGCTTGGTTATCAATTTTATTTTTAGCTTGGCTAAAATTTTTCCAAAAAAGAAAAGAAGATATTATTTATTTAGGCTTAGCGGTTAGTATAGTTATTTTTTCAGTACATTCTTTTTTTGACACAGCTATTTATTCACCAGTTGTTCTAACTTTACTTTTAATGATTTTGAGTTTTAGCCTAATTAAGGTTAGAATTAAAAAAGAAGAAAATAGTTTAAAGTAATTTCTAATGAAAAATAAATTTAAAAAAATATTTCTTTTAGAAAATTTGGTTTATGGAGTAATTTTATTACTGCCTCTTTATCTAGTAAAAATAAAATTTTTATTTTGGCCATCTAATTGGTTAGAAATTTTAATCGGGCTTACTCTAATTGGGTGGTGGTTTAAAAAAAGAAAAAATTTTAATTTAAAGTTTTTTTTAAAAAACTATCAAAAATATATTATAGCTATTAGTTTAATAGCCGGAGGGTTTTTTCTTTCAGTTTGGGCGAGTAATGATGCAATAAAATCATTAGGAGCAATTAAAGGCTGGTTTTTAGCTCCTTTACTTTTTATTTTGATTGCTGGAGATATAATTGGTAAGAAAAAGATAAAAAATATTTTTCAGGCTTATTTTTTCTCAGCTTTTATCGTATCTATTATTGCTTTAGGTTATCTAATTTTACAAAAACTGACTTATGATAGACGCCTAGAAGCTTTTTTTAATTCTCCAAATTATTTAGCAATGTATTTAGCGCCAGCTCTAGCTGGAATAATAATTAAGCTAATTTTAGAAACCAAAAGAAAGAATAAGTTAATGTCTATTTATTTAATTGTTCCTATTTTAGTAGCTTTTTATTGGACTTTTTCTTATTCGGCTTGGTTAGCTGTTGGACTAGCTATTTTAGCAGTTTTAACTTTAAAATTCAAACATAATAAAAAGAAAATTGTAGCTAGTATAATAATTATCTTAGCTGGTTTTTTATTGATTTTTTCTAGTCAATTAAATAATAAAAAATTTATAGCTTTGGTTGATTTTAATAATCGATCATCAGTTGCTTCACGGGTTATTATTTGGCGAGTAACTTGGCGAGCTATTGAAGATCATTGGTTTTTAGGAATTGGAATGAATAATTTTCAAACAACTTATCTTAGCTATCAGAAAGAGTTTCCTCCTTATTTGGAATGGGCGGTTCCACACCCGCATAATCTTTACTTAGCTTTTTGGTTATCGGGAGGGATACTCAGTTTAATAGGTTTTTTTATGTTTTTATTTTTTTGGTTTCAAAATATTTTTCAAAAATTAAAAAAGGATAACCAAATTTTATTTTGGATGACCCTTGGATTGATGCTGGTCATCTTATTTCATGGTTTTGTTGATACAACCTATTTTAAAAATGATTTAGCTATTATTTTTTGGATGAACTTATTAGTTTGTATAAAATAATAACCCACTAGCAGGTGGGTTATTACTCTTTTAAGACTGAGTAACTTAAATTTAATTTTTCGCTTAAAGTTGCTGAAAATACTTTTCCAAAATAAGCAAGGCTTTCTTAAAAGCTTTTCCTCTATGATTTATTCTAATCAACTCACTTGCATCAAACTCAGCATTGGTTTTTTGATAATTGAGCTCTACTGGCAAAAATAGCGGAGCATAGCCGAAGCTCTTTGTTCCTCTTGGCTCTAAGGCAAGTCTCCCATGCCATTTCCCTTCTACTGTTTCGACAAACTTTGTTTTGGGATCAAAAATAGCTACTGAGCAATGATAATGACAACTTCTTTTTTCATCATCAAGAAAATCCTTCATTTCCGCCAAAACTTTTTGATTGTTCGCTTCGTCTGTTTTTTCTTTAGAATATCTGGCTGAATATACTCCTGGTGCACCATTAAGCGCATCAATGCAAATTCCACTGTCATCAGCTAATGTTATCATATTTAAAGCTTCTCCGATTACAATCGCCTTAATTAACGCATTTCCTTCAAAGCTTTTTGCATTTTCTACGATTTCCAAATCTGGAATTTGATCGCGAAATTCAGATAGAAACCTAATATTAAAATCAGAGTCAGAAAAAATATCCGCAATTTCTCGCGCTTTACCTTTATTCTCAGTGGCAACTAAAATTTCTTTTTTTAACTTGGTCATAGCATTCTCAATATTTGTATATTTTAACTATAGTATAAAACAAAAACAGCTCAGAAGGAAGCCGTTTTTAAAATTAACTGAGCGAGTAACGGGAATCGAACCCGTCTTTCTTCCTTGGCAAGGAGGTGTAATAGCCACTATACGATACTCGCTGTTATTTAGTTTTTACAGACTAATCAAGAGAAAATTGAAAAAATAATAATTGGTGCCGAAGGTGAGAATTGAACTCACGACACAAGGATTTTCAGTCCTCTGCTCTACCACTGAGCTACTTCGGCGTTTAAGTTGGGAGAGGAGAATGTGGATCCTATAGGACTCGAACCTATAACCTCCTCGGTGTAAACGAGATGCTCTAGCCAATTGAGCTAAGGATCCATTGGTAGGCTTTTACAACTTATATTTTAACTAATAAATTAAAACCAATATTATGAAAACAAACGATACTCCTAGTTCTCTAAGTGCCTTCGGCGGGACTCGAACCCACATGGACAGAAGTCCCATGCACCTCAAGCATGTGTGTATACCAATTCCACCACGAAGGCAAGCAAATAAAACTTATTAGATTCAATTTTTAATGGTTCTATTTTTTTACTTTGCTGTTTTAGCTTTATCTTCAACTATTTTTGTACTATTTTTCTTGATTTGATTAACTTCTTCAGCTTTTTCATTTTGCTTTTCAGACATAGCCATTTCTTTATTTTCTTCAGTTTCTTCTTTTTGCGTCTCGCTAGGAATTATTTTCTCTGTTTCTTTAATTTCCGTTTCTTCTTTTGGGGTTATATCTTCAACAGTTGTAGTTTTATATTTCATCCGACTTTGTTTGGCAGTTAGACCTCGAACATAATACAACTTAGATCTTCTAACCTTAGCTCGTTTAATAAATTCAATTTTTTCAACATTATGAGATAAAACAGGCACAATCATTTCAATTCCTACTCCATTAGAAACCTTTCTAACCGTAATAGTATAGGAAGAGCTTTGTTTTCCTTTAATGGCAATAATTAAACCTTCAAAAATTTGAATTCTTTCTTTTTCTCCTTCTTTAATCTTAAGATGTATTTTAACCACATCACCTGCTTGAAAATTTGGAAGAGTTTTTGATCGTAAACTAGCATTAAAATTAATTATTTTCTTATCCATAGTATTATTATAACAATTATTATTCTAAATAAAAAATAATCTCAATAAATTGAGCGTCGGTACTTAGAAATTACTAATATTTTTAGCCTTTTTATATTAGCCTTTTATTTCTTTTTCGTCAAGACGATTTAAAAAATCCTTGAAATCTTTTGGCAATGGAGCATTAAATTGGTATTTTTTTCCTTGTAGTTCAAATTTTATTTCTTGAGCATGTAATAATTGCCTAGATACTTTATCAAATAAATTAGAACTGTTTCTTTTCAATTGATAGAGTTTATCTCCTACGATAGGATGCTTAATTGAAAATAAATGGACTCTAATTTGGTGCATTCTCCCGGTTTTAGGCGTAACTTCTAAAAGAGAATAATTAGAAAAGTTTTGAAGTATTTGATATTGAGTGAGCGCTTTTCTGATTTTAGTTTTAGTTTTTTTTCCAGCAATAACTTGTTTTTTATAATTAGTAGAACGAGCAATTTCTTTATCAATAGAACCTTGTTTTTTTTCTGGAATACCAAAAACTACTGCCCAATATTTTTTTTCAATAGTTCTCTTTTTAAATTGCTCTTTGAGATTTAGAAAAGTTTTTTGTTTTTTGGCAATAATCATAAGTCCACTAGTATCTTTATCTAGACGATGAACTATGCCTGGTCTATTTTGAGGATTATCCCCAACTAATTTTATTTCAGGAAATTTTATGATAAGACCGTTAACTAAAGTATCTTTTTCATTACGATTGCTAGGATGAACTTGTAGTCCAGCAGTCTTATTGATAATAGCAAAGTCTTCATTTTCAAAAATTACTTCAATTTTGATTTTAAAATTAGGAAAGAGTTGGATGATTGGAGTTTGAATATTGAAACTGATAGTCTCCCCTGTTTTTAATGAATAACTAGGTTTAGTTTTTGAATTATTAACTAAAATTGAGCCTTCTTTAATTTGTCTAATGATTTCTCCTCGTGTTACTTCTGTATTTAAAAAAAATTCCTTTTTTAGGAATTTATCAATTCTTTGCCCACTTTTTGGCTCGCTAATTACTACTTCCTCCATAAAGTTAAATTAAAAAGTGCCTTGGGCGAGACTCGAACTCGCACGGGACAAGCCCACTAGTTCCTAAGACTAGCGTGTATACCAATTCCACCACCAAGGCGTAAAAAAATCAAAGCTGTTTATTTTTGTTTATTTTCAATACTACCAATCTTACCTTAGAATAAAAAAAATATCAACTACCAAACCATTTAAACAAAGAATTAAAGACAAAGCGTTAATCAGTCCAAATCATTTTTAAGCGTTTAACTTCATCAGCTAAAGGACCTTCATTTTGATATTCTCCTTGATGTCTAGTTTTATCTCCATAAGTCTCTTTGTTTACATCTAGATGAATAGAAATAATCATATCAGTGCCAGAGATTTTTGCATAAATATGAAACCTTGGATAACCAGAAGCCGAAAAAGGTCGAATAAAACTCATCTCTTCACTATCGTTTCTTTGAAAGGTGTATCCAGCATCACGCAACATATTAATTGGATTTTCACGAAGCCCTTTAATCTCAATTTTCATAAAATTATTTTTTAGTTAGCAGTCTAGTTGCAATAAGTGTATTTTTCATAAGCATTGCAATCGTCATAGGTCCAACTCCTCCAGGAACCGGAGTTATAGCTTTTGCAACTTTCGAAACTTTTTGGAAGTCAACATCTCCAACTAGTTTGCCATTTTCATCTCGGTTCATTCCAACATCAATAACTATCGCTCCTAATTTTACCATATCTCTAGTTATGAGTTTTGCTTTCCCAGTGGCGGAAATCAAGATATCTGCTTTTAAACATTCTTCTTTTAGTTGTTTAGTTTTATTATTACAAAGTGTGACCGTTGCTTCTAAATTGGACAACATAATAGCTAGAGGTTTTCCAATAATATTACTACTTCCCACAATAACACAGGCTGAACCTGCAATTTTTACTCCGTATATTTTGAGTATTTCTAAAATTCCTAATGGAGTGCATGGATAAAAATCACTTTCTCCTATTATCACTTTGCCTATATTTCTTGGATGGAAACAATCAACATCTTTTTTTGGGTTAATTGATTCAATTATATTTTCCTCATTGATGTGACTTGGTAGTGGTAATTGAATTAGTATTCCGTGAATTTTTTCATTATTATTTAATTTCTTAATTAAATTAAGAAGATCTGCTTCTGTTGTTTTCTCTGCTAAGCGATACATCGTAGAAATTATCCCTAATTCTTGACAGGATTGTTCTTTGTTTCGAACATAAATGTTAGAAGCTGGATCATTACCAACTAGAATCACGGACAGGCTTGGTTGAATATTATCTTTTTTCATAGATAAAACTTCCCGAAGAAAATCCTTTTTGATATTTTGGGCTATTTTTTTTCCATCAATAATATTCATATTTGAGAAAAGCTAAAAGGCTGGTTAATAGTTTTAAAGAGTCATTATATTACAGTATGTTATCTTTAAAAAATACATTTCATTCTTTAAAAAAAGTTACCTTATTTATTTACCTAAAACTTAATAGATATAATTTATGAGAGGTATAGTTATGGAAACTATACAATAATAGCATAAACCATTCTAGTAAATTTTTCCAATTAAAAAGAAAAATAGTGCTATTTTCTCTAAATAAAGTTAAACAGAATTTATTTTACCCAATATTTTCCTTTTGTTTTTTTGTCATCTTCTTTCTTTTTTTCTTTTATTTTCTTTTTAGCAACTTCATCTAAGTCCTCTAAATTATTTTTATCTTGAAGTTCTTCAACACGTTTCAAGAGTTTTTCTTTACTATTTAACTTTGGTTCGTCGATTACTTCCGCAAGCAGTACATCTAAAATATTGCCAATTATTGGTCCAGGTTTTATAGCTAGTTCTTTTATTAGGTCGTTACCGTTTATTTTTAATTGTTTTACTGACAAAGGGTCTTTGGAAACTTTTTCTACCATATATTTAAAATGTCGGAGTTTATAGGGAATAGCTTTTGCCACTCCACTCCCCAATCGATCCCCAATTCGGACATCAATCAAGTCATTGATATTATCCAATCCAACTTTAGTTATAACTTTTCTTACGCCTTTTTCTCCAACTTCTTCTACATTATAATAAAACATATGATTTTTAACCAAAAGAACTGTTTTGTCAGTTATTTTTTTCGGGAATTTCAGCCTTTCCATAATTGTTTTTGTTATTTTTGCACCGATATATTCATGACCATAAAATGTTGCAAACTCTCCTTTTCCTCTTTTAGCTTTTGGTTTTCCAATATCATGAAGAAATGCTGCTAAACGTACTTCTAGTTTTTCCGACGGACAAGTTTTAAGAGCTGCTAATAGATGTTTATAGACAGTATTGAAGGGACCATAATAATGATGTCGGTTTTGTGTCACGTCAATAGTAGTGGAAATTTCTGGAATGATATTTTCCATAAGTCCAGTTTCAACTAAGAGCTTAATTCCCTCAGCTGGACGATTAGAAATAATGATTTTTTCTAGTTCATCTCGAATTCTTTCCGCAGATACATATTTTAATAAGTCCTTATGTTTTTTGATAGCGGTCAAAGTTTTTTCTTCAATTTTAAAATTAAGTTGAACAGAAAATCTAATAGCACGCAACATCCTTAAGGCATCTTCATTAAATCTTTCATCTGGATTTCCAACAGCTCTAATTAGTCGTTTAGCTAAATCTTTTTGACCATCAAATAAATCGATTAGTGTGTAGTCATAAGACGCTTTTGCTTCAGCGGAAGGAATAATTTGCAAGGCTAAGGCATTAATTGTAAAATCTCGCCTAGATAAATCTTCGGTTAAGGTTTGAGCAAATTTTATTTGGTCTGGGTGTCGTTTGTCGCTGTAGGTAGACTCAATTCTATAAGTCGTTACTTCAATAATATCGTATTCTCGTTCAGCTAAACCTTTTTTTAAGAAAGGAATTACTTTTACTCCTACAGTCCCAAACTTATTTTCATAAAAACTGTTAGGAAATTTTTTTAAAAGTTCTTTTGGTTGAGCATTGGTTGTAATATCCCAATCATTTGGTTCACTTAAATTTGAATCTTTCATAACTAAAAATCGTACGCAACCACCTACTATATAGGCTTCAAATCCAGCTTTTTCGATTGTTTGGAGTACCTCAATTATTTGAGAAGGAATTTTTTGAATCATAATTAATGCGATGGTGCTCTCGCCAAGAGTCGAACTTGGATCTAAGGCTTAGGAGTCCCTTGTTCTATCCGTTGAACTACGAGAGCTTTATTATGGGTGATTGTTATGCAAGACTTAATAAATGTTAACATAAATAATCTAAAATTAAAAGAAAAATCATTAAAGTCCTGAAGATAAATTTATAATTATTATATAAATAAACCTACCGATATTGTTTATCTTTAAAGGAAATTTTATTTTTTAATTCCTAATATTTTTTATAAAATAATTAATTTGTGAATAACTAAATCTATTTACTGTGAAAGTTAGTTTTCTTTTGAAAAAAGAAAACTAACTAATTTAATATAAAAAGGTCTCAGTTACATTATAAAAAATTAAAAGTAGCCTAATTTAAATAAATCTAGCTATAAAATTACATAATAAGTAAAGTTCAGTTTAAAAATAAGGTCTCTCCTTAAGTTGGACGTTTTGCTTAAATAATTTATTTTTAAATAAAAAATATATTTGATCAATAAAGCTTAGTATTAAGGTAAAATATTGGTTAAGTTTTTTTAAATATGTTGTAGATAGGCTTTTCATGAAAAGATTTTTGTGGTGAAATACTAACAATACTCGAACCTATTTTGAAAAAAACAACTAACAAATCGGAACATGCCTCGGTGCACCTTCGCATTGTTTTGTCTGCGAACGAAGTTTGCCTTGGTAAGGATATTGTAATCCGAGCGCGAACTTATTTCGAGAACAATAGCTAGGAAGCGGAACGCTTCGCGTACTTTTTCTCGCGCTCTGCGAGCGTGAAGTTTTAATTTGTGGACCTGAGGAGATTCGAACTCCTGACCTCTTCCATGCCATGGAAGCGCTCTACCAACTAAGCTACAGGCCCATCTTCTTTAGCATAAAAAATATAATAACTTCAGTCAAGAGCCTAAAAGTATAAGAAAGTTAAGTAAATTATGATTTTTACTTTGAGCTAAAAAACTGTTTAAAAAGAAGCAATGTGATATAATGAAATTAGTTTAAAAAAGAATTTTTTTATTAAGTAGTAGCAGAAATTAAATAAATAATAGGTTATAAGTTACCGAATAGAGGAAGGTCCAGTCTATTGGAATAAGGACTAGTATTAGTAAAGAATAGAAATAGACTAAAAAATTTAAACAGAAATATATAATGAGTGTCTCTAATTTTTTAAATAAACTTAAAACTAAACCAGATATATGGTTCTTTTCGGTTTTTTTATTGACTTTTACTCTTAATATTAGAAAAGTATTATTTTACTTTCCTCAACAAGGAACATTTAATGAATATACTGGAATATATGTTTATATGTCAGATATATTCTTATTATTAACCATAGGTTTATGGTTAATATCATTATATTACAATAATATATTTAAATTGTCAAGGGATAAGCTGTGGATAACTTATTTTTTCTCTAAAAAATATCTAATAATCCCCTTAGCTCTAGTTATATGGTCATTTATATCTATTTTTTGGTCTAGCTATCAGTCCATAGCTTTTTTTAGATCAATAAAGCTATTGGAATTTTACTTACTTTACTTATATGTAATTTTTAGATTTAGTCCTTTTTTCTTTATTAAACAAGACTATGATAATAAAATAAAGGAAGGGGAAAAAATATTAGAAGTTAACCAATTGAATGTACTGAAAAATGTTCCACGTGGAACATTTTTTAATTTTAAATATAAAGAAATAATCCGATATTTCTTTCTGACGATTGTTGGTATAAGTGTAATTCAATCAATTATTGCCATTAATCAGGTAATTATTCAAAAATCAGTGGGTTTAGGCGCTTTGAGAGAAAGTTTTATATCTCCTAGCTTACCAGGAGTAGCTAAAGTGATTTTAGGAGGAGATAAATATATTAGAGCTTATGGTTTAATGCCTCATCCTAATATTTTAGGTGGTTTTTTGTTGTTTTCAATAGTAATAAGTCTACTCTACTT
>VAPM010971370.1_pt1 | contig 19580 bp, 20 predicted proteins | sample 3395091 | NCBI WGS metagenome assembly VAPM01 (sample SAMN08290445, study PRJNA428436) | hydrothermal vent metagenome | isolation source: Deep-sea hydrothermal vent chimney 3 | place: Pacific Ocean: Juan De Fuca Ridge | reverse complement strand
TTCCTTTTCTTTTCTTTTTAAATTTAGACATATTAAATTTATTTTGTTGGTTCAGCCTCAGATATAATTTGAGGATATTTCTTTTTAATATTGGCTATCTTATCTTTTAGACTTTGGTTAGAGGAATTTTTAGCATCTTTTAAAAGTTGCGTATATGATACTCCATACAGTTTTTCAGATAATTTATTTCTCAAATCTGTATAAGCACCCACCAACTCATTCTGTACTGCTATATATGTACCGTACGAAGTACCTCTATCGCTCTGTAAAGAAATAATTGCTTTTTTAGGATGATCTGAAGATGCGGGATCTTTTTTACCTCCACACCAAGTACATTCCTCTCCGTTTTCATCTACTCCTCCTCCATTGTCTATAAATTTAATAGTAGCTTCACGTAAATCAGCTATTTGCATATACGTATCACCTTCTACTAAAATTTCATTCCTTCTATTCACATTAACCTCAAATACATTTTTTTCTTTAAGTATAGGTGGCTTTATATTAGGATCTTGCTTTTCCGGTAATTTACGAGAAATACCAGTATCAACATCCATTGTAGTTGTTACTAGAAAGAATATCAATAATAAGAAAGCAATATCCGCCATAGATCCTGCATTAATTTCAGGGGTTTCTCTTCTTGACATAATTAATATATTTTATTTAAATGATCTAACAAAACCAAGAGCAATTGTAACTAAACCAATAACTCCTAAGAATCCAGTAAAATTAATTAAAGCACTTACCCATTTAGAAGTGGCACCAGCTGCACCATCTTTTAAAACATTACCCACTCCATCTGTTACGGCATCACCTGAAGCCATAAAATAGGCTATAGCTAATAATACGCCTAGTGCAACTAGACCTATCATTGTTTTTTTCAATGCCTGAGGATGTTTTACAAGGTTTACTACTGAAAATATAATTGCTATTGCTGCCGCCGCTATTAATAATATTTTTGAAAACGTGACAATAGCACCAACTGCACTATCTATAGAATCACTACCTTCAGCCATAATAACGCGTATCAAAAGAAAAGCGCCAATAAAGCTTATTATAGCAACACCTATAGTTAACATTTTAGATTTATCCATAATACTATTTTTTATGTCTGATTAGTAAATCAACTAACGAGATAGAAGCATCTTCCATATTATTAACAATGCTATCTACTTTAGATACAATGTAATTATAAAATATTTGAAGAATAATAGCTACAACTAAACCAAATACAGTTGTTAAAAGTGCTACTTTAATACCTACTGCTACTACTGCCGGAGATATATCACCTGCTGCAGCAATGGCATCAAACGCACCAATCATACCAATTACCGTTCCCATAAAGCCAAGCATCGGTGCCAAAGCTATAAATAATGATAACCATGAAATATTTTTTTCTAACAATCCCATTTGCACACCGCCATAACTCACAACTGCTTTTTCTGCTTGCTCAATTCCTTCATCCATCCTATCTAGTCCTTGATAAAATATAGAAGCAACAGGGCCTTTAGTATTTCTAGCAACCTCTTTTGCAGCTTCAACACCACCAGAGGATAATGCATCTTCAATACTTGTTATCAATTTATCAGTATTAGTTGTTGCCATGTTTAAGTAAATAATTCTTTCTATCGCGACTGCTAAACCTAATATTAAGGCTATTAATACAATCCCCATAAAGAAAGGTCCACCTTCAATAAAACGTTGTTTTAATATTTGGTGAAAGGTTTTACCATCGTCTGCTTCAGTAGCAGCTTCTTCAGTTTGTACAGCAGTTGTTACAGCATAACTGTTTTGAACTGAGCCTAAAAATAATAATCCTGTAATTGCAAGGATAGTAAGTAGTTTTTTCATTGTTTGAATATTAATTAAATTAGTTAACGGGCTAAAGATATAAATTTTTTATTAAAAAAATAATTCCTGCGGAGAGAAAGGGATTCGAACCCTTGTTACAATTGCTCATAAACACGCTTTCCAAGCGTGCGCCTTAAACCACTCGGCCACCTCTCCTTAAAAATAATTTTTTTAAGTGGATGTCAAATAAAACAAAAAAAAATAACTTGAAAAAATTATAATCATAAAATTATTGTGAACCCATGATATAATAATTCCAGAATCAAATTTAAACCCTACAACAAACTAATATTTAATATGTTTATTATCAGTATAATAAGATGTTTTAAGACATCTCACCTCTTAGTGAGGTTTCAAAAAAAGTTTTAAATTCACTTCTGGAAATATTTTCTCCTAATAGATACATTAATTTTGCTATAGCAGATTCTGTGGTGATATCTTTACCATTTATCAATCCTATTTTTTGTAATTGTATACTCGTTTCATATTGCCCTAAAATAACACTCCCCTCTATACATTGCGTAACATCAACAATATAAATTCCTTTTTGCAGTGCTTTTTTTAGCAAATCCAGAAACCACTTTTCAGTTGGCGCATTCCCTGAGCCATAGGTTTCTAGAATTACACCTTTTATATTTGGTATTTCTAATATACTTTGCACTACTTGTTTAGTGATACTCGGAAATAGCTTTAAAATAACAATATTATCTTCAAGTTTTTTTCTAACAATCAATTTTTTATTTTTAGCTGGTTTAAACAAAAGGTTGCTATTAAATTTTAAATGCACACCACTTTCAGCAATCGCAGAATAATTAGGCGAAGAGAATGCCTCAAACTGTTCAGCGTTAATTTTTGTTGTTCTATTGGCTCTATATAGTTTGTATTCAAAATATAAACCGACTTCGGTTACAATAGGCAATCCTTTTTTATCTCTGGCGGAGGCTATTTGAATAGCGGTAATTAGATTTTCTTTAGCGTCGGTACGTAAATCACCTATAGGTAATTGTGAGCCTGTAAATATAATAGGTTTATTTAGGTTCTCAACCATAAAACTAATGGCTGACGATGTATATGACATGGTATCTGAACCTGTTAAAACAACAAAACCATCTTTTTTATCATAATTCTGTTCTATAGTTTCTATAATGTCAACCCAATAGTTGATATTCATGTTTGATGAATCGATAGGGTTTTCAAATGAAATTGTTTCTATATAACAGTCTAATTGATTCAACTCAGGAATATTTTCATACAAATGATCAAAATCAAATGCTTTTAATGCATTTGATTCATAATCTTTAATCATACCAATAGTACCCCCGGTATAAATAATTAATATTTCAGGTTTTTTTGTCATTTTGTCTTAAAAATAGAATTTGGAATAATTTATGCTGTAAATTTACCAAGATTAATTAATTATTATAATAAAATTTTAAAACATAAAAAAATATGATAGGTTTTTATATTCTTATTGGAGCAATTTCACTTATAAGTTGGTTGATAAGTAACAAGTTAAAAAATAAGTTTAAATATTATTCTAAAATACAACTTCGTAATGGTATGAGCGGTGCAGAAATTGCACAAAAAATGTTATCAGACAATGGTATTACTGATGTTGAAATAATTTCTACTCCAGGTATGTTAACTGATCATTACAATCCGAAAAATAAAACTGTAAATTTAAGTGAAGGTGTTTACAATCAACGTAACGCTGCTGCTGCTGCTGTAGCAGCTCATGAAGTAGGTCACGCCGTGCAACATGCTAAAGCCTATGAATGGTTAAAACTACGTTCAAGTTTGGTACCTATGGTTAGTATTACATCAAAATTTTCTCAATATATGGTTATTGGTGGTATTATTTTAGGTGCCGCTTCAAGCGCAACAGGCTCTATAGGGTTTATGATAGCAATTGGTGGTTTAATTTTTATGGGCTTAGGCACTTTATTTAGTTTCATTACACTACCCGTAGAATATGATGCTAGCAACAGAGCATTGGCTTGGTTAAAGGATAAAAACATAGTAAGTCAAGAAGAATATAAAGGTTCTGAAGATGCTTTAAAGTGGGCAGCTAGAACTTATTTAGTTGCAGCATTGGGTTCTCTTGCAATGTTATTATATTGGGGAATTAGAATTTTAGGCAGAGACTAAATAAAATAGTCTTCAGTCAGCAGTGATAATGTTCAGTTTGCATTAATAAATGCCAAAACGGTCAATTGCTGATGGGAAACAGAATACTAAATTTTTATTTGTCTATCAATTTGTTGATCTAACGAAATAAATGTTTCTGTTCTTGAAACACCTTTAATAGCTTGAATTTGTTTATTCAATACTTGCATTAAATGCTCATTATCTTTACATAAAATTTTGACAAAAACGGCATAGTTACCGGTGGTATAATGACTTTCTATAACCTCATCGATTTCTTTTAAACGTTTTAATGCTTCTTTATATGTACTTGAAGTATCTAAAAAAATGCCTACGAAAGCTACCGTTTTATATCCTAAAATTTTTGGATTCAAAACAAATTTAGAACCCATCAATAAGCCAGATTTCTCTAATTTTCGTAATCGTTGATGAATAGCTGCACCTGAAACACCAACTTCTCTAGCTATACTCAAGATAGGTGCACGGGCATCTCGCATTAAATTTTTTAGAATAATCTTATCTATTCCGTCAATATGTAAGTCTTTTTGTTTCATGTGTCTATAATATTTAATAATTCGGTCACATGCAGTTCGCTATTAGTCATTTCTTTGGGTGTTAAACTTTTTAGCATGCTCGTTTCATTTGATTTTGAAATATAATCAAAAGTAAAAATAAAAGGGATATGATTTTTTCATATCCCTTTTATTTTGTGATTAATTATAAAATTTTATTCTTCTTTCATTTCAAAATCTTCCATAAATTTAGTAGTATAATTTCCTGCTAAATAATCAGGATGTTCCATTAATTGTCTATGAAAAGGAATGGTTGTTTTTACCCCTTCAATTACAAATTCATCTAATGCTCTTTTCATTTTATTGATTGCTTCTTCTCTGGTTTGAGCTGTTGTTATCAATTTAGCGATCATAGAATCGTAATTTGACGGAATTGTATATCCGGCATATACATGTGTATCTAAACGAACTCCATGACCACCCGGTGAATGTAATGTCGTTATCTTACCCGGAGAAGGTCTAAAATTATTATAAGGATCTTCAGCATTAATTCTACATTCTATAGAGTGCATGGTGGGTGTATAATTTTTACCAGAAATAGGTACACCAGCCGCCACTAATATTTGTTCTTGAATTAAATCAAAATCAATTACCTGTTCTGTTATTGGATGCTCAACCTGAATCCGAGTATTCATTTCCATAAAATAAAAATTCTTATGTTTATCAACTAAGAATTCAATAGTTCCGGCACCTTCATATTTTATAAATTCAGCGGCTTTAACAGCAGCTTTACCCATTTTATTACGAAGTGTGCTTGTTAAAAAAGGAGATGGTGTTTCTTCTGTTAACTTTTGATGACGTCGTTGAATAGAACAATCCCTTTCAGATAAATGACACGCTTTTCCGTAAGCATCACCAACAATTTGTATTTCAATATGGCGCGGTTCTTCAATCAATTTTTCCATATACATCGTATCATTTCCAAAAAATGCTTTGGCTTCTTGACGAGCACCATCCCATGCATCTTTAAGGTCTTCTTCTTTCCAAACGGCACGCATTCCTTTACCACCACCACCAGCTGTAGCTTTTAGCATTACAGGATAGCCCATTTTTTTAGCTAATTTTTCAACTTCTTTAAATGTTTCCAGTATACCTTCACTCCCGGGTATTGTTGGTATACCTGCCTCTTTCATTGTAGCTCTTGCAGAAGCTTTGTCACCCATTCTATCAATCATTTCCGGCGAAGCACCAATAAATTTTATATCGTGTTCAGCACAAATTTTAGAAAATTTAGAATTTTCAGACAAAAACCCATATCCCGGGTGAATTGCATCAGCATTAGTAATTTCTGCAGCGGCCATTATATTTGAAATTTTAAGATATGACTCACTACTTAATGGCGGTCCGATACAGACTGCTTCATCGGCAAATCTAACATGTAAACTATCAGCATCAGCAGTTGAATAAACTGCAACAGTTTTGATGCCCATCTCTTTGCATGTTCTTATAACACGCAATGCTATTTCTCCCCTATTGGCTATCAATATTTTTTTAAACATAAGATCTTTTTTAAATTCCAAATAATAAATTCCAAATAATTTTGAAATTGTTATTTGTGATTTGTCCCGAAGCCTCGGGATTGGGATTTAACTTTAAGATGGATCAACTAAAAATAATGGTTGATCAAATTCAACCGGAGTTGCATCATCAACTAAAATTTTTACTATTTTACCTGAAATTTCAGATTCAATTTCATTAAATAGTTTCATCGCTTCAATAATACACACAATGTCTCCTTCGTTTATCGAACTTCCCACCTCTACAAATAACGGTTTATCTGGTGATGATCTTCTATAAAAAGTACCAATAATAGGTGATTTAACAATAAGATATTTAGAATCATCATCAACAGAGTTATCAGTTGTTGTGTTAATTGCTGGCGTTTCAGCTAAAGGAATAGATTGAACCGGAACCTGTTGTACAGGCGAAACTGCAGCCATAGGTGCTTGAACAATAGTTGTTTCTGTTTTTCCGGGACCTGTTTTAATTGTTATTTTAACATCTTCCATTTCTAATTTCACCTCGCTAGCCCCAGATTTAGAGACGAATTTAATTAGGTTTTGAATATCTTTTAAATCCATTTTATTTAGGTTTAGTTCTTTTAATTTGAGTTATATGCCCATCTAAAGTAAATAGCTCCCCAAGAGAAACCACCACCAAATGCAGCAAAAATTATTGTGTCTCCTTTACGGAGTTGAGTTTCGTAATCATTCAATAATAAAGGTAAGGTAGCAGAAGTAGTATTACCGTATTTATGAATATTCATCATTACTTTATCCATCTCTAAATTCATTCTTCTTGCTGTAGCCTCAATAATTCTTTTATTGGCTTGATGTGGAACAAACCATGTAACATCTTCTTTTGATAATTTATTACGCTCTAATACTTTTTCGCTTACATCTGCCATATTTGAAACTGCAAACTTAAATACAGTTCTACCATCTTGGTGCACAAAATGTTGTTTGTTTTTTACAGTTTCTTCTGAAGCCGGTAATAATGATCCTCCTGCATCAACTTTTAAAAAATTACGTCCATTACCATCAGTGCGTAAATACTCATCTTGAAGCCCTAACCCTTCTTGATTAGGTTCAAAAAGAACTGCTCCTGCTCCATCACCAAAAATAATACACGTTGTTCTATCGGTATAATCGATCATTGATGAATTCATATCAGCACCAATCAATAATATTTTTTTATATCTGCCAGATTCTATATAACTGGCTGCAGTAGACATTCCATATAAGAAACTTGAACATGCCGATATTTGGTCAAATGAGAAAGCTTCAGTAGCTCCTATTTCTGAGGCTACAAAAGCTGATGTTGATGCAGCTTGCATATCTGGTGTCGCGGTTGCTACAATAACTAAGTCAATTTCTTTGGAATTTAGATTTGTTTTAGAAATCAAATCTTCAGCAGCTTTGATTGCCATAAAGGAAGTTCCTTTACCTTTTTCTTTGAGTATTCTTCTTTCTTTTATTCCGGTACGCGTAGTAATCCATTCATCATTGGTATCTACCATCGTTTCTAGCATTTTGTTGGTTAACACATATTCTGGAACATATTTTCCAACAGCTGTAATTGCAGCAGTAATTTTACTCATGATTCTATCTTAATTAGAGATAATTCCTTGACAAAAGTGGGTCAAAGTAATGAAATTTATTTTAGTTTTTTATCAAAAAAGTGTTGTTTTTGACTATTTTTTGTCTAAAAACATAAAAAAACCCTCAAAAATGAGGGTTTTTCACTGTTTTTAGAAAGTTTACTTAAGCAGCACTTTCTTCACTATCAATTACTATTTGACCGCGGTAATATAATTTACCTTCATGCCAATGAGCTCTGTGATATAAGTGCGCTTCTTTAGTTGTTGGGTCAACTGCAATTTGAGGAACAGTTGCCTTATAATGTGTTCTTCTTTTATCTCTTCTTTGTTTAGAAATTTTTCTCTTTGGATGTGCCATCTTTATATTTTTTTATCTGTTAATAACCCTTTTAAATTATCCCATCTAGGGTCAGAACCTTTATTATTACTTTTTGTTTCTGGTTGTAATTCTTTTAATTTATCTAATATATCAGATTTCAAAGTTCCATCTTCTACACCTGGATGTATCCTTTTTGATGGTAAAGCAAGTACTATAACTTCATAGATATATTGTGCTATATCTATTTCATATACTTCATGAGGAATAATTAGAATGTTTTCATACTCATTATCATACTCATCTCCAAACTTAACCTTTAAATCTAAATCTCCTTTAATTGGTTGTTTGTAAATTTCATTGGTAATATCGCAAGCAACTTTAACTTTCCCTTCAATATTAAAATTAAGTTCTAATAATGTGCTTTTTTTAATAAATTCTAAATGCACTTGTATATCAGCATCTAAAATATCTTCATATTGATAAACTTCAAAGAACTTATTGTCTATTTTATATTCAAATTGGTGCTTTCCTTCTTTTAAACCTCTAAAAGAAATCACATACATTTTCTTTTCCATGGCTACATATCAATTAGAGCGCGCAAATATATAAAATTATTATAAATTTCTTGTAAAAAACAATTACTTTCTAATTGCTAATTTATTTTGAGCTAACTCATTATATTCTTTACGAAACTTATAAATGTCTAGTGCCGTATAAAGCGCTTCTTTAAATGAATTATTATTTGCAACGCCTTTACCAGCAATTTCATAAGCAGTACCATGATCTGGTGAAGTTCTTATTTTATCCAATCCTGCAGTAAAATTAACGCCATTACCAAATGACAATGCCTTAAATGGTGCCAAACCTTGATCGTGATACATTGCTAAAACACCATCGAAGTTCTTATATGATTCAGCTCCAAAAAAGCTGTCAGATGAATAAGGTCCATATACTAATTTCCCTTCTGCTTGTATTTTTTCTAGCGTAGGTTTAACAATTTCGTCATCTTCTGTACCAATTACTCCATTATCTCCACAATGTGGATTCAAACCTAAAACAGCAATTTTTGGTCTGTCAATTCCAAAATCTTGAATTAATGAATTATATAATATATTTACTTTCTTTATTAATAATTCTGGTGTAATTGTTTCAGCAATCTTTTGAACTGGTATATGTCCGGTTACAAGCCCGATTTTAATTTCATCTGTCATTAAAATCATTAAGCTTTCACCTTCTAGGTTGGCTTCTAAAAATTCAGTATGTCCTTTAAAGTTAAAATCATCTGATTGAATATTATGTTTATTAATAGGTGCCGTTACTAATAAATCAATTTCGTTACTTTTTAATACTTTCACAGCAGCCTGCAATGATAAAAAGGCATATTTACCTCCTTCTTTTGTTTCTTTACCAAAATCAATATTGATGTTTTCTTTCCAAACATTTACCAAATTAACTTTATTATTTATTGCTTTAGTAACATTTTCTATGCCTTGAATTTGAGTATTGATATTCAATTCTTTTTTATGTATTGCAATTGTTTTGTTGGAAGCAAATAAAATTGGAGTGCAAATCTCTAACATTCTAGCATCTTCAAAAGTTCTCAATATAATTTCTATACCTACACCATTAATATCACCAACAGATATACCTACTTTTATTTTTTCAATTCTATTCATACAACAAAATAATTGCTATTTTTGAGCTTACAAAAGTAGTCATTAATATTAACATATATGTTTACAGGAATTATAGAAAATATAGGAGAAATTACCTCAATTGTTAAAGACAAAAGCAATATACATATTACAATAAAAAGCGATATTGCAGATCAACTAAAAGTTGACCAAAGTGTAGCTCATAATGGTGTTTGTTTGACGGTTGTAGCTATTAACAATGAAACCAGTTCATATACTGTGACGGCAATTGATGAGACTTTAGCAAAAACCAATTTCAAATCACTTAAAGTAAATGACCACATCAATCTAGAACGTGCCATGAAATTGGGAGATAGACTAGACGGACATATAGTTCAAGGCCATGTTGATCAAATTGGTAAGTGTATTGATATAAAAAATGAGAATGGAAGCTATATTTTTACTTTTGAATATGATAGCTCAACTCAAAACATTACTATTGAAAAAGGCTCAATAACAATAAATGGAGTGAGCTTAACTGTAATTAATTCATTAAAAAATAAATTTAGTGTCGCCATAATACCTTATACATATAGCCATACTAATTTCAGTAAATTAAAAATAAACGATACTGTAAATTTGGAATTTGATATTATTGGGAAATATGTTGCCAAGATAGCAACACTAAAATAATTATTCTTTTTTTCTTAATTTATTAACAGCATAACCTATGCCTAGCACTAGTAATAAGCCAATACCACCACCATCAATAGGAGCACTTGGAGGGCAAGGAGGTTGACCTGAGCCTCCACAAGGGCCTGGGGGTACTAGAGCCATAACATCGCCTGTAAAAGCAATAAATGAAATCAATAAGATTACTATAGCGTACTTTTTTAACATGAATTTTCCCTTTTTACTATGAACTAACGAAAAAATCGTCAATTAATTGCAAATATATAAATTCTTTTCTTTACTATACATTTAAATGCTCATTTTATATTACTTCGGCAATCATTACCAAATAAAAGCATTCTCATTTATAAAACAACTCAGGCGAGTAAAATACTAACAAAAATTCGTTTTTTACAAAAAAATAATCCTTTATACTGAATTAAGTGATTTTCATTTAACAAAATACGTTCTTAATTTCTATTCAAAAAATGAGATAATACTATAACTGCCTATTACCTTTTACTTCAATTTGTGAACCTGGAAGAGCTTGAATCTTCGACCCCTGATTATGAGAAATTAACCTTCTACTTTCTTTTAGTCTCATTTAATTTCATATGCCTCAATATCAGCATTTTTTTACAAAAATTTCCTATAGCATTATGTGTTACTAAAAACAGAAGGTCTAAGTATTTTAAAACCCCATGTAATGCTTTAGAAAATGAATGGGGTGCAAATATAGGAGAATTCAATATAAAAAGTAATAATTATATTCAAAAAAATAGATTGCTCAATATATTTAAAAGCAGAGCTTATAAAATAATTATGGACTTAGAAACTGAAAATGAATATTATAGCTTAGAAGATTTCGAAAGAAAATAGCATCAGCTTGCTTTTAAAATTTAATCTATGATTTCTCGATCAACCAATCTGAATTTTACCATTATATAATTTTAATGTTAATATTTTTATTTACTTTGCGATGAGTATGAATAATAAGTTTATCAAAAATATTACCAACCATGATTTAATGAATCGGATTAAACAATCTGATGAACGCGCCTTGGAAATATTATTTGATAGATTATGGGACTCTATGTATGTTTTGGCATTTTCCATTCTTGAAGATAAAAATATTGCAAAAGATATGGTTCAGGAAGTATGGATTAGCTTTTGGGAGAGGAGAGAGAAAATTGAAAATGATAAAATTGAAGCATACCTTTTTAAAGCAGTAAGGTTCAGAGTGTATAAAGAGCTGAGAGACTCAAAGATGAAAAATTATCACCGAAAATATATAGAGCAAATACCAACTTCCAACAATATTGATGATGCTTTAAACTTTTTTGATGCCAATAATTTAATTCACAAAACAATTGACGCACTACCCAAAAGATGTGGGCAGGTATTTAAGTTAAGTCGTTTTGAAGGTTTGAAAAATATAGAAATCGCCGATCAATTAGGAATTTCCAGGCGTACGGTAGAAACACACATCTCAAACGCCATTAAGCAAATTAAAAGTAAAGTTGCATTGTTTTTATGGCTATTTTTTTTGAACTTCATGTTTTAACTCTGAACTCAAGATGAGTTCTCTACTTATGACAAACCACTTTTCATTCTACAAATAAAAAATTTCTTGAAACTAAGCTATCCCAGAGGCAAGCCATCGGGGAATTTGATAGATTAAACTACTTTGAATTTAACGCTACTTCTTTTACAGTATCTATAGATTAATATGTTAAAATTTATGTTTTTCTAATTTTTTTTTACGTGTGATTATCATTTCTAGGTATATAATGATAATAATAATAGAGAAATGACAGAAAAAGAATTTTATGTTTTGTTGGAAAAGTTCCTTTCAGGGAAAGCAACTCCTGAAGAGAAAAAACTTTTAAAAAAGTTTGAAGAACACTTTATAACTAAAAATCAGGGTATAGCCTTTGAAAGTGATCTTAAAAAGAGACAGATTAAAAAAGAGATCTTTACGAAGATTAAAAGAAGGATTCGTACTGAAAGAAGAAATTGGATGAAGGTTGCGGCTTCAATTATTATTTTGTTGGGGATGGGATATACTTTTTTATACTACCAAGATAATAATATAGATTTTATTATAGTAACCAATACTTCAGATGAAACGAAAAAAATTGAACTCAAAGATGGGAGCGTTATTATACTCAATAAAGGAAGTGAAATCAAATATAAAGAAGACTTTAACCAAAAAGATAGATATGTAGCTCTTAATGGTGAAGCCTTCTTTGAAGTTGTTAAGAATATTGAAAAACCGTTTATAGTAAAAACAGGAAATTTAAGTACGAAAGTATTAGGAACCTCTTTTAATATTGAAGAAATAGATTCTATAACCAAGGTAACAGTAGCTTCAGGATTAGTAAAAGTATTTGACTCGGAAAGTTCAGTAAATATAAAACCCAATCAGCAAGCTGTATACCATTTAAAATCGAAATCCTTACTAACAAAAAATATAAGCCATAATTTATATACTGGTTGGTTCAAGGATATTGCTGTGCTTGAAAATGTTTCAATGAAAGAATTGGCAGATTTTCTTACATCTATATATCAGGTAAACTTTAACTTTTCAAGTACTCAGGCTCAACAACACCGAATGTCAATTACTATTGATAAAAATGATAGTTTAGTCTCAATTGTAAAGAGAATAAATTTTATAAGCGAAGTAGAATTAACTCAAAAACGAAACAATATGATAGAAGTAGAACTAAAAAACTAAAAAAAGGAAGAGTCTGCTGTAACAGACTCCATCCCCAAATTAAGTGCTGATCGTAACTAAAAAAACAACACCTATAAATTATGAATTTAAAAAACTATTTACTAAAACTTTTTTTGTTACTAACTATTTTACTGGTTACTAACATAAGTTATGGTTTTATTAGTCAAAAAACCACAGATAAAACAAAAGTAAGCATTAATCTGACCGATGTTGAGCTTATTCAAATTTTTTCAGAATTAAAAAATGAAACAGGTTATAATTTTTCTTACGGAGAGTATATCCTCCACAACAAAAATAAATATACAGCCGTATATAATGCCCAATCACTTAGTCATATTTTAGATGACTTATCAAAAACAGCTAAATTCAGATATCTTATTGAGGGGAAAAATGTGCTGATCACTAAGGTAAAAACTGTTCCTGTTAAAAAAGTTAAAACTATTCAACAACAAGAGGTAAACGGAATAATAAAAGATGAACTTGGTAATCCGCTCCCCGGTGTCAATATTATCGAAAAAGGAACAACCAACGGGGTAACTACTGATTTTGATGGAATTTTTTCTATTAAAGTTTCAGGACCAAATGCTATTTTAGTAGTCTCGTATCTGGGATATACAACAAAAGAAGTTCAGGTAGACAACCAATCACAGCTTAATATACTTCTTGATCCTGCTACGGATTCCTTAGATGAAGTTATTGTTATTGCCTATGGAACAAGTAGTAGGAAAAAAATAACCGGGGCAGTTTCTACAGTAAGTGCAAGTGAGATTAATGAAACGCTATCTACTAGTATTGATCAAGCATTACAAGGGGTGTCAGCCGGTGTAGCTGTTTCTCCGGATAATGGACAACCGGGAGCTGGTATGGATATTAAAATTAGAGGTACAGGTTCTATAGGAGCCGGTGAAAGTCCTTTATATGTAATTGATGGTGTACCTATAAATACCGGAAATTTAGATAGGACTACCCAAACATATAATCCGCTATCAACAATTAACCCTAATGATATCGAATCTATTTCTATTTTAAAAGATGCTGCTTCGGCTTCTATTTATGGTTCTAGAGGAGCCAATGGGGTAGTTATAATAACCACTAAAAAAGGAAAATCCGGCAAAGCAAGATTCATTTTAAATACTCAAACCGGTTTTTCTGATTGGGAAAATTTTAGCGATTTTAGAGTCTTAAATGCTAGCGAATATGTTGAATTGATGAGAGAAGGTGTTATCAATGCCGGGCGCAACCCTGACATTCCAGGGACTTCAGATTATTTTCCTTTAAGTTCAACAGCTACAGATATTGATTGGTTAGATGAAGTTTTAAGAACAGCAAAAACCAATAAAATAGATTTCTCTGTTTCCGGAGGTAGTGAAAAACTTAATTTTTATGCTTCTTTAGGCTATTTGAATCAAGATGGGATAGCCATTACCACTGATTTTGAAAGAATATCTGCAAAATTCAATGTTGATTATGCTGCTACTAAAAAATTAGATTTAGGCGTTAAAATGAGTTTAACAAGAAATATACAACATAGTAGATTTGGACAGTCAAATACATCTGAACCCCTATACGGAGGGCTTTTTATGCCTCCAACTATGAGAATATATGCTACTGATGAACAAATTGCTAATGGCGAAGATTTTGGTACCGGATATAATTTTGATATCCCAAGTGGAGTCTCAAGCGGAAATCACCCAATTGCGTATGCAAACCTGAATTTTAATGAAACTAGAACGAATAGAGTCATTACAAATCTGTATGCCAATTATAAAATACTACCTAACCTAAAATTCAATAATAGCTTCGGTATAGATTATATTGATATTCGTGAAAGAGAACGATTTTCACAATTATATTTTAATGCTATAGCTACCGGTACACCAACTCCGGCAGAATTAAGAGACTTTTCAACCAATAATTTTGATTATGTTGTGACCAATACACTAACTTATGATCTTACTGTTGGCGAAGATCATGACTTTACATTGCTTGCAGGTAATGAGTTTCAAAAGCATAAAGAAGAATTTATTGGCATTCGTGTTACTGGCTTTGCAAGTGATGACCTTAACGCAGTAAATGCAGGTCCGGAAATATTAGAAGCATCTGGAGATATTGTTGAATCAGCCATCTGGGGATTATTCGGGAGATTGAATTATAGCTATAAAAGCACATTATTCTTAGACGGAAGTATACGAAGAGATGGTGAATCTCGTTTTGGAACCGATACCCGATTCGGAACATTTTGGTCTGTTGGAGGAGGCTATATTATTTCAAATGCCAAGTGGTTAAGTGATAGTAAATTAATTAGCAACCTTAAATTGAGAGGTAGTTATGGTACATCAGGTAATCAAAAATTTGGAGAATATGACTGGAGAAGACTATACGGTTTTAACGGAGCTACCTATAATACTAATGGAGGTACATATACAGGAAGTTTTCCTTCAGAAATAGGAAATCCTGATTTAGGATGGGAAAGAAATAAGCAGTTTGACATTGCTTTAGATCTAGCATTGTTTGATAATCGAATTCAAATAACAGCAGAATATTATAAAAGAGAAGTATCAGATATGTTACTTAATCTTCCTATCAGTTTAACTTCCGGTTTCAATACTGTTCCATCAAATATAGGAGCAATGGAAAACACAGGCTGGGAATTTTCATTAAGCACAAAAAATATTGAAACCGATAATTTTAAATGGAATACCAATTTTAATATCTCATTTAATGAAAATGTTGTTACAGATTTACCCGATGATATAGAAATAATTGGATCTTTAGGGAGTACCGCATTTAGGGCAAATACGATTATAAAAGAAGGAGAAGCTATTTATTCTTGGTATATGCCGAGATGGGCTGGAGTAGACCCTGCTAATGGTGCACCACTTTGGTATGATGCAGACAATAATATAGTAACTAATTTCGGTGATGCCGATAGAGTAATTGTGGGCAATCCTAATCCTGACTTTTTTGGCAGTTTATCCAATGATTTTACCTACAAAAACTTCACATTATCAACCATGTTCTTCTTTAATTATGGGAATGAAATATTCAGGCACTCAGCCAGAGCTTATGTTAGTGATGGTTCAAGATTTCCTAGAAACCAATCCGCTGAAGCTTTAGACAGGTGGCAGCAACCGGGAGACATAACAGATGTTCCAAGATATATTGCAGGTAATGGTACCGGAGGGGAACCCTCAACAAGATTTTTAGAAGATGGATCATTTATCAAGCTAAGAAATATAACCTTGGCCTATAATCTTCCAAATGATATTACAGAAAAGATCGGAATTAACAATTTTAGGATATATGTGCAAGGTCAAAATGTTAAAACGTGGTCTAGATATAAGGAACTAGATCCTGAAGTTGGCTCTAATTCAAGTGCCAGAGGCGAATATCCAATTCCCAGAACCTTTACTTTAGGTATAAATTTAGGATTTTAAAGAAATTAAAAACGCGATATAAAATGAAACGAGCATGCTAATCCCGAAGTCTCGGGATATCATCCAAAGAAATGATGAATAGCGAACAGTCCCGAAGCCTCGGGAACCTTTGAAAAATAATAAATATAAACACATGAAAAAAGTTAATAAAATATTTTTAGTATTGATATCGATAACTTCGTTATTGATTTCGGGATGTGAAGGTGAGTTAGATTTGAAACCGCACGATGAACTTGCAGTGGAAGATGCTCTAAATAGTATTTCCGGTTTAGATATAGCCTTAACGGGTTCTTATGCCGGTATGCAAAGTAGAAGCTATTATGGTAGAAACTTGCCTGGATTTGCACACATGACTTCTGATAATTCTATCGTTCCCGGTGGTGCAGGTTCATTTTTAAAATTTGAACCATTTTATCAAATGACTTATATTTCAACAGACAATGCTGTTTCTTCTACTTGGGCACAAATATATGATGTTATTGCTCGTGCTAACAATGTTATTAATAATGTTGATGCTGTTGATGGTTCTGAGGCTGAGAAGAATAGAATTAAAGGAGAAGCTTTGTTTATTAGAGCTTTAGCGCATCATGATCTTTTAAAACTGTATGCGCAAGATTATAAATTTACTACTGACGCTGGTCATTTAGGAATACCTTATGTAACGATTACCGATATTACATTAGAGCCTCCAAGAAATACTGTTGCAGAAAATTATCAATTTATTTTAGTTGATCTAGATGATGCAATTAACTTAATGAGTAATGGAAATAGTAGAGCATCAGCAGATGCCCCTAATTTTGGATCAGCTTGGGCAGCAAAAGCATTAAGAGCCCGCGTATATTTATATATGGGCGACCACGCTAACGCGTTGATAGATGCTAATGATGTAATTGATAATGGAGGATTTACATTAGCACCGTATAAGATTTTTGATGGTGGTGTATTGGATCTATCACAGATAGATTCTTGGTCAAGCAGAACACCCAGTTCAGAATCTATTTTTGAGCTTGAATTTGACAACTTAGATGGTCTGTGGGCAGGAATATCAAGTTTATCAGGTTTGTTTAAACCTCAACCGGGTGGTCGGGGTGAAGGAGGCCCTAACTTTGATATCGTAAATATGTACACAGGAAATGATGTTAGAAAGAATTGGATTATAGATATAGGAGGGCAAAATTTCGTAAATAAATACCCTGACAATGATGGAGCATTACTAAACTTTACACTCCCTGTTGTTAGGTTAACTGAAATGTATTTGGTCAAAGCAGAGTCACATGTCGGTCTAAACGAACCTGGTGAGGCAAGAGTTGCAATTAACAAGATAACTGAAAGAGCCAATGCACCGGAAATAACATCATCAGGATTGCAGTTAATGAATGATATTCTAGATGAGAGAAGAAGAGAATTAGCATTTGAAGGACATCGATTTTTTGATATAAAAAGATTACAGTTAGATATCGTTAGAAATGACTGTTCACTTTTAAATAATTGTACGGTTACCTACGGAGGTAATTTATATGCATATCCAATTCCACAGCAGGAAATAGATGTAAACCCTAATATGATTCAAAATACAGGATATTAAAAGTTAAAAAAACAATAAACATAAACACATGAAACGAGCATGTTACTATTTTTCACACCTAAGGGAATGACTAATAGCGAACAGTCCCGATAGCTATCGGGATGACCGATTTCATAAAATAATATAAACACATGAAAAAAATAAACTTCATATCATTTTTAATAATTTGTTTTGTAATACTTGCAACTTCTTGTGAAAATGATGATATAGAATCAAAAGAGTTAGACAGTTCTTTATATTGGGTATCTTTTGCTGATGTAAATATAAGTGCTGTCGAAAATACTGTAGGAATAATTACTGCAAAAGTTTCTCTTTCTGCAGATACTCAAAATACTGATGTACCCATTACTTATTCTGTTTCATCACCAGACGGAGCAGTAGATGGAGTTGATTACACCTTACCAGCTGGTTTTGGTAATGCAGTTATTTTAGCTGGAGAGCATTTTGTAGATATTGAACTTGCCACATTGATAAATGACGATTTGGTTGAGGGTGATAAAACACTGGTTTACACCTTAGAATCTGCCGGTAATTTTAATGTTGGGCTTCCTAACACAGGTTCAGGTAATACATATACGCTTACTATAAAAGAAGATGATTTTACCTTAATTAAAGGCACAAGTTTTGAAGAACCTGTTGGTGGAACAGGATATAATGATGCGGTTACCCAAGATATAGATCACGATTTAACAAATAACCCGGGCGAATCACCTGTAGATTATGTTTCTACTGGTGGTGAAATAGGTTTCGATGCTATATTTATTAGTACTAGAGTATTTAATACACCAAATGGATTAGTTAATGAACCAATAGGAGTATTAAATCCGTCTCCAGGCCTTCCATTTACCGATGGAGATCAAGGCTATGGTTTTGCTGATAATGATGGAACCATAAGAGTAACATTTGACACTGTTGATGTTTCTGGTTTTACAGAATCTTTTGTTTCGTTAGATGTGTTTATAACTGCTACTAGTTACGAGACTTCAAGCCAAGCACCAGATAAAGTTAAAATTTATGTAATTGCAGACGGAGGAGAAGTATTAGATATACTAGACTTAGAAGCAGATAATCCTGATAAAGAATTGGATAATTATCCTTTTCAAGGTGTTTGGGCAGAACAAAAGGTGGATTTAACAGGTTTTACAACAGCTCAATTAGTTATTGAAGTAGATGTAAATGTAAATTCAGAGTTAATACTTATTGATAATATTAGATTTTTAGGTCTATAAAAACGTAATTTAAATTATACTACAATGAAATTAATAGTAAAATATATCAACTCAATCATAGGCATACTATCTTTACTTCTTGTATTAGCTTGTGATAGCAAAAATGAATTTAGTACTCTTGAAGAACGCGGAGTTGCGCTAAACTTTGCAATTGATGAAGGAGTTGTACAAGAGAACAATTCTGAAGGAGTTGAAATAAGTATTGCTTTCTTAGCCAAAACTGTTGAAGCAGGAACGGTAGATATAGAAGTATTACCATTAAACGGATTGGTTTATGAAACTGATTTTACAACAGACCCGGA